>Ga0184637_10000596_pt1 | contig 26843 bp, 21 predicted proteins | sample PLM3_127_b2_FD_133143 | JGI IMG/M metagenome (GOLD analysis project Ga0184637, IMG submission 133143) | Groundwater sediment microbial communities from an aquifer in East River, Colorado, USA - PLM3_127_b2 | ecosystem: Environmental > Terrestrial > Soil > Riparian zone | place: USA: East River... | reverse complement strand
GCCAAAGCCGCGCCGTCGCGACCCACCGAGACCACGCGTTGGTCCGTGAAGCCGGCCGGCAGGTACAGCAGGGTCCCTGTGGACGACAGTGTCAATCCCAGGTCGCCGGAGCGGAGCGCTTCCACGGCGCCGGACGGCATGACGGGGACCGCCCCACCACGGAGCGCCGCCGTCTGCGGATCGAGCGCCGCCGCCAGCACCGCCCCATCTCTCGCGAAGAGCAGATGGCCCGTGGGCGACCACACGGGGGTCGTCGCCCGCTCGACGATCACCGACCGCGGTCCTCCGTCAATCGACACCGCTTCGATTCGCTCCGCACCTGGCTCGATGGCCAGGCTTGCGAACAGCACGAGGCGCTCCCCCGGCAGCACCAACGGGTGGTCGTGCTGCACTTCCTGGCGGGCGGCATCGAGCACCGTGAGCGCTCGTGGTGCACCGCCTTCCGGCGAGACGATCCACAGGGCGCCACCGCGGGCGAAGATAATGCCAGCCGGGCTCCATACGAGCGCCCCGGCGGCGTCCGCGCCGGACGCCACAACCTTCCGTTGCTGGTCGGCCAGGGAGATGCACGTGACCGACCCGCTTCCCGAAGTGAATGCCACGCTGCCGCCATCGGGAGAGACCGCGGCGGTATTGGCGCCACCGGTGCCGGGCAGTTCGCTCGCCTCCGCGCGATCGAGCCGGCGAACGAACACGCGGCGCACGGCGTCTTTCACACCGATCATCGCCACGGTCCGACCGTCGGAAGCGATCGCAAGCCCCGCGCTCGTCGCGGAAAGGGGTTCCACGTCGGGTGGAAACCCGATGTCGAGATGCACCACGTCACGCGCGGCCGTGTCGAGACCGCTCCGTCCCCAGAGCGCCCATCCGGCCAGCAGTACCGCGGCCGCGGCCAGCCCCCAGGGGAGCGCGGGCCAGAGCGAGCGCGTTTCTGCGGGCTCGGCACGGCCGGTCATGTCGCGGTCGTCATTCAGGTCCAGCCGCGCATCGCCGATGTCGCGCAGGCGCTTCTTCGAGTCGCGCTCCAGACACCGCGTGAGCAGACGGCGTACGCCCGGTGGCGTCGACGGCGGCAGCAGCGTCCAGTCGGGCTCGCGCGTGAGGACGGCGGCCAGCGTGTCGCTCAGGGTCTCGCCCGGAAAGACCCTTCGGCCCGCCAGCATCTCGAAGAGCACCACGCCGAACGCCCAGATGTCGGCGCGCTTGTCGACCGCCTTGCCGCGGGCCTGCTCGGGGCTCATGTAGGCCGCGGTGCCGAGGATGACTCCCGCCCCGGTCCCGTGGCGCGCCATCGTCGGCGACTGCGAGGGATCGCTCCCGGCCTGTCCCACTTCACCCTCGTAGGCCTTGGCCAGACCAAAATCGAGAATCTTGACGACGCCGTCTTTCGTGACCTTGATGTTGGCGGGCTTGAGGTCGCGATGCACGATGCCCTTCTCGTGCGCCGCTTCGAGACCCTCGACGACCTGCTTCGCGTAGGCAACGGCCTCGTCAACTGGGATCGCGCCGCGCGCGAGCCGCCGAGCTAGGTCGTCGCCTTCCACGAACGCCAGCGCCAGCGCGCCGTTCGTTTCCTCGAGCCCGTAGATCGACGCGATGTGGGGATGATTGAGCGAGGCGAGCACCTGGGCCTCGCGCCGGAGCCGGGCGACGCCGCCTTCATCCTGCGCGAACGCCGCGGGCAACACCTTGATCGCCGCGTCGCGGTTGAGCTTGGTATCGCGGGCACGATAGACCTCGCCCATCCCACCCGCGCCGATTGGGCCGATGATCTCGTATGGTCCAACGCGTGTGCCCGGGCTCAGTGCCATCGGAGTGGCGGGGATTATAGGCGGAAGGCGGGCCCGAGCCAACCGCAAGCCGATTCGACTGGCGCTTCTGCCGCGAAGACGCTAGCGTCCGCGTGAAGACAGACAACCCACTGTGGAGGAGGCTCCGTTGGGTGCATTGATTCGGTTGGGTGCATTGATAAGGATAAGAGAAATCAACCTTGGGCGCCACGTGGAAGGGGCGCAAACGTGGGGTTTCGGTTCGCGGATGTGTCAGAAGCGAAACCCTTGCCACCCAACGATTGGTCGATAACAAAGCTGGCGTAAGATATATAGAGGGAGAAGTTGAGCATGAAGTACCGGGTTCTGATTCAGCCCGACGAGGACGGCGTCTATGTCGCGGAATGTCCCAGCCTGCCCGGCTGCATCTCGCAAGGCAAGACGCGGGAAGAAGCAGTCGCCAACATCCAAGAGGCTATCGAGGGCTACGTCGAGAGCCTCAAGGCACACGGAGATCCCGTCCCGCCAGCCATCTCCGAAGAAGTAGTGGAAGTCCCCGAGTGACAAAGCTCCCGGTGGTTTCAGGCCGGGATGCGGTGAACGCGTTCGGGAAGCTCGGTTATGCTTTGGACCGGCAGCGCGGAAGTCACCTAATTCTTCGTCAGGCGGCTCCTCCGCATCGCCGACTGACCATCCCCGACCATAAGGAGCTGGGCAAAGGAACTTTGAGAACGCTCCTCCGCGAAGCCGGCCTCAGCGTCGATGAGTTCACAAAACTTCTTTGAGGGCAGTTCGTCCCCTCTGAACTCGTGCGTACCAGGATTTCAGTCCGGGACGGCTACCGCGCGGAATAGGAGGGCGTAGTCGCCGTCTTCCCAGGGGAGGTCCCGGACCAGCCCGAAGCCCGCGAGTTCCATCTCCGAGACGAGAAGATCCTTGTCGATGCCGTGCCCGTCCCGGGACGCCGGCACTCCCTCCGGGCGACCCCAACTCCGTTTGGGGCCGAAGTCGATGATCAGGAGCAGGCCGCCGTCTTTCAGAGCGCGCCTCATGCTCGCCTGCATCGCCGCGGGATTTTGGAAGTGGTGATAGACGCGCCGCAGGAGAATTCCGTCGCAGCAAGCCTCGGAGAGTCCCGTCGCTTCCTGCGTTCCCCGCACGACCTCGACGTTTCCGAGCTTCTCCCTACCGACGCGCTCTTCGATCTTCTTCAGGTCGTCGGGATCCACCTCGGTCGCGTAAATTCGTCCGCTCTCACCCACCGTCTGCGCGAGGGCCACGCTGTAGCGGCCGTCGCCCGCGCCTACGTCGGCGAAGCTCTCTCCCGGGTCGACGTCGAGGATCTCGACGAGGCGGGAGAGCTCCTTCGAGTCGACTTCCTCGTCGGCGGCGAAGATCCTGCAAGCGGAAAGACCGGTGAGAATCAGAACCGGGAAGGCGGCGTGCAGTTTCATGCCGTGCTCCTTCGGCTCATATTCATCCAGGAGGGCGACTTCTCCAAATAGGTCCTGGCCACGAGACCGACCTTCTCGCCGACGCTCAGCCCGAGCCTTCGACCGAACACCCGGTAACCGGAGGCTTCGATGCGCTCGAGCACCCCGTAGTAGACCGAGCCCATGAGGCAGGTGCAGCGCCTCGTGTCGGAGGCGATCATCGAGAGGAGCGGCTCCGCCCGGTGGTAGTAATCGCGGACTCTCTGGACCTGGAACCTCATGAGCTCGGAGAACTCATTCGTCACTCTCTTCGCCTTTAGAGCCTCTTCGCTCACGCCGAATCGCGAAAGCTCGTCCTGGGGGAGGTAGATGCGATCCTTCCCCAGGTCATCGCCTACGTCTCTCAAGATGTTCGTGAGCTGGAATGCCGTGGCGAGGTCGCGGCCACGCTCGACTGCGGTGTCCCCTCGATAGCCGAAGATCGCGAGCGACATCGTCGAGATGGTGGTCGCCACGAGCTCGCTATAGACCATGAGCTCCTCGAAATCGGCGTAGCGCTTCTTCACCAGATCCATGCGGCATCCCTCGATGAGCCCGGCGAAGGTGGACTTTGGGATGGGATAGCGAGACACCGTATCCGCGAGCGCGACGGTCACGGGGCGAGTCGGCGTTCCCGCGTAACACCGCTCGAGCTCTTTCTCCCACTCGTCGATCCTCTCCCGAACGTCAAGTCCTGGCGCGCCCGGGCTCTCGTCCACGACGTCGTCGACGAAGCGGCAGAACGCGTAGCTGGCGTAGACCGCGTCGCGCTTTGCCCGCGGGAGGAAGCGGAATCCGACGGAGAAGTTCGCTCCGTACCGGTGAGCCACCCTCCGGCACGCGGCGTAGGCCTCTCGAAGATCGCTCACGGCGCTCATTCTTCCAGATAACGAGCCACGAAATCACGCGGCAGCGGTTCGGGTTTTCCCGCGCGCCCTTCGCGCGGGCGACACCAGGTGCAGGGGATCTTGTGGCCGCAAGAGTCCGCCTTTCCGAATACTCTCTCCGCGATCGGCCGAAGCGCGAGGCGCCACCAGGAGGGACGGGCCCAGGAGTGGAGGAACTCACGAAAGTCGCGGCGTTTCGCCTGAGACACGAATTGCCGGAGGCCGTGGCGGCCGAGCGACTCGTAAAGCAGCCGCGCTCCGAGGCTCGAGCGCATACCGCGGAGCAGGCGTTTCCTCCAGAGCTCGTCGAACGGCACCTTCTCGATGAGACTTCGCGCGGCGAGGTGGCCCGAGACCAGCGCGTAGCGAATCCCGAGGCCGAAGAGATAGTCCTGGAATCCGCCCGCTTCTCCGGCGAAGAGCCGGCTCCCCCGCTCGGAACTCCCGTGGAGAAAGAAATTCATGTAAGAGTAGCCCGGTCTCGAGCTCTCGATGGTGAAGGGCTCGATCTTCTGGAACCTCACGACCGCTTTCTCGAACTGGGCCTCGAGCTTCCCGTAGCCGTCCAGGAGCGCAAGCCCCAGGGTGCCCCAGCCGCCGAGAACGAAGAAGTACGCGTATCCTCCGGGAGCGAGATCGGGATCGAAGACCACTTCGATGCGATCGGGGGCGCTGGTCGAAAACGCGATCTCCTTCGCGATCCCATCCGCGGGGCCGGGACCGGTGGCGACGATGTCCGCTTCCTCCGGCGCGAGCTTGCGGCGGTAATGAATCTCCGCCCCGAGCGCTTTCGCCTGGGCCTCGAGCGCTCGGTCGAGCGTTCCGGGCTCGACACCGCGGCGAAGAAAGTAGCCGTAGGGGGCCTTGCTCCGAACCTCGAGCTTCTTGCCGCGATCGTCCACGAGGTGCGCCCAGGTCGCGGGGATGTGCTCGAACGTGGGCTCGACTCCCATCGACCGCAGCTCCTCGAGCGCGTCTTCTCTCCGGCTGTAGCTTTCGAGCACCTGCCACTCGCCGATGAATCGAGCTCCGACGGCATCGCGGCGCTCGAAAACGGCGACGGGAACTCCCGAGCGGCGCAGATGGATCGCCGCGGCCAAGCCCGCGGGGCCCGCGCCGGCGATGGTCACGGTCTTCACGAGAGGAGCTTCTCGACACAGGCGTCCCACTGGACGGGACGAACGTCCGCCTCGCCGTTCTCTCCCATGCGCCGGGCGACGTCGGGACTCTCCGCCCAGACGTCGAGCTGCTGTGCTATCTGGAACGGCTCGGGAAGGAGAACGTATCCCGAGCGTCCCACGGAAACGATCTCCGCGGGCCCGCCGCTGTCCATGCAGGTGAGGACCGGTTTTTTCGACCGGAACGCCTCCATGGTGACGAAGCCGTAGTCCTCCATGAACGGAGCGAAGAAAACACCCCGGCAGCGAGCGTAGTAGCTCACAAGCTCCTCTTCATCGATGCTGCCCACGAAATCGATCCGCTCCGAGACTCCGAGCTCGGACGCGAGCCGTTTCAGGTTCTCGTCCTCTTCCCCCGTTCCGGCGATTACCGCGCGGAGCTCTTTCGACTTCACCTTGGCCATGGCCTTCACCAAGAGGTCGATGCGCTTGAGCGGGTGGAGCCTCGAAACGGAGAACACGAACGCCTCGTAGGCCTCGGTGCGATAGGGCCTCTCGGGCGGAGGAGGATAGAGCACCTCGGAGGGGATGTCGCCGAGCTCGCGCAGGCCGGCGGCGACGGTCTTGGACTGGGCGTAGAGCTTCTTCACGTTGCGGGTGAGGAAATAGCGATCGGCTCGATGGATGAGCGCGCGGCGCACTGACTCTTTGACGACGCCTTTTTTCGAGATCCGCCGCTTCAGCGCCGGCCACAGGTCGTAGTACTCCCGCATCCGGTGGTTGAGCCAGCAGACGTGCTTGGGGTGGCGCACGGCGTAGCTCGGATAGCGGAGAGAGATGACCTGGTCGATGGGCCGGCCGTCTCCGCTCTCTCCGACGTCGGTGAGGAAGGTAGCGAGATAGGCCCCGAATTGCCTGCCGAATCGGTTCTGGGGCGTCTTCACGGTTTCCGCCAGATGGCCTTGCCGCAAAAGAGCCTTCGTCAGCTCCTCGGCGATGACCCGATGGCCGCCGCTTACCAGAGGGACGTCCGACGTCACGACGAGGATACGTTTCAAAGCTCTCTCGTGGAGGCAAAACCCTCCCAAGCATAGATCAAACCCCCGGGGGAGGTTGCCTATGACTCCGAGCCCGAGGATGAGGACCGACAACACGAAAGCTCCGGCGGGATCCATACCAACCATCGATACACTTCGTAGCCGCCGCGATCTCTCCGTCGACGAGCTCGACCCGTTCGTCCTCTTGGAACACACCCCTCGGTCAGAGCGCGAAACTCCTGCTTCGTGAAGAGCCGGCCTGAGAGCGAGACGCTCATCGGGCCTCCGGACCCGAGTGTACAGGGGCTCACCTCCTCCTGGTTCCGCGCTTCTTGACAGCCCCGTTCGATGTGGTCACAATAACCACATGCCTGCTCGAAAGCCGCGGGAAATCGGCGCCCGGGAGCTCAAGACCCGTCTCGGCGCCTACCTGCGCGAAGTCCGAGAGGGGGCCACCTTGATCGTCACCGAAAGAGGCGAGCCCGTGGCCGAGATCCGGCCTCTCCCCAGGGGCGCGAAGACGGAGAAGGCGCGCCTGGACGAGCTCGTGAGCCGTGGCAGTCTCACGCGCGAGTCCAGAAAGAAGCTCTCTTCCTTTCGCCCGATTCGGATCGCGGGACGCCCCCTCTCCGAGACCATCATCGAGGATAGGGAAGACCGCTTTTGATCGGATACTTCGACGCCAGCGCCCTCGCGAAGCGATACGTTGAAGAGCCCGAGAGTTCTACAGTGCGGAGCCTTCTCGACGAGTGTCTGGTTTGCACCAGTCGCCTATCGGAGGTCGAAGTCGCTTCCGCGCTCATACGACGAACCCGAGACGGCGCCCTTTCCCGGTTGGAACGTGACCGTGCGCTTTCGGCGCTCTCGGAAGATATGCAGTCCTTCTATGTGGTCGAGTTTTTTCCGGAGATCGCGAAGGCGGCGCGGGGGCTCCTTCTCCGGCACCCTTTGCGCGCGGGCGACGCGGTTCAACTCGCCTCCTCGACCCACGTGCGAGAAAGCGCCGGTGAGAGCCTGCTGTTCGTGGCGTTCGACCGGAGACTCAACGAGGCGGCCTTTGGGGAAGGCCTGATGCTTCCGCCAGGAAATCGTCCACCCTCTCCGGCATAAAACACGCGCGCTGAAGGCCCTTCGTCAGCTCCTCGGCGATGACCCGATGGCCGCCGCTCACCAGAGGGACGTCCGACGTCACGACGAGGATACGTTTCAAAGCTCTCTCGTGGAGGCAAAACCCTCCCAAGCATAGATCAAACCTCCCGGGAGGTTCCCGATGACTCCGAGCCCAAGGATGAGGACCGACAGCACGAAGGCGCCGTCGGGATCCATGCCCACCCGGGAGAAGAGCGCGACGTAGGCGAGGTTCGCCGTACCCCAGCCGCCGACCGAGATGGGCAGCATGGTGACGACGAGGATCGGAGGAACGAAGCAGAGGAAGTAGACGGCCGGGGTTCCGAGATTCATCGATTCCGAGAGGAGATAGGCCTGGAGAACGCGGAGGAGCTGAACGCCTGTCGAGATCAGGAGCACGAGCCCGAGGACGCCGGGCTTTTCTCGATAGCGCGCCATGGCCTCGACGCCCTTCCGGATCCACTCTCCGAAGCGCCCCCTGGCCTCGCCGAACCGATCGAGGAGCTTCGCGTGGACCGGCCGCGCGAGGGCGCAGCCGAGAACCACGAGGAGCAGGACCGAGGACCCAAGGACGACGTAAAGGAGCGCGGGATGAGGGTAGACCCGATAGAAAACGACCAGCGAAAGAAGTCCGGTGAGAAGCATCGAGAGGAGCCCGATGAGCCGATCGACGACGACCGAAGCGACGGACTCGATGCCCTTCGAAGTGAGCCGGGAGAACGAGATCGCCCGCACCGCCTCGCCCCCGACCCCGCTCGGGAGGAAGCTCCCGAAGAACGTGCTCAGGAAGAAGATCTTGAAGAGCTTCGAACGGGCGGCGTGGACCCCGAGGGCCTCTACGAGCTTCATCCAGCGCACGCCCATGAGCGCGCGGTCGGCGAGGACCGCGAGGAGGGTGAGAGCGACGAGGCCGAGATCACTGCTTCGGAGGAACCGGAGCATGTTCGCGGTGTCGAGCCTCGAGACCATGAACAGAACGAGGCCGATCGAAACCGCGACCCGAAGGAAGAACGAAAGCCGCTTCGAGAAGGAGCTCACGAAGAAACCGCCGCGTCCTCGAGAAACGCGAAGTCCTTCCCGTAGTCCCAGCGGGGCCGTCCTCCGCAAGCCCGGTATCGATCGACGATGAGCTCGTAGAGCCTCTCCATCTTGTGAACGAAGATCCGGATGTCGAACCGGCGAGAGGTCTGAAGCGCGCTCTCGGAAAGGCGGGAGGCGAGATCGGCCTCGTCGAGAACGCGCTCCAGGGCTCGGGAGAGGGCGCTCGCGTCCTTCGGCGGGACCAGGAGAGCGTTCTCGTCGTCGCAGAGAACGTCCCGGAGGCCGTCGACGCTGGTGGCGACGAGGGGTTTCTTCATCGCCATCGCCTCGAATACCGTGAGCGGGGTTCCCTCCCAGAGCGAGGGAAAGACGGCGACGTCGAAAGCGGCGAAGGCCTGGGCGACGTCGCGCTGGAACCCGAGAAACGTCACCCGCTCGGAGGCGCCGGCGTCCCGCGCCTGCGCTTCGAGCTCGGAACGAAGCGGCCCCTCCCCCACGACGACGACCCTCACGTCGTTTCTCTTCCGGGCGAGGATCGAGGCGGCCTCGACCAGGTAGCGATTTCCCTTCGATTCCATGAGCCGCGTCACCGTCCCGACGATCTTTTCGTTGGGTCCGAAACCGAGCTTCTCGCGCGCCTCCCGCCGCGCCTCGGGGGAGAAGGGTGCGAACTCGTCGAGCGGCGCTCCGAGATAGACCTTCTTCACCCTTTCGGGAGAGAGCTTCCGAGCCCGGATGCAGAACTCGCGCGTCGACTCAGAAACGGCGATGGCGACGTCGGTGACCGGGTTCAGCAGCCGATCGGGGACCTTCTGGAACCAGGGAGTGTCCGTCAGGTTCGCGTGCTCGTGGAGGACGCTTCCGATCCCGAGCCATCTCGCCGCCATCCTTCCGAACGTCGTGGCGCCGTACCCGTGCGTCTGGATGACGTCGATCTCGAGCTTCGAAAGGAGCGAGACCAGCGCGGGAAGGGTCGAGGGATCGAACTTCCCCTTCTCCAGGTAGTAGACGGGAAAGCCCAGGCTCTCGAGGTTGTCCTCCGAGAGATCCTTCTTTCGCAGGCTCAGGAGCGAGACCTCGAACCGGCAAGCGTCGAACCTCGGGATCATCCAGGCGAAGAGCCTCTTCACCCCGTGCATGCGGGAGCCCTCCCAGCCGAGATGATCGCAGATCTGGAGCGCCCGGATTTTCGACAAGCTACCGACCCGACGCCGGCGGGTGCAGCCGGTTGTACTTCTTTCCGATCTCGAGGAGCCGATCGAGCGGAAGGGCCTCGATCCGATTGCCGTCGCGCCCGGTGACGTCGACCGCCTTCAGCATCGAGTTATAGACGGCTTCCTCCGTCGCCTCGATCGCCGCCTGGAAGAGCGGCGAGAGATCGTCGTTGCGGAGAACGGGCGCTCCCTCGGTCCGTCCGCTCGACTCGAAAGCGCTCCGCAGCTCGCGCGCGGTCGAGAAGGCAATGACGTAGTCCCCGCTTCCGTTCGAGGACGTCGCCCCGGTGCGCGAAAGCCCGAGCATCGCTCGCTTGGCGATGCGCGCGAGACCGAAGGCAGAGGCGGGCGCATCCGTCGCCACCACCATCATGATCGAACCGTCGGCAGCCGGCCCCGAGATCTCGTTCTTCAGGTAGTAGCGGCCGAGCTCCACACCCACCGGAAGGCCGTCCATGGAGAGGACACCACCGTAGTTCGATTGCACCAGGACACCAACGGTGTAGCCGCCGAGAGACTCGGGGAGGAGACGCGACGAAGTCCCGATGCCGCCCTTCCAGCCGAAGGCGACCGTCCCCGTGCCCGCTCCGACGACTCCTTCAGCAACCGGCCCTCCCCGGGCGCCGCGAAGGGCCTCGAGGACGTGGCGCTCCTCGACGTGCCGCCCGCGAATGTCGTTGAGGTAGCCATCGTTCGTCTCCCCGATCACGGGATTGATGGAGCGGACCTCCGCGTTTCCCGGAAGAGCGAGGAGATGGGTGACCACGGCGTCCGCGGCCTCCCACACCGAAAGGGTGTTGGTGAGAACGATCGGAGTCTCGATGAAGCCCAGCTCCTGCACCTGCGTGTAGCCCACGAGCTTCCCGAAGGCGTTACCGAGGTAGATCGCCCCGGGCACTTTCTCCTGGAACAGGTTTCCGTCGTGGGGAAGGATCGCGGTCACTCCGGTGCGGACGTTCTCCCCTTCCCAGATCGTCACCTGCCCGACGAGAACGCCTTCGACGTCAGTGATGGCGTTGAGCGGGCCGGTTTTCAGAACTCCCGGAGCGAGACCGATGTCGCGAGCCCGGGGCCGGAAAGACGCATCCGGCTGCGCGAGCGCTTCCGTTCCCATCGAGATCCCCAAAAGGACGGTGAGGGCGAGGCGTAGGTTCTTCATCTCTCCAAACGGCCGGTCGCCGCTTCCCGAGCGCGGCCGGAGCTCTCGAGGCGCTTCGAAACGAAGTCGAGGACTTCCCGAGTCCGCTCCAGGTAGCGCGCGTAACTATACCGCTCCTCGGACAGCCGGCGCGCGCCCGCACCGAGGCGCCGGCGCCCCTCGGGATCTTTCGCGAGCGCGAGGAGCGCTTCGGCGAACGCTTCGGGCGAAGGCTCCATGAGCGCGGCGCTGTCGTCGTCGAGCACCTGGGTATGGGTCAGAAGGCGCGTCGCTACGATGGGCTTTCCCGCGCGGAGGTACGAGTAGATCTTGAGCGGAGTGTTCGTCCCCGACGACCTCGGGGAGACCAGCACGTCGGAAATCGCGAGGTAGCGCGGCATCTCCGACGGAGGGCGCTGTCCGGTAAACACCACGCGCTCGGCGAGCCCATAGCGCGCGACCTCGCGCTTCCCCTCTTCGACCTGGGGTGAAGTACCTCCTACCATGAGGAGCCGGGCCGAGGGCAGCTTCTCCGCCGCGATGCGGAAAGCTGCGTAGAGCAGCGGGAGACCTTGATAGGCCTCGAAGGTCCCGCTGTAGTGGATTACGAACGTCTCCTCAAGACCGAGCTCCCGTCGGATGCGAAGAGCTTCGTCGTCCGCGATCTCCTCTCCCGATTCCGAGAGCGGAGAGTTCTCGATGAGGAAACACGGCTTCTCGCGATCGATTCGGGAGACCAAGTCTTTCAAATAGGGGCAAACGACGATGACCGCGTCAGAGCCTTTCACCGTCATGCGCTCGGCCCAATCGAACAGCGAGCGGAGAACGCGGTTGCGGCTGTACTGGAAGTTCGAGAGCTGCTCGGGGAGCGACGAGTGCATGTCGTAGAGGACGGGGACGGAGAAGAGCCACCCGAGAACGACACCCATGAGCCCCGCCTCTTCGTGGCAGTCGAGGAGCTCGTAGCGGTGGGTGAGGAGTCTTTTCAAAGACGACGCGAAGACCAGAGCGTCGAGGGGGATCTTGGCGAGCGAGGGACCAATGCGCACCCGCCGGATTCCCGGGATCCGCGGCGCCCGCAGGATCCGGAGCCCGGGCATCGAGACGTCTTCCCCGATGGGATAGGTCACCATGTCCACTTCGTGGCCGAGCTCCGTCAGCGCCCGCGCACGGTAGAGCTCGCTGAACGGCGTGCCGCGCGGCTGAAAGAATGGCTGGGGGGCGATGGTGAGAATCCGCATCGGAACGGCCGGGGCGAATTATAGTCCGCAGCCGTGGCGGCCGGGGCTAATGCACGAGCGTCGGGTTGTCGCGGTGCAGCACCGACGAGACCGCTCGGGTGAGGTCGCCGATTCCGTAAGGCTTGGGAATGAAACCCGCGGCCCCCTCTTCGAGGACGTCCCGCCCGCTCTCTTCCGCGGCGAGGCCGCTCGAGAAGAGGACCGGGATCGAGCGATCGAGCCCGCGGAGCCTTCGGTAGGTCTCGTTTCCGCCGAGACCGGGCATCACCACGTCGAGGATCACGAGGGCTACATCCCGCGCTTCCCGCAGGTAGTCGAGAGCTTCCTCACCGCTCGCGACCGTCGCCACGCGATAGCCCTGGCTCTCGAGGATATCCCTTCCCAGATCGCGCAGCACTTTCTCATCGTCGACCAGAAGGATCAGCTCGCCCTGGCCCCGAGCGGCCTCCTCGACGTGGGTCTCGACCAGGCTCTCCTCGGCCCATCGGCACGGCAGCACCACTTCGAAGCGCGCCCCCCGTCCCGGTGAGCTCTTCACTCCCACGTCACCGCCGAGCGCCTTCACGATCCCGTAAACGACGGAGAGGCCGAGTCCGGTTCCGGCTTCGCCCTTGGTGCTGAAGAAAGGCTCGAAGAGCCGAGCGAGAGTCGTCGCGTCCATGCCGACTCCGGTGTCCTCGACCGAAAGCCGGACCTTTCTTTCAGGTCTTCCCGGCTCACCCGTTTCCGCTCCTCTGAGGAGCCTCGTGGAAACGCGGAGGAGCCCTCCTTCCGGCATCGCATCCCGGGCGTTCACGCAGAGATTCAGGACGATCTGCTGCAGCTGGCTCGCATCCGCCATCATGAGGTGGAGTCCGGGGTCGAGGCGCTTGTCGATGCGAATCCCCTTGGGAATGGTGTGAGCGAGGAGCTCGAGGGTTTCTTCGACGACTTGATTGAGGTTCACCGGCAGGAGCTGCCCCGGGCTCTTTCGCGATGCGGAAAGCAGCCGGCCGGAGAGCTCCGCGCCTCGCACCGCTGCGCGCTCTATGGTCTCCACGTACTTCGCCGCCGTCGGGCGATCCTTCAAGTACGTGCGCAGGAGCGAGGCGTAGCCGAGGATCCCCCCGAGGACGTTGTTGAAGTCGTGCGCGATACCCCCCGCGAGAGTGCCCAGGACCTCGAGCTTCTGGCTCTGGCGAAGCTGGAGCTCCAGCTCGTGAATCTCCGTCACGTCGCGCATCGAGAGCCGCAAACGCCCCGAGGCTCCCGCCGCCGAGGCGTTCGCGCTGACCTCGATCGCCGAGCCGTCCTTGGCACGGAGCTTCAGCGGCTGGTCGCGGAGCCTCGCTCCGCGAAGGAGAGAGGGCTCGACCTTGCGCCAGCGCGCCGCCGACTCCGCCGCGAACAGAGTGTCGAGCTTCGCGCCCGCGAGCTCGGCGGCGGTATAGCCGAGGGCCCGGCTCGCGGCGGGATTCGCGTCCAGGATCGCGCCCGAGTCGTCGAGGACGAGCGCGAGATCGCCTCCGTCGTCCCAGTGCGCCCGCAGCTCCGACGCCGACGAGGAGGCCGATTCGAAGAGCCGCGCGTTCTCGATCGCCGCGGCAGCGAGCTCCGCGACCGATTGCGCGGCCTCGAGATCGAGTCCTTCCACGGAAGGCGCGGAAGGCGCCGACGGGTCGCTTCCGAAGAGAAAGACCCCCATGAGCTCGCGGCCGCAAAACATCGGCACCAGGGTGAGCGCGAGCCCCAGGCTTCCGGCGGGCTCGACGCTCACCTTCGATCGCTCGCGAATCGCCTCGTCCAGGCGCGGCCGGAGGGCGGAAATGGAGAGGGAGCCCGAACGCTCGGCGATACCCGAGCTCGCCGCGATGCGAAATCCAGCGCGGTCGTCCTCGACCAGCACAGCGCTCACGGTGGCTCGAGCGAGGGGAGCCCCCGCCGAGACCGCCACCTCGACCACCGAGGAGAAGTCCCTCAGCGCAGCGAGGGCCTGCGCGAGCCGGAAGAGTCCGAGCCTTACCTCAGCCTCGTACGACAGCCTCCGGGAGAGCTTCGCCCTGTCGAGAACTCCCGCCACGTGCTCCGCGAGCCTCTGGAGAAAGCGCCGTTCCCCTTCGGTCCACTTCTGAGGAGCGTCACAATGATGGATGGCAATCGCCGCCCGCTCCCCGCCTTCTCTCTCGACCGGCACGACCACCAGCGACCGGAGTCGCAGCCCGAAGGCCAGGGCACGGAGCTCGGGGTCCTCCTCGACGGCGAGGTCCGAACGGGCGATGCGCGCCTGGAGCTCGCGGTCCTGAACCACCGAGGCCGGTATACTCGAGCCCTCGTCGAGAGGGGGGACGCCGTCTCCGGCGAACTGCGCCCGCAGCAGATACACACCCCTCGAGTCTCTCTCGTAGGCAACCACGCGCGACGCCTCGAGCGCGCGGCCGAGAGCGGTCGTCGCGGCGGACCACAGGTCGTCCTCGTCCTGAAACAGGCGAAGCTCTTCGACCACCTGACCGAGAAAAGCGTTCTGCCAGGCCTGCTCCCGCGCGCTTGTCGCGCGCTCGCGCTCGTTCGAGAGCGCCGACTCGAGCTCCACTCGCTCCCGTTCCGTCCGGCGCCACAGGACCCACAAGCTGAACAACAAGAGCAACACCGCGCCGACCAGAAGGGCAAAGGCAAGCCTCGAAGCCGGGGGTCCCAGAACGAGGGCCGCGATGCCGATAGGAGCGAGCGTCGAGGAGACAACGACAGCGAGCGCCCCGGTCGATCGTGGATTCATGATGTGGGAGAGATTTCGAACAGTATAGATCCCCGGCGCGAAGGAGTAAACCGGAGGGCCAGGAGGAGTGTAGAAGGGGGATATGGGGATAATGGAGATAGGGATGGGAAAAATTATTCTTATCTCCTCATCTCCTCCTGTCCCCCTTATCCCCCTTGGATTTGTATTTGGTCCACGACGCTAAGTGGGAGGAATAGCGGCGTCGCATCGCCATGAAGAGCGCCCTCGCGGACTGCTTCGATTCGCTCGAAGCCGTACCGCGCGTAAAAGGCGACCGCCTCCGGTTTGGCATCGGTGACGACGCCGATGCAACCGAGTGAGTCCCGCTGATTCAGCGCGAGAGACAAGACATGGCGGAGCGCGCGCCCCACGCCGAGGCCCTGCGCTCGCCGATCCACACCGAGTCGCGCGAGCCGAAGGACAGGGAGCGGGGAGATCTGAGATTGAGCGCTCACACTTGTTTTCCCTTGAAAAACTAGGTTCAGGTATGTAAAACATAGCCAATGGAACGCCTGACTGCAAACGGCCCGTCATCGCAGGGAATCGAAGGCTGAACGGGTCCAATTCCTATCATTCTCTTCGCTGGGGCAACCCCAGGAGCTTGAAGCGCAGGAGGCGAAACGGCACCAGACCTTCCGCGAGAAGAACCTCCTCGAGCTCGGCGGGAGACGCGAGCGGATGGGACCGCACGTAGTCTCGGGCGATCTCTTCAAGAAGTAAGCGTCCCAGAGCCGCGCTTCCCGCGCCGGGATCGACCGCGGCGCTCTCCGCCTCCAGGGCCGCGGCTTCGGCGGAGAGATATCCGGCCTCGCGGAACCGCCGCTCCATTGCTTCCAGGCCCATGCCGTAGGCATGGATCGAGACCACGGCTTCGAGCCGGAGGTCTTCGAGGAGGTCGCGGTGCAGCTGCCGGAGCCGGAGCTCGGGATCGCCCTCGGCGTAGCCGCGATCGAGGACCCGCCGAAGAAGCCACGATTTCCATCCTTCGCTCGCGGTCCTGGCGCGAAAGACCCTTCGGAGCAGGCTCGCCGACTCCGACTGCCGAACGAAGAGCCGGTAGCCTCCCGCCACTTCAGCCAGCGTAGAGAGCTCGATCTCCCGTGCGTTCGCCGGAGACGAGGCGCGCGCCAGGAGCGAGACGTCCTTGACCGGGTCGAGCGATGCCGGCCGCCAGAGACGAACCCATTCCGGTGCGAGGAAGTACGGAGGAACCAGCCGGACCGGGATCCCCCCCGCCGGGAAGTCCTCGCCGCCGTCGAGGAAGCCGCGGGCGCGCGCCTCGAAGGAAGCGACGTCTTCCGGAGCCTGGGACACCGCGTTCTCCAGAAGGATCGTCCGGAGATCGCGGTCCGCGAGATGATCGAGCGCGACCTCGGTCAGCTGGTTCGACGCGGCCGAAATCGCCTCCTTCGCTTCGAGAAGGATTCGATCCTTCGGCCAGTCCACCATTTCGTGATGAAGGAGGTACCGGCTGAAACCCTCAGCGCCCAGGGGCAGAACGGCCGAGGAGGCCGGAGCGCTCGCGGGATCCTGTGAGAGCCTGGACAAAAGCGTCTGAAGCGCACGCATCACGAGCCGGCTCTTTTCCGAGAGCTCCGCCACGCGGTAGGACGGGACGCTGGCTTCGAGGAGCACCGGCATCTCCGACAGGAGATCGCGGCATCGGAGAAGGGAGCGAAGGCCGTCGCGGCGATGGGTATCCGGGAGCTCGCCGAGGTTCTCGCTCGCCTGGTCCACGAGAGTCGAGATGGCTTCGAGCCTCCCTCCAAGCTCCTCCGTCCGGTTCGCGAGACCCGGAGCCAGGAGCAGGGAGACGAGGCCGGTTCGGATCTGCTCGCCGTAGAACGCCGGAGAGATCGCCCAGAGGCGCCGATTCTCGAGATCGAAGAGCTCCGCCTTGGTGAGGCTCGTGAGCCAGAGGGCGTCGAGGTACGCGGGCTGCGAGAGCGCCTGGAGCTTCAGCCCCATCAGCTTGGTGTGGAAGTCGGAAAGCCAGAGGACGCGGCCGGCGATGCTAGCGCGCGAGAAGTTTCCGAGCTCCGCGTCTTGTCCCGGAAGTCCCGCGAGCGTCGACTCCACGGGGTAGAAACCGAACCGGGCCGTGATGTACTCCTCCATCAGACTCTCGAGGAGCCGGTCCTCTTCCGGAAGGGCCTCCTTGGACTCTCCCCCGCACGCGCAGAGGGCCAGAGCCGCGAAGAGCGCCAGAATTCGAGAGGAGAACGTGCTCAAGGCCGATTCATCTTGGTTTTGGCTCAACTATCGTGTACAAACGCCGCCGGCGTCAAGATGACTGCGTCTCCGGCTCCGCTGCGCTTCTGGGGCGGAGATCTCGGCGTCTTCGCGCCCTTTGTTGTCTTCCTCGTGGGTGTCGCCTGGCTCGGCCTTTCGGGGGCTCCGAACGAGCGCGGTTTCTGGCCGGTCGTCCTTCTCGCCCTGACCGTCGGGCTCTTCATGAGCCGCGATCGGACCCGCTTCGCCGACGAGGCGATTCAGGGGATGAGCCGGCCGCTGGTCGCCATCATGATTCTAGCCTGGCTTCTCGCCGGAGTCCTCGGGCGTCTTTTGAAAGAGACGGGGTTCGTCGCGGCGTTGATCCAGATCGCGAACGAGGCCGGGCTTCACGGAAGCGGATACGTCGCCGCCTCTTTTCTCATCTGCTGCGTCGTCTCGACGGCGACGGGCACGAGCCTCGGCACGGTCCTGGTTTGCGGCCCGCTCCTCTACCCCGCGGGCGGCGCCCTCGGCGCGGCGCCGGAGGTACTGATGGGCGCGATCCTCGGGGGCGCGACGTTCGGGGACAACATCTCGCCCATCTCCGACACCACGATCGCGTCCGCCTTCACCCAGGAAGCCGACATCGGAGGCGTCGTGCGAAGCCGCGTTGGGTACGCCCTCGTCGCTGCAGCCCTCGCGCTCGCAGGTTATCTCGCGCTGGGAACGGCGGCGGCCGCGGCCGCGGTCGAGCTCACCGTCTCCGGAAGCTACCGGGGGCTCGTGATGCTGCTCGTTCCCGTTCTGGTCGTAGCCCTCCTTCTGAAAGGCCGGAGCCTCCTCGAGGGACTCCTCAGCGGGATCGCGCTCTCGATCGCTCTCGGCCTCGCCTTGGGACTCTTGCAGTTCTCGGATCTCATCTACGTCGACGCTGCGAGCTTCAGCGCCCGAGGGCTCCTCATCGAGGGAATGGAGAGCGGGGTCGGCGCTTCGATCTTCACGCTTCTTCTCATGGGACTCGTGGGCCCGCTCGAGGCCTCGCGGGTCCTCGATCGGATGGTCGAGGCCGCGTCGAGATGGATCCACTCCCCTCGCGGCGCGGAGGTTGGAATCGTGGCGGTTACCACCGCCGCGGTCCTCGTCACCACCCACAGCGTGGTCGCGATCTTGACGGTCGGAAACTTCGCCCGCCGCGCGGGAGAACGTTTCGGGATCTCGCGTTATCGAAGGGCGAACCTCCTGGATATCACCGTGTGCGTGTTCCCCTTCATCCTTCCTTACATGATCCCGACGATTCTCGCGGCGACGCAGACCGCTTCGGGCGAGGAGTTCGGAATGCCGCGCCTCGGTCCGTTCGCCGTCGGGATTTGGAACTTACACTCCTTCGGCCTTCTCGCAGTGATGCTGCTCGCGATCGCGACCGGCTGGGGCTCCGACAAGCGGATGCCCGAGTCACGATGAGTCACGATGAGTCGCGATGAGTCGTTGACAACGTGTCTGCCGGTTGCGATGCTGTTTGTTACAAAGCACATGCTCAAGACCGCCAAGACAGGAAGACGAGCACCCGCGCCTTTGCGGGGCGGGGACGATCTGGACAAGATCCAGGCGCTCTACCAGTCGGGGAAGAAAAACGACGCCATCTCCGCGCTGAAGGCGCTCGTCGAATCCCAGCCGAAATCGGCGCGCTTCCGGGTCCGTCTCAGCGAATGGCTCGCCGCGGCAGGACGCCGCGACGAGGCGATCTCGACGCTCTTCGTCCTCCAGGAGCTCCTCGCCGCCTCGGGGAACGTTCTCGCGGCGATTTCCGCGGGCGTCAAGATCCTCGAGCTCGACCCCACGTTCGATAACCCCCTCTCCTACGTCGCCAAAGTGAACGCGAGCCGGCTTCGCGCCGAGGAGCGGGAGCAGGGGAAGGTGGAGGCGATGGAGAGAGCGCCGGCGTCCGAATCCGACTCCCGCGCCCTTGCCGCCATTCCTCTCCTCTCCGACCTCGGCCCGGAGGAGCTCCTGAGTGCGGCGTCGGGTCTGAAGCGGCGATTCCTGAGCAAGGGCGCCGTGGCTTTCGAGAAAGGCGACCGAAGCCGCTCGCTTTGTTTCGTTGTGAGCGGGACCCTCGAGATCCGGAACGAGGGCAGGAAACTCGATACCGCGGGCGCGGGCCAGTGCCTCGGGGAGTTCGCGTTTCTCACGGGAGAGCCCAGAAACGCGACGGTGGTGGCCGCCGAGGAAAGCGAGATCCTGGAGCTCGGCTACGAGACGATTGCGAGCGTCGTCCTTAGCCATCCCCGCGTGGGGACGGTCCTCGATCGCATGTATCACCGCCGGGTCCTGGCGAGGGTTCTGGCGGAGAGCCCTCTCTTCGAGTTCATGGACGCGGGCGAGCGCCAGCGGCTCGCCTCGAAGTTCGAGTTCCTTCAGGTTCCGGCCGGGATCGAGGTGGCGCAGGAAGGCGCCACGGACGGCGCCCTCTTCCTGGTGAAGAAGGGCGGGGTCGAGATCCGGCGCCAGGGAAACGTGAGTCTCGGAAGGATCGGGCCTAACGAGTTCTTCGGCGAGGTCTCGTTTCTGACCGCGGTTCCAAGGACCGCGACCGCGGTCACGACGGAGGACTCGGAGCTCCTTCGCATCGACAAGGACGTCCTGAAGGAGCTCACCGTCGAGCATCCGCGATTGGTGGAAGTACTGAAGAAGTTCCACCTCGATCGCGTGCAAAACGCGATGCAGGTGCTGAAGTCCTCTACCCGGGCTTGAGACGGAAATCCAATAGGAAATCCGTCATGACGTAGACGTACTGGTAGTCCACGAAGCCTTCTGCCGGAACCGCGATAGGCTCGGCAATTTCGACGACCGCGTCGGGTGTTCCGATGGACCAGCCGGCGGTGAAACTTCTCGGGAGCGGAGCGTCCGCGGGACCTCCAGCGGGAGCGCCGTTCGTTGCCCATTCGAGGAGCGCTTTTCGATCGCTTTCCGAAGGACTCCGGTCGTTCTCCCAATGCCCCGTCCCGGGATCGGCGAACCACGGAGGCATGATGCCGTTCTCGACGACGAAGGCGATCGTGGGGGCGACGTCTCTCGCTGCCTCGTACGTCTCGAGCGCGAACGGTCCGGCGCCGGACGGCCGGTGGCAAGACTGGCAGTTCCTCTGGAGGAACGTGAGGGACGGAAGAGCCTATCGGGTGGCGGGGAACAAGACCGTCCGCGGACGGAGCGGGACGGGCTGGGGTCCTCCACTCCAGGTGTCATGAGTGCAGGCGGCCGACACTCTCCCACGAGTCGCCATCACCCGTGGAGGATTTCCTTCGTGGTTCTCGTCTGCATGAGCCGTGGCCACTCTTGCAGCGGCTCCCACACAAGATTCTTGACGAGTGCCACCCCCAATGGAGACTCCTCGAGCCACGGTAGTCTTTATCCTCAATCCTTTTTCAATTTCTTGCTCCCTCTCCCGGCCTCGCGTTCCCACGCGGCGATGCCCTCTTTCTCGTCCCGTCACTCACCGCGCCTTGGTCGAAGTTCCTATCCCTTCCAGTCGGTAGGCCACCCTCGCTTGCGCGGCCGCCTCATCCGGGATCGATTCGTGCGCCAAGGTGTTCTGGAGACGGGATGGCGATCTCAGAGGCCCGGTGAAGAACATGGACCGGGCGGTGCGCGTGAGCACAGGCTCGCTCTTGATGGTTCCGGTGCCGCCGCAACGGACCAGAGGCGCAGCCGGGAACGTACGAGGGCGCTGCGGAAACCGCGTGCGACCTCGTCGGGTAGCGGGGCATCGAAGTCCCGATGAACTTTGATCTTGCCCTTGAGCCGTCCTGGTCGTCGTGGACGAGGCTTGAGCGGAACAAGCTTGGCGACGGGCTTGCCGCTTCGCGCGATAATGACTTCTTCTCCCGCCTCGACGGTCTCGAGCAGGCTGGACAAATGGGTCTTGGCTTCATGCACGCCGACGGTTTTCATGACTTAGTCTAGCTTAGTCTACTCCGTTCGCCGCGGTGCGGCAACCTTGGTGGCTAAAGTCTCCGAAGAGAGCCCTCGCGAGTTCCGCGCTCCAGCGGTACCTCGCCGCGATTGGAGGAAATCTAGAACTCGTTGCAGCTTTCGGTGACAAAAAGATCATATTGGTCGGCGTCCAAAACCCGTCGTCGGCAGCTAACAAGGTGTTGCAGCGGACGGGGCGCAAAGCGCCCCGCCGCTGATCGCCAAGCCGTTCCTGCCGCTGTTCGTCCTCCGAACATTTCAGGCAGCTCGGCAGGCGGCCACGTTGGAGGGCAACCTCGCTGTCGCCCTGCTCCGGGATCGCGGAAACACCTTTTGGACCGCCACCAGTTGGTCGAGTGAGGCGTCAGTCAAGACATTCATGCATTCGGGTGTCCATGGCCCGCCCTTTCTTTCGCTTTATTCAAAGCCGCCAGGCGGGTCAGGTTTCCGCCGAAGATTTCTGCGGCGTGCGCTGGGGTCACGCCGATCTCCGCCAGGATCTTTAGTTGGCCCTCCAGGTGATCGCGCAGGAAACCGCGGGGGAAGAAGCTCGAGTCCGACCCGTAGAGGATGCGCTCCGGGCCGATGACCGCGAGGGCGCGCTCGAATACGCGCTTGAGGCTCATCGGCTCGGGGAGCTTTTCGATCCAGGAGTTCGAGCTCGAGGTGTCGGTATGGACGTTCTCGCATTCGCTCGCGACCAGAAGAAGCTCGCGGAAAAAGCCGCAGCCGAAATGCGGGAGCACGAAGGAAATCGTCCCGAACGACCTGGCGACGCCGGCGACGTCCAGCGGGTTCGCGAATCGAATGTCGAACGGGCTCGGAAGTCCGAGCTTGTCCCGGACGCCGACTTTCAGGATCCCGCAGTGCACGAAGGCGATCCCCTCGTGTTCCGCGACCACCTCCAGGATGGGACGGAGATCCTTCTCCCAGAGGTGAAAATGATGCATCGCTGGAAACAGACACACCCCGCGAAGGCCGAGCTCCCGAAACGCCCGCTTAGCGCGTTCGAGAGCGTCCGGGGCGCGCGGGTTCAGCATGAAGTAGGGGATGAACCGCTCCGGGAACGCGCGGGCCGCGGCGGCGACGGACTCCTCGTCTCCGGGGACGCTCGCGATGAGGACCGACCGCGCCACACCGTGGCGATCGAGCTCGGCGGCCCAGCGAGCGGCGAGCTCCGCCGGATCCTCGGACGGAAACTCGAAGGGGAGCTTCTCCTTCAGGATCTCGGGCGACTTCAGGCTCGCGGCCAGCGTCCGAAAGAAGTTGTGCGAGAAGAAATGGGCGTGGGCATCCGCGATCTCGAGCTCGCCGAACGGGGTCTTCACGAGGGCTACGGTACCATGGCGGCGGTCCGGATCGCGCTCACGACCAGGGGCGACGAGCCGCGCCATTCGACGTCGATCGCCTGGAGGCCGCGCGCCCCTCGCGGCGCGAGCTCGAAGCGAAGGCCGCGCTCTTCGGCGAGAACCGGAGCGGCGCCGTTCACCCGGAGCTCGCCCCGATCCCGAGCAAAGCCGAGCTCGAAATCGAGGAACATCTCGCGCTCGAGAGGCAGATAAAGCTTCGCTCGACCGGGAGGCAGAAGCCGAAGATTCGTGGTGCCTTCCGGCCTCAGCCAGCCGGAGCCGAAGTAGGGCTGCCCGCGCCCTCCCATCGGGATCGAAACCGGGGTCGAGATCTCGAGGGCCAGGGCCCGCCTCAGCGCGTCGCTTCTCACCTTCATGAGCTCGACGCCGCCGCTCGCGAAGAGGGAATCGAAGAGATCCCGAGAGGAATCAGGGAGCTCACGTCCCTCGCGCCAGACGAAGCCGGTGCGGTATCGCTTTAGAAACCACGCGAGGTACGCGGGATCGCCCGACGACCAGAACTGAGCCACCGCGTGCCTCCGGTACTCGACCTCCTCGCGGCCGAAGAACATGTAGTCGTAGCCGACGTAGGGATCGTAGACCGACGCTCGCCCGGAGAAGTACGCGAGAAGCGAGGGACGAGCGCGATCCGGAGTCTCGACCCAGATGCTGTCGGGCGAGGAGACTCGCTCCGCCTCGATCGCCGCTTCGACCCGGGACCGGCCGACCCGGTCCGCTCCGAGAGAGGCCGCATGGAAAAAGTGCTGCACGGTCGAAGGAAGCGCCAAGGCCAGGACGGCGATCGCGGCGACTCCGGCCCTCAGGCCCGAGAGCGCCCGCGCCGTGGGAAACCATAGAACGATCCCGCTCGCGGTCGCGAACCAGCCGGCGTCGTTGAGCGCTTCGAGCCGGGACAGTCCCTGCGCTTCCGCGGGCGCGATCCGAAGGACGAGAGACAGGGGAAATCCGATGACCGCGAACCACGCGAGGACGGAAGGGAGAAGAGAGCGTGAGGACAGATCGCGGAAGACCACGCCGAGACCCAGAAGGCGGAGGCCGAGAAACCCCACGAGCCACAGGAGCGTCGCGGCGGCAACGGGAAGGAAGCCCTCCGCGGGCGCGGTGAAGCGTCCCACGTCGGCGAGGGCATCGACCGCCGCGGGCCAGTCGAGCTTCTCCATCGAGTAGCGAACGACTTCGAGTGGGCGAAAGCCGACGGCGGTGTTGGAGCCGGTGGCGGCGGCGAACGTCTTAAGAACCAGCGGGGCCGAAGCGAGAGCGAGCACCGCGAACGAGATAAACGCTCGGCGCTCCCCCCGCTTGAAGATCGCCGCGAGCCCCAGCGCCGCGAGCACCTGGGCGCCGAGAAACATCTTCACCAGAAAGAGGAATGAAAGCGCTCCCGCTCCGGCCGCGAGGCTCCCCCGGGCGCCCGTCTCCTGATAGTCGTGCAGAAGGGCGAGCCCGACGAAAAGGAGCGGAAGCGCCGCGAGGAGAGGGTTCGCGAGGAAGATCGAGACCAGCGCCCAATCCATGAACGTGAGGCTCCACCAGTCGACGGAGGGCCGGAAGAAAAAGGCAAATCCAAAGCCCGAGGCGAGAACCAGGACGGCGGACAGAAGGCGGGATGATTCGCGCCCGGTGAGCCTCCGCGCGAGAAGGTATGCACTGAGAACGTAGAGGATGATTTGAAAGACCGCTCCCAGCCGCACCAGCCCGTCCGCGGGCTCGATCCCGAAAAAGCGGGCCCAGAGGGCGAGCTGCAGGTGATAGCCCGTGTGGTAACCGATGGGCTCGCCCGAGACGGAAAGGAGCCTCGGCGGATAGCTCGTTTCGAGCGAGCGCACGACGCCCAGATGGAAGAGCGCGTCCCTCTGAAGAGCCCGGTCGAGAAGTAGCTCTCCCCTCGCGTCGACGCGATAGAGACTTCCCGTCGTCAAGAGGTAGGGGATGAGGACGAGGGCGAGGACAGCGGCAAGCCACGCGAGCGACTTCCTGGGCCATTCGAACGAGAGCCGCGTCCTTCCGCGCCTCTCGGGGACGAAGAGCGCGCCGAGTCCGAGAAGAGCCGAAGGAGCCCAGAAGACCGCTTCGATTCCGGTGAGAAGGACGGCGAGGTACAGAAGGGCCGCGATCGGCCCTCCGAGGACGGCCGCCATCAGGAGCCGTTCCTCGCGCGAGCGGCCGAGGCCGAGGAGCTTCGCAATGAAAAGCCCGGGGAGGATGTGCGCGAATCCGAGAGCGGCGAGCGATTTCAGGAGCATCGGTCGGGCCGGGAGGGCGCTCAGACCTCGAACAGGGCTTCCTTCTCTTTCATCGGCGCGCCGGCGAGGAGATGCCGCGCGAGGTGCAGGGACATCTTCATCGAGTGATCGGAGTTATTGTACCAGTAGGCGCCCGTTCGCCCGAGGAGCTTCAGGTTAGAGAACGGCTTCACCATCCGGGAAGCGAGGGCGAAACTCTCCTTGTAGCGAAGATCGTAGATGGGGTACGTGTCGCGAACGCGCTCGATGTGGACCGGCCCGAAGTCTTTCTCGGAACGGACGAGCTTCAAGCGGACGAGGTCTTCGAGAATCTGGGGAACGAGCGCCTCGGGATCCGTCCAGGCGCCCTCTCCCTCGAAGCCCGTCACCTCGACGCAAAGGCCGGTCTTCCCCGCGGGCGCCATGTAGGGCGCCATTTCGGTGGTGATGGAGATCCGGGAGAGAACGGTGTCGCGTCCGCCGTAGTAGATCCACTGCTGGCGCTGCAGGACTTCCGCCTCCACCTCGATGTTATAGAGGACGGTCGAGAGGTAGCGGATCGCCGGGGGCTCTTTTCCGAGGAGCTTCGCGAGCGCGACCAGATTACCGCTCCAGATGAGATGACCCGGGCGGATCCTCCTTCCGTCCGCGAGCACGACTTCGTCGACGCGATCCTCCGAAGTCACGAGCGAGGTCACGGTGTTCTCGAGGAGAATGCCGCCGCCGCGGCCAGAGACGGCCGCGGCGAGCTTCTCAGAGAACGTGCCGAAGCCGCCTCGGCTCGGGTAAATGAACTCCGTCACCACCGGCCGGGGAATGAGAACGTTCTTGACGAGAGCGAAGAGGGAGTCGCTCTTGACTCTTTTGTCGATGACCGCGCGGTTGATCCCGGTCTTCGCCCAGTCGACGTGCACGCTCTCGCAGGGGATCTGAAGGAACTTCTCGGTATAGGGCTTGAAGAACAGGCGGTAGAGCGTTTCCCCGTACCGCGAGCGGGTGTACTCCGTGAAGGAGTTCTCGTCCGCGGGGGGCTTGCGCCGCAACAGGTCGAACCCTGCTGCGACCATGACTCGAAGCGGCAGACGGAAGAGCGCGCGCTGGTCGAGAGGCCAGGGAAAGTAGCGCCCGAACAGATGCACCGCGCTCGAGCGGTCCACCACGAGGTGCTCGCCGGCGAGAATCGAGAGGAGAAACGAGAGCACTTCCGGGTCGTCGGTGTGAAACCGCTTCGGACCCACGTCGAAGAAGAAATCGCCGTAGCGGAACGAGCGGGCGAGACCTCCGACGTGATCGTTCCGCTCGACCACGAGAGCGCTCTTGCCTTCCCCGAGGACGGAGTGGGCGAAGGAGAGCCCAGCGACGCCGGCGCCCACGATGACGAAGTCTTGATGTTCAGGCATGCGGCGCTTGTGAGTATATTTTCATCGAGGGACCACCGCCAGAATCGTCACACCGGGGTTCGAGAAAACTGTCCGAAAGTGCGCCTCCGATTCGAAGAGCCTCCTCAGGCGCTCCCCCCGAGTCTGGATCTCGCGCGAGCCGAGGAACAGGTAGTCGATGCCGAGGCCCGTCGCGAGGCGGTGGGCCTGGAAGGGATCTCCTGACGTGAAGATGGGCCGGACTTCTCTCCGCTCGCGGACGAGATACTTTCGAAGATCGAGAAGGAAGATGGGACTCCCTACCGCCATCCTGCGTTCCGCGATGGCCGGAAGAAGAGCCCACTCGCCGAGCTCCCTCGCCCTCACGTCCCACTGCACCAGGGAGTCCTCGGGAGTCTCGGTTCGCAGCCACTGGAGAGCCTCCCACTCGTCCCGGCTCACGACCGTCGTCCATCGGAACTCTCCCGGGGAGAGATTCCGGTTCGAGATGTCCTGGGCATTCACGAGGTCGAGGACCGCGGTTACGACCGCGGGGGCGATCGCGAGAGCGTGACGAGCGCGGAGGGGGCTGCCCAAGGCGGGAGCCGCGAGAAAACCGAGGACGACCAGGAGGACACTTCCCGCGCGCCAGGCCATCCACACTCCCTCGTAGCCCTTCAGATCCAGGAACAGAACCGCGAGAAGCGCAAGCCCCGCGAGGGCGGCGATCTCCCGATCGAAGCGGCGGAAGCCGGACCGGGATCGATAAAAACACAGCAGAGAGAGCGCACCGCAATCGAGGAGCAAGACGGAGAAGAGCTCGGGCCATTGGGGACTCCTTCGGACGAGGGCGCCTCCCGCGTCGCCGAAGAATCCGAGGGCCACGTATCCTCCGAGAAAGAGGAGCGCCGGT
>Ga0184637_10000595_pt1 | contig 26857 bp, 31 predicted proteins | sample PLM3_127_b2_FD_133143 | JGI IMG/M metagenome (GOLD analysis project Ga0184637, IMG submission 133143) | Groundwater sediment microbial communities from an aquifer in East River, Colorado, USA - PLM3_127_b2 | ecosystem: Environmental > Terrestrial > Soil > Riparian zone | place: USA: East River... | reverse complement strand
TATCGCCTCGTCGAGGCTTCACACCGCAGCCGAATCGTCAAGGTCGTGGTGCCATCGCCTCCCGTGAGGACTACGCGTACCTGTTGCGTCGCTTCGAGGATTTGCTGAATATCCCCACTGGCCAACAGCGCCGTCGTGAACAGGGTATTCAGCCGTACCACTGCGGGATTGCGCAATCCGGCCCATTGCGTACCATTGATCCGCTCGTTGCTCCCTTGCACGTCAATCGTCAGCCCCGCGCCAGGCGTCCCGGCTATCTGCACGCTGCGATCCGCAAAGCCCCCCAACGGATTGACCGCCGTGAGGGTGTCGCCCTGGACGACGCCAGCCCAGGTGTAGATACGTACGCCCGTGCATTCGTCTTCGATGGTGGGGGTGATCGTGGCCATCAGGCGTCCGCTTTCAGTGCCTGCGACCGTCCGAGCACGCGGTCTCGATCGACCACCGCTTTCCTGGCCGTGGCGAGCGTGCTCTTTGCCTCCTCAATGGCGGCGCGCACCGCGACCAGTTCTGCGTCAAGTGTCTGCTTCTCCGTGCGCTTCACGGCGAGGTCCCGCACGAGTTTATCGAATTCCGCTTCATGGTCCACTTTGAGTTTCTTGCCCTGCTCCACCACCGCCGCCAAATGGCGCTCGCCGTCGCGTCTCGCCCGCTCCACAATCGCCGTCCCTTCGTTGTTCGCGGCGTCGAGCTTGCGATTGGCCGACTCCAGGCGGGCCTTCGCCTCCTGTTCGATCTTCGCGGCGTCCTGCACCGCCTTTTCAGCCCGTTGCTTGCTGGCCGCTTCGTGGGTCTCCAGGTCGGCCAGATAAGTCAAAACTTCCTTGGCTTCTGTCAGGTGCTTCAGTTTATCCGCTTCAGCGGTAATTACGGCTAGAACCGTTTTGGCGTTCATAATAGGCTCCTCTGTATACTGGTTATTCCTCGATACACCAGAACTTCGTCACGTTCCCGCCCCACTTATGGTGCTGCCGACTCCTTGACTTGCGTCACGATCATCTCGCCATACCAGGCAATCGTCGTCGCGGCCACACCCGTCACGCGCACCCGCACATCATTGCCACTCACGTCAAATACCGCAGTCCATGCCGCATCCGACTCCACCGTATGCAGCACCGTGGTCGCACCCTGTTGGACCGCCGCCCCTGCCGCCGTGCGGTAAAACGTCCCTAGGATATGGTAGCTGGCGCGTTGGGTCCCGTCGCTTTTCACCGCTGTGAGCCGCACCTCAACATGGTACGTGGTGGCGTCGCCTAACGTGACAGACGGACTCACCGTTCCAGTCGTGGCAGTGGTCGTTTGCGTAAAGATACGAACTGGAATTATAACTACAGGATTATCACGCGGGTCCGTCTTGGCCGTGACGACGGCTATGGAGGCCCCGTTCCATTGATTACTTGGCCCCACCACATGGAACTGGCTGATACTGTCAAGATTCACCCCGACCGCACGTTTGCCCGCAGGGCCTTGAATCGTGTTCCCGTCAATTGTGCCGTAGGTACTGTTCACTATATTGAGGAACGTCTCGGTGCCGGATGTGCCCGTGGTGCCCACAATGTTTCCGTACACCGAAAACGTCGTGCTATTAGTCAGGCTTATGTCGTTGTAGGTCCCTGTCGCATCGGACATGCGGTAAAACAGCACCCCATGCACATTGATCTGATTCGCGTTAATTCCCACAACCCCACCCAGATTGGAGGAGATATGCCCACCGAGCACTTGTATGCCTGGTGTACCCCCAGCGGCGGAGCTATCCATGTAGACGCCATAGTTGACGGCAACCATGTTCACGTTAACAAGCGTCGTGCCTTCCGTGGCATCACTGGCTGCGGTGCCCTTCGTGATCGCTTTATTCCAACGGTGGAACCGTGCGGCAATGATTTTGGGACCCGGCGTGCAGTTCCCGGTAATGAGTATCCCGTTCCCATCAAACGTGGTGGATCTGCCTATGAGCACGGAACCGTAGATACGGACCCCGCCAGCATTGATGAGTTCGATGCCCGCATTCCAGTAATACGCTGTGGTCCCCTCCCGTGGGTCGTAGGATACATCCACATTGTCGATGATGCTCCCGGCAGCGTTGCCACTGGCTGAGCTGGTGTACCCTAATGTGAGCCCCGGTCCAGTGTTCCCAGCAAATTTCGTGTAGAGGCCAAAATCACGAACCGTCCACGGTCCCGATGTCCCATCGTTATCCGCGTTCAGTCCCAATCCCGATGCCGCTGCGGTAAAGATGAGTGCGCTGACTTCTGGGCCGTTGCCGAAGACGGGGAACGCGCGCGTGGACGACACCGTGAGGCGTGACCCTATGTAATAACGACCCGACAGATACACGCCGTCACATTGGGTGATGGTGGCGCAGGATATGAGGGCCGCTAGCACCGTGCTGTCTGAATTGAACCCACTATTCCCTGGCTGTGCCCCCCACCACTCAGGCCGCAACACTTGTCCCTTAATCAGGACGATACTGCCGCCACCTGCGGAGAGGTCAAACAGTTGCTGTGTTTGTGAACTCATCACCCCGCCATTGAGGGTGATCGTTACCCCGGAGGCGGGCTTGAGGAGGCACCCGTCCATGAACAGCACGGGGCTGGTGATGGTGAGATTCGAGTTAATCAGGTAGGTGCCGGCGCTACAGGTGATGGTGCCGGTGGTATAGGCATCCGTAGCCGCAAACGCGGCCCGGTCGTCGGCTACGCCATTGCCAATCGCCGCCCCATCTTTAACATTCACCGCTCTGGCAAACCGATCCGCGAGCGTGCTTCCAGTAATGGTGCCCGTGGCAATGACGACGCCATTGAAGGCTCCGCCACCGGGCTGATCCACCGCTTGCGGATCACCCGCACTATTAAAGCCGAGATACTTACTTGCCCGTTCTACCTTCGACGGCATCGGGATGATGGCAGTGGTATCCCCGTCTGGCTGGCGCACCGTGCGTCCGACGAGATCGGCCTGCCGCTGCGACAGCATCGTCACGTAATCGAGCTTGGATTCCAGGTTTTCCGCCGGCAGATCGCCGTTTTCCGTGAGGTCTAAGAGTTGGGTGCGCACCGGGTCGCGATAGATGGTCCACGTCACGGTACTGGCGGGCGCGACCAGGGCCGTGACCGTCCCGCCATTGATATAGTGGCCGAGGGCGTCGGTGGTCCCACTAATGGTATAGTGCGTCGTGAGGGCTTTCGTGGTTTGGATGCCGGTGGCCACGATGGTTTCAATCACGACGAGATCGGCTTGGGCATGGAAGGGGAAGGCCACGGCAAAGGCGGTGGAGGTCCCATTGCCGGAGTACACGACGCGGTTGGTGGTATTCGAGAGGGTGGTTTGGCCGCTGTTCGGGGCCAAGATGACGCAGCAGAAGAGGAGTAAGCCTAGCGCCAGCCGGCGCGTTATCGATCCTTGGTGATGGTCGGTCATACGGGCCTCCGTGGGTAGTGTATCCTAGTGCGTCGCGGTCTGCAAGAAATCATGGGGTACGCACCTGCTCTTTGAGCTGGCGTAAACTCGCATTCCCAGCCTGTGAGAGTTCGATCATGCGCCAGATGAGCGTATCCTCTAACTGCCGCTTCTCCTCCGCTGTGATCTGCGGATTCTTCTCAATCATCCGAATAATCTGTCCTTGCTGCGTCAAGGTCTCACGGATGCCGCTCAACTGGGCTAAATCCTCGCTGTGCGCGTTCAAAAGATCGACCGCCCTCACATCGCCGTCTTTCGCCAAGTGCAGAATCGTGTCGTAATACTTCTTGCTCACATCGTAGTCACTGTAGAAATCCTGAATGGACTGCGCTGTCGCTGATGGATAGCGCACCGTGAAGGCGCGGAAAAACGGGCTCTCGGATAAGGTAGACGCCGCCTTGACCGGATCTGGCAACACCCCGGCTTCGCGCAAGGCCTTATCGGCCAGTTGAAAGAGATACATGCCCATCCCACCCGTCCAATCACGCACGTAGTTCTCAATGAGAATGGGAGTAGTGAGGGCGCGGGCTACGCCGCCAATGAATGGCTCATCGCTGCGAACAGCGGCGTGCTCCATGCCTGGAAACGCCCCGATCAATTGCCCCATCGCCTTCGCCAGTTCCGTCGTGTATGGCATGTATTGATACTCCGGCAACAGGTTCTCTAGTCCAGCTGGAATCAACGGACGACCTCGAAACATATCCATGTTGGCGAACTGGGCAATGATCGGGACGGCGGCGGTCGGAATGAGGCTCGGCGTAAAGGCTTCCAGGATGGTCTTCTCGATGTCACGGAGGGCGTCAGGCTTGTGCGCCACAAATTCATCCAATAACTCCTCCGGCAATGTCCCAAAGAGAATCCCGAATTCCTGTGGTTTTGGAATCCTAAGAATGAATGACTGGCCATCAGGTAACGGAATGCGCGCCAGCCAAAAGAGCCGTTTCTGCCACCGTGCGGTATCTTGAATCTCTTTGTCGTCCCGGTTCGCGTACCACAACAACATCGATGGGAGCGTGACTGAGGCCATCGCCTTGGCGGTCATGCCCAACGGGTTGTTCCTGGCCTCTCGCGCAAAGCGATCGATACCCTGAATGGCCGGATTAAAAAACGCGGTGCTTCTGGCATAGCCCTGCGTATCCTTGCCATGCCTGGCAAAATCCACCGTGGCCTCCCTGGCGATCAGGCTCAATGCTTGGATCTGTGCCTTAGTGGTGGCTCGCAGTAACTCGCTTCGCACGGCTCCAATCCTGGTGGAGTTTTCGACCAGCTCAGACGTGGCGCGAAGAATATCCAGAGGCGTCTTGGCCACGTTCCACGCCCGCCGCATCAGTCCGGTCTCGGCATTGAGTTGGCCCAGATGTTGACTCAGATAGTCTCGATCAATTGCGACCATCGTGGCATTCGCCCCGCCACCCTTCATCCAGTTATGAAAGGCCGTGTCCTGTGTGACGATGGACTTGAGACCCAACGCCGTTTTGATTGGATTGGACCCCGCGTAGATGAACGCCGATACGGCATCGCGGATAATGTTCCTGGCTGCGAAATCAGGCGTGATCGTGACCCCAGCCCGCAACAGGCTGGCTGGCGCATAGGCGATCTTGGCGAGCAAGCTCGTGGGACCAGCATCCAAGCCGTTAAAGGCTTCGGCGACTTTCGGATCGAGCTTATAGAGATCCCGATGCCCGTTCGTAAAGACGGCGATCTCATCGGCTTTCGCTGGCGCTTGCATGGCGCGAAAGATCGTGGCGACTTCATTGGGGAGGCGAATATCCAACTCCGGCATGTACACGGTGCGTTCGATTTCACGAATCACCGTTTCGACGGTCGTATGGTCCGCGCCCTTGCCACCCGCCGCAATGCGCGTTAGCATCTGATCAGTTTCGCCAGTGCTGAATCCGCGCACCTTCAAGGCTTCCTTGACGCGCTCCGTTACCAACTGCAACGCCCTCCCTGGTGGCTCCTGGCCTTCCACGCCTCCTGTCTGAGTTGTCTTGGTCTGTTCGGTTTGCGTGCGCTTCGTCTGTTTCGTCGTCGTCACGAACTCATCGAACAGCTTTTTGATTTCCGGTTCGCTCAGGTGCGTCACATGGAGCGGCTGGGCCTGCTTCGTCGCAAACTCCTGCCCCAACTCTACGAACGCTTGTCGTGCGGCGTTCTTTTCGGCCAATCCCACAAAAAGGAAGGTATCTTTAATATCGGACATGATGGGGTCGAGAATCTGCCGCTCGCTACCCATCATTTTCTTGACCGGATTCTTCACCTGTTTCGATGTCGTGAGCCGCCCTTGCTCATCCTCGAAGAACCGATAGAACGGCACATAGTCCTTGTTGGCTTCCTTCATCGCCTCGACCGCTTTGGCGCTGAGGATGCCGCTCTGCTGCAACGTGTCGAGCAGCGCATCGCGGTACTTAAGGCGCTCCTGGTGGATGTCCTCATATTGTCGTCGGCCTTCACGCACGACGGTCTTGGCGTGCTCCATTGGTACACCCGTCTCAATGCCTTGGCCGGCCTTCTCCACTGTCCGCTTCGCCACCATATAGGCCCTGAAGCCGTCCAAGTCGTTCTTCACCGGCTCAAGAATCTTGAAATAACCTTTGGTCTTGGTCTTGTATGTCTCGAAGTCAAACGCGCCAGCGTTCAGAAACTCACTCGCCTTCCCAGCGATGCCGCGCGTCAGCCGCTCCAGGCTGTAGGGGTTGACGGCGGTAGGCAGATCCACCTTGTCATCGGCTTTGAGCGCTTGCTTGATCGGATTCAGATTGTCCACGACGGAGGTGTACATATCTGAAAGTGTCATCCGTTGCGTTTCTGGATCTTTGAGCACCAGCCGATCGAGGACGGCCTGCTGCGCCTCACCCACTGACTTGTTCGGTGCGCCCCCGCCCATCGCCTGCGTCGGAGCCCATTCCTCTAGCGCGTTCGCTACCTCTGTCCGTTGCTCCGGCGTCAGATCGTCCAGATGGCGCTTGCCGGTCAGTTGCTCAGTGAAGTCCATGAAGGCGGGCGAGGAATCCCATTGGATAGCTTTACTATCAGCGAGAGCGTGGATATTTTCCACCGTTGGTACGGCACCAATTTCTCGTTGAATTACGCCTTGCACAGCTTTAATTTGTTTATTATCGAACACCACATAATCTGTTCGATCGGCACCAAGGCGCGGAAGTATGAGGCTGTCAAAACCAACTTGTTTCAAAATTCCAGCGGTATCCTTACTACCAACGGTATCATTTACGACTAAGAGTGCATCGCCCTCGTTCTTTGCCGCGCGCAACCGCTGTCGTAACTCAACGGCCTGCTCAGACTCCATCTGAACGAAACGCGCTTCAAGCGCATCAGAGAACTTTTGCCTCACTTCAGACGTTAGAATCCTGTCACTTTGAAGAGGCGTACCTAATGCGAGTCCAGCTTCTCGAACATTTCCAAAAAGACTCGCCGTGTTTTTATCTGAGGTAAAATATAGACCTTTCCCGTACAGTCCATCGCCAGCTTTTGCAACATCAAAGGTTTCAAATTGTGTTGGCGTTCCGTGGTACGCCTTTGGGATCTCCACATTCATCGACATCAGATCGTGCAGCAACGTCGGATCTCTCATCACGTCAGCGGCCACGTCATCAGGCTTCACGCCGGTCTCGGCGTAGATGTTTCTGAGTTTGCCAGCAACCTTCGCCGAGCCTTTCACGAAGCCGAGTGTGATCGCGGTATCGACAAAATCTTGAGGCTCCGGCATCTGTCCTTCCAAGGCCTTGCCGACCGTAACCATGGTCGCAATTTCTCCCGTAACGGTCGCTGCGCTTTTCATGGTCGGTGACACGATGGGCGCTAGACCGATGGCTTTGCCGACGGCGCCCGTGGCCGCCCCGGTGATCCAGCCTTTCGCCGTGTCGATAAATGCGCCTGAAAATCGCTCCCAAAAGTCGCCCCAACTCTGCGCTTCGCCATTGTCGTATTTGTCCATGAGGATCTTGCGGATACCAGCCGGTAAAGCGAACGCACCAGCCATGCCCATGATGGGGCTTCGCCCGCCCAGCAGATACCCGCCCACCATCGCGGGGACATCGCCAGCCAACGACCCAACCTGTCCGGCAATCCGTGAACTCATTGGTGCATCCGGTGAAACGGTGATGGCCGGCTTGCCTTGCGCGAGTAGGCCGGTCACTGACTCACCAAAGCCCGCTTTGAGCGCATCGGTAAAGTCTGTAACTGGCTTCGGTTGCCCGCCTTCTGTCGTCGGCTGTGAAGCTTTTTCAAGCGTATCACTTATATGTAATACGACTGGTTTTGGATCAAACGGCGGCTGACCAAAATAGGTGTCAATCTCGCCCTGACCAAAGCCCCCATCGGATAAGGTCTTACGTGTTTGCATGGTCCATCCCGCTACTTCCTCATCGGTGAAGCCAGCGCCTTGGAGTGTTTTGATTTCTTCTAGGGCGCTCATTTCTTCATCCTATCAAGATATTGCTGTGGCGTTTCGCCAGACCGCCGCTGCTTGTCTACCGGTATCACACCTGACGGATTGACACTACTCGGTGCTCGATTCAAATTCTTACTGAAATCACGAATCGACTCCATGAGCGGTTTCTGAAACCGTCCGACGTGTCGCCCTAGGAATTCCGTGTTGGATGGATCTGGGTTGAAAAGCACCGACGGATCTTTATTTTCTTTGGTGTACCGTTCCACTTCCTGATCGACGAAGTATTGAAACTCAGAAAACTTGATGCCGCCTTCCTGATCGAGCTTGCCCATGACGGGATTCGATTTATCAATGGACATTTTATATCCGGCCAGAAACTCCAGTTTGGTCGTGCCCAGTTTTTGCCCATCTGACGTACGAGCGTCGAGAAACTCCTTCCGCAACCGCTCCATATCGGGAGGGGACAATTGCCGTCTCCTGCCAGCCGCTTCATATATGGGTGCGAGATCAGTCAACCGCCTCGGATCACCGAATGGAGCATGAATGCGGTTGAACAGTGCCCAGTAGGCCTCTTGATTCGTCTTGACCTTCCCAGGTTTGGCATATTCTTCCAGCATGTTCAACATGGCGCGCCCCACCTCGCCGTCCAGTCGATTCTCTTGCAGCGCATGCCCTACTTCTGTTGCGGTGAGTGGCGGAAACTGTGGGTTGGTGGGATTCTCCTCATGGAGCGCGTATTTCGCCATGAGCGTGCGGTCGGTCGCGTGGTGCAGTTCTGTTTGTTGGAGCCGGAGTTCAGCTGCCGCCTGCCGCGCCTCAATCCCAATCGCCCGCACCTCCGTCTCCGCCTGATTGATGAGCGGGGCCATCTGCTCATGCGGAATATACTGCGCCATCCAGCCGTACTGCTCGTTCACTCTTAGCTCTGGATCGCGGAGTAATCGCAGCGCGAGCGTTGGATTATGACGAGTGAGCCCTTCCGTGGCACTGACCGCATAGTGCTCATTCATCTGCTGGACAAACTTGTCTTGTACCGTGCGTCCTAAGACCGGATAGATCCCATCGGGTTCACGAATATCTGCTTCCCCCATGGCACGGAAGTGGGCGAGCTGATCGGGATGCTGTTGGAGAAAGTTGCCGACCGAGTTCAGCTTGGCATCATACTGCGTGACCGCCGCCTCCCCCGCGAGCTTGGCGTCCACCTGCCGCCCTAGTGCGGTGAAGTGCTCCACGGTGGCCGCCGCATGGGCCGTAAACGCATTGACTTCCTCTTGTGTGGTGAACCGGTCGTCCTCGCCTTGCGGCCCGCGCATCGTGTCCAGGTGCGATTTCAGGAGTCCTTGCATCTGCTCGGACACCATCGGATTCCGCTTGCCGGTCTGAGGATCAATGGCCACATAGTTCTTGGCCAGTTCGTCCATTTGCCCGGTCAGACGGATGCGGAGGTCCGTCATCTGTGTCGCAATATCCGTGACGCCCTGACGGGCCTTCTGCTCGTGCAGGACCCGCTCGGCATGCGCGGCGCCCACGCCGAGATTTTGGATGCCTTGTCCGAGGTTGGCGAGGCCTGTCCCGCCAAAGTCTTGCAGTCCGGCAGACCGGCCTGGCAGATCGCTCTGGCTACTCACTTGGCTTTCATAGGGTCGGATTTGTGGCATCTAGCTCCCGTAGGAATCGTAGGTCCGGCTGCCGCTGCTGCGGATCGGCCCGCGCCGTGCGGACGCATAGGTGTAGCCGGTCTGTCCTATGCCCGTCAGTAACGAACTGGCCCCTTGCAGATAGCCCTGCTCTTCTGCCGTCCGACCAGCCAAGCGGTCCAATTCCGCCTCGTTGTAATATCCCGTCGCGCGAAGCCGGCCTTTATACAGGACCGTTTCCTCATCCAGTTTGGCATTCGACACACTCATGCGGAGTAGGTCAATGGCGTCGTCTGAGGTACCACCAGATGCCCCCAACCCCGCAATCAAGCTGCCGTGCGCGAACTGCCCTTGCTGCTGGACGCGCCACGCATCGACGGACGCTTGATCGAGTGCCACCTTGGCATGCTGCGCTTTCAGGGTCGCGTTATAGCCGGACGCCGCCTGCGCCGCGTTCGCTTGCGACACGGCGCCCATCGCAGAGATAGCGGCACCGGCCAACATGATAAAGGGTATCGCTGGTGCCAAATGAAATCACTCCTTTTATATGTAAAGCGCTTCCTGCTGAGACAACATCTGTGATCCATTCGCTCGCTTGCGTGACGCTTGCGTTGCATAACGCGCCACGCGCATCAGTTCTTCCGGTGTCCCGTCCGATTTAAGCCTATTCGCCCGCCATGAAATAACCACTACATTTCCAGGTATATATCCCTTCATGTTGTCAATCCGATCCACAGACGGACTGTTGAATCGGGCTTTCTTCTTCGGTCCGTCAAACGCGGCGTAGTCTAATGGAATCCCTAATACTGGACATTTTACAGGTAAAGGCGTGATATCGTTCAGCGTAATCTGGAACACAAGCCCCCGTACCCCTGCGCTTCTCCGTGCATAGGCCAAGAGTCTTGCAACGGGATTTTTTGCGTAGTGTAATCGCTTTGCTTTGTACGCCTTTTCTGGATATTGTTTTCTATATGCGGCTCCTTTTGCGCGAATTAGTTTTCTATTTCGCTCACGATACGAGGCAAGATAAATCATGATCTTCTCCTTATTCCGCTCACGATAACGGGCTTTTCTTGCCTTGAGTTGTGGCTTATGCCGTTCACGATACGCAGCCTCTATCAACCGACTTCGTTCACGATTCATTATTCAAGCCTTACCATCATCAGTTGCGTCTCGCCCGACGGCGTATACTTCGGCATCGTCGATTCATACTGAAACCCAAGATGTTCCGCCCATCGGATCGCGGCGGGCGCGCGCGGATCGACGACACATTCCAGCCGCGCACAGCGGTAGCTGTCAAGAAAATCCCGCACCGCCCGATGGATACTTTTGGCGTAGCACGGGAAGGACCCTGACAGTAACGACCAGACTTGCGAACGCCCATGCCATAATTCGATGATGCCGGCACAAGCGACGACCTCCATGCCGGCCCACGCACTCTGGCAGGGGCCTGAGTGTTGTAAGGAACGTCCATGGTCCATCGTCAAGGTCGCCGCGAGGCCCAATTGTGACGCCTGCAACTGCAACCACTCTAAGTGCCACGGCTCAAACGGGACGATCTCTAGAGGCGGTCTTGAGTAATTAATTGAGGCATCACCGCCAAGATCGTGCCCGGTAACGGGCTGTTCCAGCGCCAACATACATAGTTCTCCGTGGTGTAATCGCCATCCCACACAAAATCATCGGTATCCCCCGTAAACAACGGCACGGCTTGATCGAGCGGATCGGACGCGAGGCGAAAGGTGAGTTCGTGCAGATGCTCAAAATCGCGTCCCACCTGCAACCCTAAACTATCGTAAAGCCGGAAGATCACCCGATGCGACCGTTGAATCTTGCCTTGGGCCGTGCCGGTCGCCGACCCCGCATCGAAACGGAGGCATTGTCCATCGCTGGTGTAGGTGTAGCCCAGATGCACGACGGACCCCGCGTCATTGATCGTCCATCCTCCTGTGGCGGTAATCGTTATATCGGGATGGGTCTTGCCATCTACTAACACCTGCACGGTTTCTCCCGCGAGATGAAAGGCCCCTGTCCCCGTCGTGGTCGGTGTGCCGGTATAGGTGAGTCCGCAATCGACGAAAAAGGCGTTCGGTGGAGCATTGCCCTGCTCCCAGACATCCGTGAGAAATTCATGCGTTCTGACCGTGCGCCCGTTGATATAGCGATTGACCACGACCCAGAGTTCGTCATACGACCCATCCGATGCCGGAATCACGCTGCACGATTCCACCTTGGCCCCCACGGTATGCCCTGCGTTCGACCAGCCCCCCACCGGATGCCGCTGCCAGCCGATCACTTTATCGTCCTTGCTGTAGACCATACTGAGGAGTACCCCGTCTTTCCGTGGCCCCCAGATCGTCGGAATCTTCTTTTTTTGATAGGCAATCTCCACCAGGCCCGACTCAGCAATCGTGGACGCCCCGGCCTTGGGCAGTGCCGGATCGTACTTCCCCTTCGTCACATGCTCCGAGAGGACCGTTGCATCAATCGCTTGGAGCACGTTCTCGTAATAGAGATAGTTCATTTCCCGCACCCGGCGCCCACCAGCCTCGACAAAGATGAGCGCCGACCCGGCGCGCACGGCTTGAATGTCGGCGCTCCCCCAACCCGTCGATTGCTTAGAATCGATGTTCGTCGGCGTGATCGCCTGGTTTTGCGTTGAGGGGGTCACGAGCCATTCCCCTTCAAACGTCCCCACCGCGATGCCGTTCGAGGTGCCGTTCATCCAGCGAATCGTTTGCACATCGTCTGAATTCAGACGGCGGGAGACCGCGCTGTCATCCGTCACGGTGCCCGTCAGGCTGGTGGGCGCCAGATTGTCGTAATCGCCCACCTTCGAGCCGTCGAACCGTTCCGGGATCTTCGGCGCGCCGCCGCGAAAGAGCCGATCGCCATAAAATGTCCCGCAGGCCGGATAGCCGTCTGTTTGCGAATACAGCCCTAGTCGCCACACCAATTTGGTCGTCGTATCGGTCAGGGTATTGATAATATCGACATTCACGACTGTCGTGGAGGTGCGGCTCACAATCCGCACATAGCCCCAGACCGTGCCTTCTTGAATCCGAATGAGCCGCCCTACGTCGGTGGTTTGAAAGCCCGTATCGTTATTGATGCCGGTGATCGCCGAGGCGGTCAGGACGATGTTATTCCCCGTGGCTGCCGCCGGCGTCAACGTCGTCGTGGTGATATTTTCCGCCAGATACGGGCCGTCGAGAAACAGGGTATCCGCCAGCGTCCAGCTATTGTCGGCAAGCCGCGACAATTTCCGCTCCGGGTAGTTCACGTTCCAGATATACAGCACGTCCGCCGACTGCTTGAATTTCAATTGAAACAGGTCCGCCGCCAGATACCCCGTGACGAGCGTATAGACGCGCTTGGCCGTGCCGCCGCTCGACCAAGCCGTAAACGTCGTCGTATTGACGTTGACGCCGTTGACCGTCTGTAATTCAAAGGTATTCGCACCGGCATTGACATTCGCCACGGTGAAGCGGCGAGTATTCACTTCCGTCATCCCGATGACGCCAGCCACATCGACGTGATCGCCGTTACTTGGATCGGTGCCGGTGTACGTCAGGACGCCGGGATTGGCTTGCGAGATGCCGGTGATCGTGAGGGTGAGATCGTAGACGGGGAGGCGATTCTTCTTGAAGCGGATATAGAGATCACCGAATTCGAGCGCAAAGGCCGAGACGGTCGAAAACTTGAAGCCGACCGTGCGCGTGGCCTTCGTCGAGTCCTTCACCTCGTCGCAGAGACGAAAGCCGGGGCGGCGGGTCAGCCCCCCTTGCAGAAAGGGCAATTGATTGGTGCAGACGCGGACGGCGTTGCGGTACCGCTCGAAGTCCACGCGCCCCACCATGAGCGGCGAGAACTCCCCAGCGGTAAAGTTATTTTGCAATGGGGCAGCAGCCGGCACGCGAGCGACCCTCCGTCATGGCGCCGTCGCCTACTCTTCATTCCATTCTGAATTCACCAACTGTCCGCTGCTCCGCCCAATCAGCCACTCATCGACCGGCTCAGGTTTACTCCCCACTTCAAAGGCATTTGTCTGACGCGCCGTGCGTCGATGGATCTCGTACTCCTCCAGCATCGCCGCCTTCTTGGTGTTGGATTGTGTGATCCGCTCACAGGTATGCCAGGCCAGTTTGCACGCGAGCATCTCGACAAAGCAGGGATCGAAGGCGGACGGATCGGTGATTTTCGCTACGTAGCGAATCTGGAGTGGCGCCGCGTCGTTGGTCAGAATGCAGAGTTGACTCTGATGACGCTCGATGTGCCAGTCGAGGCCGAGTCGCGCCGGCTTGATGAGCCTGAGAAAATCCACCGGGAGCGGAAAGGCGCGCGCATAGGTGAAGAGAGGGGCCGTCGCATCGGCGGCGAGGATCGCGCGTTGGAGGGCAAACTTCCAGAGATACTTGCGCAGTTCCGTGTCTCGAAGCGCCTCGAAGCAGGCGTTCATCTCGGCGGGACTGCCCGGACGGTCATCCAATGCGACGATACTGGCCGCGCCCAACTTTTGTAGGGCGAGATTCGCAATGGACACATTGCTCGCGGCCATGGTCGCTCCCTACACCACGCAGGCGTCAGAGATCGCGCCCTGACGCCCGCATCGTACTGGACACTTAGGCGATCGGGCTGGTTTCCTTTGAACTTCTGAGATAGTTCAAGAGGTTTTCCACCGCCAGAATTACGCGGATTTTCTGCGCATACACGGTATCGTTCACGCGCAATTCCACTGTGGCACCCGCGCCCCCTGACGCCGCGCCTTCGATCACCTGTGACGGCATGTGCTGATTGAGCACGACCCCATAGAAACGATCAGCCATTGTGCACCCTCCTTACTGCACGAACCGCACGCGCAGCGCGAGCGGTTGCAGTCCTGTCGTAATATCCGTCGTCACGGTAAACGCAAGATCGAAATCTTGCTTGGGATCTGCGGTGAGTCCCAACGCCTGCCAGAGCGGTTGACGCTGCTTGGTAAAGGTGTTGACGGTCGATTCACCGAGCACATCGACGTTCAGCGAGGCGGCGGTCACGGCCACCGCCGACGCAAAGAAATCGGCGTCAATCACCAGGCCTCCGTTGGCATTGTTGCGATAGACGCCGATGTCTCCGGCCCCTGCGGCCTGGGCGCCACTGGTGAACCGTATATCCGTCACGATGCAATTCGACGGCACTTGCACGCAGCGAATGACCGACGTGGCGCTCAGCGACGCCGGCACGGACAAGACTCCATCGAATGCGCACTTCTCCACCGCCCCCACAGCCAAACCGGGGTTATTGAGGACACGAGGGGTCGCTTCACGATTCGTCAGACCGATGGACTTTAACGTGAGATCGATAGCCATGTTGAGACTCCTTTATGCCCGCCGCGTGGTGGCGAGGCGGGCGATAAAATGATTAAACGGTCACTACTTGCAACGTACGTCGTTTCTCCCAGTTCGCCTTGTGCATGGTGCTGCACGCCCTGCATTCACGGCTGGTCCCATTGGACTGCATGAATGTCGTATCGACGTTCAGTACATGCCCACGCTTACAGTGCGTTTTGAGATTGCACTTGCCACGGAGCGGGATCGCCCGCCATCGGCCAAGAATCTCTACGATCTTAGCCTGACGGCGAGGCGACATGAGCGAATACACCGTCATCATCCCGCCAACAGCACGTCTACCAGTCAGAAATAGTGCATGGTAACGTCGTCCGGGAATACTTCCCTTAACGCTATAAAATCGTCCACCGATGATGCCCTGGACTTTTAAGAGTGGCCATGGATCTTTCTGGGCGATCTGAATTCGGCATGTGCTTCTGTTCATATAGAAGCAGCCTTCTCCATCTAAGAATCCAGCCAGCCACTCAATGTTCCTAACCGTCACCATTACTTTAACTATCCTTCGTAAGTACTTGATTATCTGAAGGATTCTATGTTGTACACTTTATTCTCTTCGATTCTCGTGGCCCCTGCCGTCATGTACACATAGGATTCCCACGGCTCGCCTTTGAGCTGGAGATTCTTATAGGCGTTCGTGGTGATGTCGTTCCACATGCCAAGGTGCATGCCCGACTTCACCCACACCGGCACATTGACTTCGCTGGTGCCTGCGGCCACCGTCTCGATCAGCTCGCATTGTTTGAACATGATGCCCAAGAACCGATCGACCTTCCCATCTTTCAACACGGGTTTATCCCCGCCGTTGAACTGATTGCTGACAATCTGGACCTGTCTGAGTAGTTCGCTATGGTCCTTCGCGGTCAATCCGCAATAGACTTCCTCCCGATCGAAGTCGATGAAGTTCGCTTGCATCCTCTCCTTGACCTCCAAGAGCTTATCGACGTTCAAGCGGCTGTTCGCCCCGCCGATCGCCACATCGACTTCGTTTGCGGCGTTAAAGCTGGTGTTGGTGCCACCTTGCTTCCCGGTCAACGCCGTCCCCATGAACGCGATGATGATGAGCCGGTCGATCTTCCGCCCGGCGGCAAAGACCGCGCCCTGCACGAGTGTGGATTCGGGATCGGTGAGCAAGCGCAACTTGTCGAAACTGTCGATGGATTGCGTGAGGTCGAAATCGCTCGGCACCACCCAGCGCCGATCGACGTTCGCATCCGTGCGGGTCTTGGGTTCAAACCGACCCGTTACGTCCTGCATTTCCACGGACCCGACTTGATCGACCACGGACGATTTCTCACCCGTATAACGTCCTTCGGTCACACAGGACCGGAGCATGCTGCCCTTGATCTGCAAGAGCAACGTGATATTCGTACTGAAGCTGATGGTGTAATGATCGGGGACATTGATGCCAGGCATGAAGCACCTCTCTTTGTTCAACCAGGATGGTGAAGAAAAAGGGCTTCCCGTCTGGCACGAGACGGACCCGGTTAGGGAACCGAGTCTCGACCCTCGCGTGAGGGCTTCCGAGGACTACTGCACATGTCTGTACACGAACCGGACAGACTTGTCAACACCGACACACTACCAATCATTCTGTTTATCGAAGTCGCGCAAAAACACCATCTTGGCACGAAGCAACAATTTGGGAAGTTCCACCTCCATGATCTGCCCAAACTCAGTCAGAGTTTCATCAGCTACGAGTGTATGACCATAATGCTTCATCCACAGATCATCAAACTGGAGGAGCTCCGACAGGATTTGGTTTTTCCGTGAGGCTAAGTTGCTCATCATGTCGCGCTCCTACTCGCGCTGCCGCCTGCTGGCGTGGAATTCGGGTACGCCTGCTGAGACAACCGATTCATGGTATTGCGCGCGTCCATACGCTGCTGGGGATCGGGGCTCGAAAACAATTGCGCAAAGGTGCGGTCGTCCCGTAACCGCTCCAGTTCCGCCTTCGCCATCTCCGGCGTCATGTGCGTGGTCGTGCCTTTCCCGTCGATCCCCGGCACCGACCGATCTTCCGACCCCATCTTTTTCCCGATCTGATGCAAGAACTCCATGGCCTTCTTGGGCCCCGCCACTTGCTTCAAGGCATTCACGAGGTCCTGATCCATCCCGAATTCCTCAGCCGCTTTATCGACCAATTGGCTATTCGCGTCGTAATCGGCCCCCCACGCCTGCTTGAGCGCCGTCACCTCCGTCAGATTCCGCGTCTCCAGCGCCGCCTGCTGGCTCGTCTGTTGCGCCGCCACAAAGGTGTTCCACTGCTCGGCCACTTTCGTCGCTTGCGCTTGCGTGAGGTTCGCGTTGTGAAACCAGCCCTTCGCCACCGTGGCAAACTCGCCCTTATCCCCCTCCGGCACCGGCACGACATATTTGTCGGCGGTCTCCGGCATGCCGAGCCGTTGAAAGATCGGCTTCCAGGCGTCGGGTCCATCCTTCTCCGTCGGCATCTTGATGAGCCGGTCAGGGGGCACCCCGGTGAGTTTTTCGAGATTGCGATAGGACGTGAGGAGGTCGCCAGGATTCTTCCATTGCCGATCCCCGACGAGCACCAACCCCCCATCATCGACGCCCGCCGCCTTCCAATCGAATGTGCCGGAGCCGGTCATGGTGGGCGCGGTGGTTGCCGCTGCCGCTGCGGGCACGGTAGTCGCTACTGCTGGAGTGGTCGTGGTCCCTGTTGCTGGTTCGTCAGCCATACTTACTCCTTGGGTTCAGATTCGATGCTTTTATTCCCGTACAATTGCCAGAGTTGTTCTTCGTTCAATTCCAAATACCGTTCAATGCGGAGCCACACCTCTCGCCGCCCATCCAACCGATCCGACACGGTATGCTCCACATGAAAGGTAGACTCATGCGCCCGACAGAATTTCGCCAGATCGGCGAGGACGCGATCCGTCGCGGCGCCATGACCGAGGAACACCGTGCGATAGTCGTCGGCACGATGGCGGAGGAATTCGAGCGCCCGTTCAACAATCTCGTTCATCGCCCATCCTGCATCGCCACCGCATCCCAGGTGATGGTTGAGTCGTCGTCTTTCACCACACCCATTGCCACCGAACGACGCCCCGTCACGAGATTGACCCAGAGTCCGTTTGGATTGGACGACGAGACAAAGAGGCGCGGGTCGTCAGCAGCGCGCCGCAATGCGTCCATGTCGAACATGGTCTCGACGGGCACATCCTGGACACCAACGAATGCGTCCAATGCGTCAAGCACGATCTTCACCTTTATCAATTCTTCAAGCGTCATGCGGCCACCGGAGCGGTCGGTTTCGGCATCAAGGTTTTTAACACGTTTGAGGCCGCCGGGGCCGCCTCGATGAGTTGCCGGTCCTCCGCCTGCTGCGCGCGCTGCTCCCGCATCGCCTGAATCGCGGCTATCCGTTTCCGCCACCGCACCGGCACCGCTTGGGAATCACAGAGTTCTGGAATGATCGTGTCCCAGTCGAAATGATCGAGCGGGGTCGGATCTTGCGTCACCGCGACAATCTCCTTCGTCCAATCCACGACGCGCATGAGTCCGGAGGCTTCTTCGGCCCGTGCGAGACGAGAGAGCGGTGAATCGTACTGGATCGTATATGCCCCGCGCGCCTCCAGCAGGGCGGGCGGCATCGGACGGAGCAGACGCATTTCACGGAGCAGATCGACTTCGCGTTCAATCTGCGGCCCCAACGATTCCGATTGCTGCCGGCCCATGTGCGGCGTGAGCAACGCGCCTTTCTCCCGGCTTTCCTCAATCACCTGCGTCGCGGTTTTCTGGGGCGAGTCCACGAGAATGCGAAACATATTGACCAAGAAGAAATCGTTGATCGTGCGCTGCTCGGCCTCCATCGCGTCCTTGCCCGCTGCGAGATCACCGGTCGGGAGGGCATGCACGAGGAGTTTGCCTTCCGCCGTGACCGCACCGGAATTGAGCGAACCGGGCTTAAAGGAAAAGTGATCGGCGACTCCATCGTCATAGGTGAGCAAGATCGGGTCCACTCGGCGATGGCCCTGCTTCAATTGCGTCTTCTTCATTTCATTGAGCGATTTGAGCGCGGGCAAGGCCATCATGGCGGGACTCCGCCCATGCACTTCGCCCGGCGTCGTCACATACCGGCTGATCGCGTACGGAAAGGCATGATAGCCGTTCTCGCGCACCGTCACCTTTTTCGTCACGGACACATAGACCGAGGCAAACGGCATCCCTTTGATGTCGCGCCGCCCCGGATCATAGTCGGCGCGTGGGGAGGTCTTATGGATGAACCAATGCACGGTATTGTTCCGCCGTGGATCAGCCGCTTGCTGCTGAATCTCCTCCGGCAGCGCCTCGCCGAACTGCTGGACCGCTTGCCGCGCCGTGAGGGGAAAGCGACGAAAGGCTTTGTCAATGAGCCCTTGGTGATTGTCCTGAAAATAAATCTGGCCGGGATGAACGGCGCGATACCGAAACCCGACCTCCCGCGCACTCTTGAGGGCATCGGTAAAGATACAGCCGTCGCCGAACGCCCCCAGCATCGTGTAGTCTTCGCGTTTCTGGCTCGCATAATTCGCCTTGGGCGCGTAGCGCAACTTGAAGACCAGGGTCGTGAGGTCCTCGAACCACAGCCGCGTCTCCCGGTCCTTGAGCAACTGCGGATCGGACGGCACCAGCGTATGCCATTTCGAGCCATGCGGCGTCAGCATGGATTCATTGATCGAGGCGAACGTCATGAGCGCCAACGCCCCCGTCGCGTCCACCATCTCCTGGGTGTTCTGCACGCCCTGCGTGAGCGAGACGCGATTTTGTCCGACAAATTGATTGGCGTAGTTCGGGAGAATGCGGAGCGCGATCTGCTCGCGGATCTGATCGAGCTGGCTCCGCGCCGCCGCGAGCTGTTCCTGTTCCGCAAGAATCTCGACCGCCTGTTGATCGCTGTCCATCAGCGTCCTCCGAGTAACGACGGCGTGGTGGCCTCGCGGTCATCCCGTTGCCGGCTGGGATCGGTGAGGATCGTGGAGGCGCGTCCGGCCCGAAGTCGTCGCACCGCTTCATCGTTGGCAGCCTGGCGGACCACCTCGTCGGTGATCGAGGGGGCCGCGATTGGCGTCTGTGGGGTCAGTGACGGCGTGCCAAAGATGCCAGCCATTAGTCGGTGCCTCCGATCGGCACCCGGCGTTTGCCAGGACCGAGCCGTGCCGCCGACTCGGCTGCGCGCTGTACGGCGGCATGGGCCTCGACCTGTACGTCCTTCTGATTCATACCCGCCGCCGCCTTCGTCACCGTCTTCGCCTTCGGCATGTCAATAGCCTCCCAGCGCCGCACTGTCCGTCAAGGATTCCGACACACGACGCTTGCCCGCGCCTAACCGTTGCGCCGATTCACGCGCCCGCCGGATCGCCTCCTGTTCTTCTTGCGCCGTGCGAGGACGCAGCATCTCCGACTTGGCGGCCCGCGCCTGCGCGGCATCGCTAGACGCGCCCTCCGCTTCCTTCGCCAGTCTGGCGCGCTCCGTCGCCTCTTCGGTATCGGTTTCACTCTTCGCCATCCCGAACGCATGGCTCTCTAAGACATTTTGTCCGTAGGCCTTCGCCCCGGCCCCGCCCCCGAACACGCCTGACCCAAAGACCTTATCGCGTCCCGGATTCACCGTCCCCAGCGTCAAGGCCCCAATCGAGGAGTTCGTGACCCCGGACACCCATTTGCTAATTGGTCCGGCCATACAGTCCTCCCTTGTGTGTGCTGCGCCTGAGTGTAATCGCACGCTCGTTGATCGTCAAGCCCGCGTCGCCTCGAAGATCGGATAGTCGAGATCGCGCGCCACGCGAATCCGGCGCGGGTGGGCTTTCGCGGCCCAGAGATCCTTGCGCGCGACCTTACAGTAAAAGGTGAGCGCCAGCGCATCGCCGTCGTCCGGGGAGCGATAGCCCAACCCCCGCATCTCGTCCTTGCTTTGCAAGATCGTTTTATCCCCCGCCTTGCCCCACGCATAACATTCCGGGGCCGTGAGATCGCCGAACAAACGCGGATCGGTATCAATCCCGCCGCCGCCCAGCCAATCCCGCATCGCCGCCCACATCTCCGTGCGCTTGAACGCCCATTCCGGCGAGGACGACTCGGTGCCGAACCAGACTTCATTCACCTTGTAGCCGAGCTCCCGCACCCGGTCGATGACGCCGGTCCCGCTCCCGGCATCGACATTCACCGCATCCGGGTTGTAGTGGCTGATGACTTTCGCCAGTTCGTTCGCAATGTGCATGTTATCGCGCTCACTGTAGCGGATGACGGGAATCGACCGGGCATCGCGGCCCCGGCGAAACCGGAAGACCGTCGAATCGCCTCCCTTTCGGGCCACATCCACGCCCAGAATCAACGGCGCGCCGTCATCGGGGATGATGACGCGCTGCTGGGCCTGCCGGACGAGTTCACTCCCGATGAATTGATTGTCCCCTTGCCGAGGAAACTGCCCCAGGATTTCGACGCGCACCACATCCGAGTCGATCCCATGCTCGGCAATCGCCTTCTCGATCAACGCCTGATCCATCCCTTCGACGGTGCGCACATCGAGATGCCGCAACCGCCAATCGGTCTCGACCGCGTGAAAACAATCGTAGAAGCCGCCGCTATTGCGGCGCGCATTGGAATGGACCAGCCAATAGCGATCGAGTGAGGGTTCGGTAAAAAAGAATTTGGAGACATGAAAGATCGAGCTGGGAATCCCGGAGGCTTCATCGAACAACAAGAGAACCCCTAGGGGATTATGCACCCCGGCGAAGGCGTCGGGATTCTCCTCCGACCACAACTGCCCCTGGACGTAGTAGTAGCCGGTATCGATCTTGAGTTGCTCCTTCACGAGTTTCGCAAACCACGGCGCGGGCCGAATCGCCAGCACCGACGGCTCGAACCAATGGCTATTAATGAGGAGGTTCGTCCACTTCGACAATTCCGCAAACGTGCGCGACTTCAACTGCATTTCGGTATTCGCCGTGATAATCGTCGTGGACCCGATCCGCGTCGTCGGCATCCAATTCGCGAGCCACGACATTTTCGCCGTCTTGCCCGGCCCGCGACCCGACGCCGTGGCTTCCTTCCACATCACCGGCGTCTGCTCCTGCGCGATCCGGTGCTGATTCTCTAAGATATGATCTGAGAGCGCATTCAGATCCTCCCGATGCCACCGCTTCGGCCCCTCGAAGTGCTCCAAACTCGTCCCGGCCTGCCCCCAGGGATAGGCGGCCATCACGAAATTATAGAGATTATCTTTGATCGCCGGCGTATGCAGGAGCGTGATGAGGGCCTCTTCATCCTTCGGCGTACCTTTGGGTGGCATGCGGACTCCTAGTGTGTGGCTTAGGCGGGGCACCGCTTGTGGACCGATAGGGGGTGGGGCTCAGATTCACACCCATCTCTCCCGTTCGGGATGGCCGTTATCCAGCGAGGGCTCACCTCGTCCGAGTCCAGCGGCCACCAGTGCGCTGGGCTTCCACCAGCGTCCCCTTCCTGTTCGCTGTCATCATCCGTCGATTCTAGCGGATGACAGCCGGTCTATTGACGGTCGGGCGACCAGCGACCCCTGCTTAGTGCGTCGTCTCCTCCGTCAGCAGCCCCAGCTCCCGCGCCTGCTCCGTATTGCGCGTGACCTCTGGCCAGACCGTGACCAGCCCGTATTTCATCCCAAAGAACCGCATCGCCGCCGCGCAGCCGTTCAGCACGCTCTCCCACGCACTATCGAGCCGGCAGGTAAACCGATAGTTGCCCGACTCCATCGTCATCTCCCAGCACCACGGCCAGACCGTGAGCGGCACGATCGTCCACTTCGACAGTGCGATCGTCCCCGTCAACACGTCTGTGCTTTGGCGCGGCTGCCCCGTCGCCCGCGCCTCAAACTCCTTACTCGCCACACTGATCGCCGACATAATATGCCCTAAGTTATTATCGGTCGTGATCTCGATGCGTCCCCACTCCACCGCCTCAATCGTGAGGACATAGTGCCTTCGTCCATGGCGGAGCCGCAGGTCACGGAGGACGATCGGTCGCATCAGCGTGCCTCGACTCGGTGGTACACGGCGAGCATGATTCGATCGATCCGTCGTCCACACGCCCGCTGTAGGTCTTCCATGGATCGATTCGCGTCCCGATCCTGTCGCCACCGATCACAATTCACGAGGTCGTCCTCGTCGCTTTTGATTGTGAACATCACGCGGCTCACCCTAGATCCCTTTCACACACATTCTACACACATTCTACGAGCAGGCCTCAGCGAGGGAGAGACGCTACTTGCGCTCGTTCTTGAGTGCCACGATCCGCCGCCGCACACGATTGAGCCAGCGGTGTGCCAGCAGCATTCGGAGCATCGCCCGTGGCCTGCCATAATACTCCTGTCCCACTCTCAACGGTCTCACACTCGTAGACATCGGCACTCCTTTCGTGGGATGAAAAAACTACTCAGCCCTTTCACAAAAAATACACCTCAGAACGGCTGTCGAGATAGAAGAGAGGTACCGCGAGATGGTGAGCGGCGGACACACTTTGGGGGTCCCCCGGCCCCCACCCCCCCCTTGTCTTCTCCTCTCTCAGCCCACATCTCATCTCAACATCTCACTCACCCACCATGCAAGCAGTCCGTTGTGTCATTGGTGTCACGCTTGCGCTGTTACGTCTGATAAGGACCATTATGTCAACCAGAGAGATGGCTCTCCATGCGGGTTTGCGCTGCTTGGTACGTAGTTAACCTTATACAATCGCCTCTGCTTGCGCTGGTGCTTCCACAAGTTGTGTCAATACAGCCTCGGCCTCCGGTGAAACCTGGATCACTTTACGTCGCGCCAGATCCAATGCGCCTCGCAGATCCGCCGTGAAGAGTTCGACTCGCTCGATGAGGAGGCCTGATAATTTCGCTCGCAACTCCGTCGCCTTCACGGCGGCATTGGCGTTTTTCGTTGAGATGGCAAACGCATGATCTGCGAGAGCTTCTTCCATCGCCGTGGCAATATCATAGACCACAATGGCGCGCGACTCCGCCCTAATTGACGATAAATACTGTTGCGCTAACGAATTCCGCATGAGCGTATAGACACGGCTGAGTGACCAATGGAAACGCTTAGCGACTTCACGCTGCGAGAGACCGGTGGCTAATAGATCAAGGAATTCAGTTTGTGGCGCGGTGAGTTGGACTTTCCGTGGTTTCCGTGGTAGGCCGGATTGCGTGTACTTGCGTTTCTTATGGACGAACGCGCGAGCTTGCTCGTCGGTGAGGAACTGCATTGATTCTGTAGGCATAGGTTCTGCTGTATACCTCTATGAGTGAGGTTGTCAAGTGAGGCGTCTCTATCTGGGTCAGCCGTGTGGCCAGTCGTGCGCTTCACGCACTGGACGCGCCTACGCTTTCAGCTTCGGCTTCACTAAGGTAGAGTACAAACGCTTTTTTTCTCCTCTTGTCAAGCACCTTGCCATATTTATTTTCGCTTCTCTTCTTGCGGGGTTACGAGGCGTTTGGGAGATCGGCGCTTGACATAGCCGAAAAACCCTCTCCGTACTACTACCCTGATACTGTAGGACAGTGTAGGACAATCTAGGACACTGGCTGACAGGCTCATTGATGACGGTCCTGTTGTACAATTCTGTACACGCCTCGGCCACACCTGCGACGTTTATCGCACCCACAAATTGTCACACCCCCCGATTGGCGTAGGGTTCGACCTGGTACGCTATCTGCATGTACGGCGTGTAGGACAATTCACTATCACCCAGGAGGACGCCATTATGAGCCCACACGATACCATCCTCAACCGAGTCAAAAAACTCCTGGCCCTCACGGAAGCGCGAGGGGCCACACCCGAAGAGGCAGCCAGCGCTGGAGCTAAAGCACAAGCGTTACTCTTTGAGCATAATTTGACGATAAGCCAGGTGGACACGCACGAACTCGACACGCCGGCAGAATCGATTGAACAGATCGATCTGACAATGGATGCCAACGCTCGCACACTCACATGGAAGCGGACGCTGTTATACACCGTAGCCAGATATAATTTCTGCACGGGCATTTATACGCCTGGCACCACGATTATGCACGTTATTGGCAAACGGTCGAATGTGCTGGTCGTCGAATATATGGTCGAGACGATTGGCGCGGAGATCGATCGATTAGCCAAGTTGGCGGGCAAGACGGTTTTGTCGAACCGCGCGGCCTTTGTCGCCTCATTCTGCCGAGGCGCAGTCGCCACGATCAACGAACGGCTCAAAGCGCAAGCACAGGTCAATGAAACCGCGAGCGCAGCATGTACGGCGTTGGTCGTACAATCCAAGGGTGCCCTGGCGGCAGCGGTCAAAGGCTTCTATCCGCGATTGAGTTATAGTAGACGCTCGTCGAGAATTGGCAGTTACAACGGATTCAACGCGGGCCGATCTGCCGGGCATGACATCGGGTTATCACGCGGGATCGCTGGCGGCAGTCAACGCAGTATAGCGTAACCTCCATCCCCCCACCCAGGGAGAAAGCAGGAGACCGTGAGCACCACAGAGAAAATAGTGGCGTATGTCGAAGGACGGGCCATTCCCAAACCAACCGAATGTTTTGCGGTTCGAGGCAAAATGATGATTGATCTCGTCCATCCACTGACCGGGAAGACCGCCATCTACGGCAAGACCCTGGAGGACTGTCAAGCCGACCCGGACTATGCCGGGGCTGAACGCATGACGATCGAGGAGTTTTGCCAGAGCAAAGCCGCGACACAAGACACGCCGATTAGCTGGGAGCCGGTGACGGAGGAGCGGTATTGGGACATGCTCGAAGTCCTACCCCCAGCCGCTATGGGTCACGGCGGCTTTCTCGTCGGCGAGCCGTGGGACCATCACGCGCTGACTGGGCGGCCACGTTATGCCGCATATCGGTGTCGAGGCGACGTGTACGAGACCGCCTCACGACCCATGACGATTAAAGAATTTAGAGAACTGTAAGGCGCACGGCCCGGTCTGGCAAGGACCGGGCCGTACATATTCACCATCCAACCTGGAAGGGGGTCGGACCATGAACGAGTCACTTATAGCACGGAGACAGCAAGCCAGTACACGGCCCATTGAGGAGATTGACCCGGAACTTGTGAGCGGGCTACGATTAGCCGAAGTGGAGTTACACAAACACAGCGAGGATCTCAGGAGCGAATGGGATCAGCCGTTGCGCGTAAACGAACAGGGCTTCATCGTGCAAGGCGTCGCCTGGATTCCACCATTTGAGTATGATTTCTGGAGCTGGCGCCGCAAGAAACCGAAGCCGGTCAAATGTACCTGTACGGAGTGCGGGCACAAGCACAACCTGAAGGGATGGTAATCACATGACACCACGCATCAACTACTACAAAATTGACCGCATCGTCTCCAGGCCGCAACCAACTGGCCGAGATTGGGACTGGCTGTGCGTGCTCGCCTACCTCAGTGTGATGGTCGTGCTCTCGGTCACGTTTTGTCTCTGGGTGCTGCAATGAGCCAGCCAAGCCCCTATTCCTCTAGTGACACGGTGCCGACGGATCTGGAGGAGGCGCGGGGGATGCTGGCTGGCACCACGCGGATGCTGCCGGAGCTGCGCCACTTGGAGGCGCTGGAGGAGCATTATGAAGCGCAATTGATTCGGATTTCCATCGTACTGGATCAGACGAAGAAAGGAGTGTTACATGGCACTCTATGAACCGATCTCCGTCGCCTTTCTCCTCATCACCGTGCTGATTCTGGCTGTGAGCGGTGAGCTGGCCGAGGTGTTCTTGACGCACCATGAGCGCGACTGCTACGCCGCGAACGCACGGCTGTTAGAGGAACAGCGGGAAGGACCATTGAATCGGTGCCACTAATCCAGAGAAAATACCTCTTGACAGGTCCCTGAGAAGGGACTATACGATGCCACTAGACGAGAGATACGATCGAGGCGTATCATCATTGTCGCTGATGTTCCGAGGGGGAACCCTCATGCGGCCCAATGGATGTTGCCTCGATCAACATTCGGCGGGCCGCGTCTATTT
>Ga0184637_10000594_pt1 | contig 26929 bp, 26 predicted proteins | sample PLM3_127_b2_FD_133143 | JGI IMG/M metagenome (GOLD analysis project Ga0184637, IMG submission 133143) | Groundwater sediment microbial communities from an aquifer in East River, Colorado, USA - PLM3_127_b2 | ecosystem: Environmental > Terrestrial > Soil > Riparian zone | place: USA: East River... | reverse complement strand
CGTGCGCATCGAACGCGACGGCCACCGGCATCAGCTTGTGCTGCACGGCGCGGTCGGGCGCTTTCGCGGCGACGCCGGTGAGGTGCACCGCGAGCCGCCGCGGTGATGCGAACGGTGTCGCGACCGCATCGGCCGCAGCCAGCCCCTGCGACTTGAGGTTGTCGGTGAGCAGGCTCGCGAAGGCTTCGCCGAGTTTTCTCAGCGCCTTGGGTGGCAATTCCTCGACGAACAATTCGACGAGCAGGTTCTTCGCGCCCGGCATCACGCGGCCTTCTTCTCGAGTTGGGCCAGCGTCTCGTCGGCCCACAGCTTCGGCGCCATCGGAAAGCCGAGCCGAGCGCGGCTCGCGAGGTAGCTCTGTGCGACGGCGCGCGCCAGGTTGCGGATGCGCCCGATGTAGGCGGCGCGCTCGGTCACGCTGATCGCGCCGCGCGCATCCAATAGATTGAAGGTGTGCGCGGCCTTCAACACCTGCTCGTACGCGGGCAGCGCGAGTTGCTTGTCCATCAGCAGCTTGGCCTGCTTCTCGTGCGCGCCGAAGGCTCCCAACAGGAACTCGACGTCGCTGTGCTCGAAGTTGTAGGCGCTTTGCTCGACCTCGTTCTGATGGAACACGTCGCCGTACTTCAGGCCCGGCGCGTACTCGAGATCGTAGACGCTCGCCACGCCCTGCAGATACATCGCGAGCCGCTCGAGCCCGTAGGTGATCTCGCCGGTGATCGGCTTGCACGCCTCGCCGCCGACCTGCTGGAAGTAGGTGAACTGCGTGACCTCCATGCCGTTGAGCCACACCTCCCAGCCCAGACCCCAGCAGCCGAGCGTCGGGTTTTCCCAATCGTCCTCGACAAAGCGCACGTCATTGGCCTTCAAGTCGAAGCCGAGCACCTCGAGCGAGCCGAGATAGAGCTCGAGGATGTCGGCCGGCGCCGGCTTCAGCACCACCTGGTACTGGTAGTAGTGCTGCAGGCGATTCGGGTTCTCGCCATAGCGGCCGTCCTTCGGACGGCGGCTCGGCTGCACATAGGCGGCTTTCCACGGCTCCGGGCCGAGCGCGCGCAGGAACGTCGCCGTGTGGCTGGTGCCCGCCCCGACCTCCATGTCGTAAGGCTGGAGCAGCGCGCAGCCCAGGCGGTCCCAGTAGTCCTGCAGGCGAAGAATCAGTTGCTGGAAATTCAGCATGTTGCTCTTTTGGTTTGCTTTCGCCTGGAGCTAGACAGGCGCCGGTGCCGCAACGACGATGCGCGATTTTACGGGCGCCGCCGCGCGAGCGACGGCAGCACGATCAGCAGCGCGAGCGCGAACAGCGGCCACAGGTTCGCGACCGACACCCAGCGCGCGTACGGTGTCGCTCCGTCGCGGCCCTGCACCGGCCCTTCGACGCGGCCGCGTGTGAAGGGCGCAAGCCAGCGCGTCACCTCGCCGCGGTGATCGATGATCGCGGTGGCCCCCGTGTTGGTGGCGCGCAGCATCGGCCGCTGGAATTCGAGGCTGCGCATGCGCGAGATGTTCAGGTGCTGTTCGATCGCGATGGTGTCGCCGAACCAGCCGATGTTGCTCAGGTTCGCGAAGATCGTCGGCGCGCTCGCCGGGTTGGCGAAGTGCGCGCCGAGTTCCTCGCCGAACAGGTCCTCGTAGCAGATGTTCGGCGCGACGCGCTCGCCTTGCACTTCGAAGGGCGGCGCGACCAGCGGCCCGCGGTTGAAATCGCCGAGCGGGATGCTCATCAGGTCGGTGAACCAGCGAAAGCCGAGCGGGATGAATTCGCCGAAGGGCACCAGGTGGTGCTTGTCGTAGCGGTAGTAGCCTTCGGGCGCCGCGATCGCCGCGCGCGACAGGCCGGCCGCCGAGTTCGTGTAGCCGCGTTCGAAGCTGCCGAGCGGCAGCCCGATCAGTGCGGCACGCCGGCTGTTGCGAAATTGCCCGACGAGCGCATCCCAGTACTGCGGCGCGAGTTGCTCGGGCAACAGCGGGATGGCTGTTTCCGGGGCCACCACCAGATCGGCGTTCGCCGCATGCAGCTCTTCGGCCAGCCACACCAGCGCCTGCGGCACGCGCTCGGCGGCGAACTTCTCGTCTTGCGGCACGTTGCTTTGCAACAGCGACACCTGCAGCGTGCCGGTCGCGCGCGTGAACTCGAGCGGCCCGCGCCACGCGAGCGCGACCAGCGCGACGACGGCGACCGCCAGCGCCGCCACGCCGTTGCGCAGCTTCGCGCGCGGCGATGTTTGCAGCGCGACGATCGAAGTGCCGATCAGCGCCGCGATCAGCGCCGCGACGAAGCCGATGCCGTACACGCCGATCCATGGCGCAAGGGGGGCGAGCGGCGAGTCCACATGCGCGTAGCCGCTCGCGATCCACGGAAAACCGGTGAACAGCACGCCGCGCACAAGCTCGGCGAGCAGCCAGCACGCGGCGAATCGAAATGCGTCGGTCACCGGCCGGCCGCGCCGCACTCGCGCGTACAAGCCGAGGGCGGCGCCGAGAAGGATCGCCATAAAGGCCGACAGCAGCAGCACCGCCGTTGCGGCCGCCCAGGCCGCCAGCCCGCCGTATCGATGCATGCTGATGTAGAGCCACCAGATGCCCGACGCGAGCCAGAAGAGGCCGAACGTGAAGCCGAGCAACGCGGCGCGCCCCGGCGACGCGCTGCCGACCCGCCACGCGAGCAACGCGACGAAGCCGATCTGCAACGTCCACGCGTCGGTGAAAACGAAGGGCAGGCTGTGCAGCGCGCCGGCGCTCGCAACCAGAAGCAAGTCGATGGCCAGCCACACGCGCGCGGGCGCGGGGAGCGTCAGCGCCGCGAGGTTCAAGCGGCCTGCGACGCGCCGTCGGGGCTCGCGCGCCGCACCTTGAACCAGCGCACTGCCCCGCCGCGGGTGAGCATGACCGTGAATTCGAGCCCGCCGACGGTGACCGACTCGCCGCGCCGAGGCACGCGACCGACCTGCTGCGCGATCAGCCCGCCGATGGTGTCGAACTCGTCGACCGGCAGATCCACCTGGAAGGCCTCGTTGACCTCGGCGATCGGCGCGTCGCCCGCCACGCGCTGGCTGCCGTCGGCCAGCGTGTAGATGCTGCTCTCGCCGTCCTTCTCGTCGAATTCGTCTTCGATTTCGCCGACGATCTGCTCCAGCACGTCTTCGATCGTGATCAGGCCGGCGGTGTTGCCGAACTCGTCGATCACGATCGCCAGGTGGTTGCGATTCGAGCGGAAATCGCGCAGCAATTCGTTCAAACCCTTCGATTCTGGAACGAAGACCGCCGGGCGCAGCAACGTGCGCAAGTTGAGTTCAGGGGCGCGCTGCAGCTTCAGCAGGTCCTTGGCCATCAGGATGCCGATGACGTTGTCGCGTTGACCTTCGTAGACCGGAAAGCGGGAGTGCGCGGTGCCGATGACGGCGTTGAGCAGTTCGTCGTAGGGCGCGTCGATGTCGAGCAGATCCATGCGCGGCGCCGCGACCATCACGTCGCCCGCGGTCTGGTCGGCCATGCTGATCACGCCCTCGAGCATCATGCGCGACTCGGGTGCGATCAGTTCGCGCTGCTCGGCGTCGGCCAGCGTTTCGATCAGCTCATTGCGCGAATCGGGGCCCGGCGAAAGCATCTCGACGAGCCGCTCGAACAACGTGCGCTTCGGACCGTGCGCCTGCGCAGGCTTGTCAAACCCCCGCGGGGGACGACTAGGGTGAGGGTCGGACATCGCGCTCGCGCGAAGAGTTCGGGTCACTCAAGAATACCCCATGCTCATGACTCGGTGCGGCGCGATACTCCATACTTGCGGCCCTTCGAGCGGGCTGCTGACGCCCTGAATCGCTGACGCACGCCCCCAACTGGTGCCACCGCCTGGCCCCGCACCGAACGTTACGGACCCATCGACATGAGCCTCATTCCCGCCACCATCGTCACCGGCTTTCTGGGCTCGGGCAAGACCACGCTGCTCAAGCGCGTGCTGACCGAAGCTCATGGCCAGAAGATCGCCATCATCGAAAACGAATTCGGCGAAGAGAACATCGACAACGACATCCTCGTCGAAGACACGAAGGAACAGATCGTCCAGATGAACAACGGCTGCATCTGCTGCACGATCCGCGAAGACCTGCGCGCCACGCTCGCCGATCTGGCCGCGAAGAAACGCGACGGCACGCTCGACTTCGAGCGCGTGGTGATCGAGACCACCGGCCTGGCCGACCCCGGCCCGGTGGCGCAGACCTTCTTCATCGACGACGAAATCGCCGAAAGTTATTTGCTCGACTCCATCCTCACGCTGGTGGACGCCAAGCACGCCGACAAGCAGCTCGACGAGCGACAGGAAGCGCGCCGCCAGATCGGTTTCGCCGACCAGATCTTCATCAGCAAGACCGACCTCGTCGAGGAGTCCGAGCTTGACGCGCTCAACCACCGCATCAAGCACATGAACCCGCGCGCGCCGCAGCGCAAGGTGCACTTCGGCGACGTGCCGATCTCGGCGGTGTTCGATCTGAAGGGCTTCAACCTGAACACCAAGCTCGACATCGACCCGGACTTCCTGAAGGCCGACGAGCATGACCATGACCATGACCACGAACACGGCGAAGACTGCGACCACCCGCACCACCACGCGCACGACGACGACGTGAAGTCCTTCGTGTTCCGCTCGGACCGTGCGTTCAACCCGGCCAAGCTCGAAGACTTCCTCGGCGCGATCGTTCAGGTCTACGGGCCGAAGATGCTGCGCTACAAGGGCGTGCTGAACATGAAAGGCACCGACCGCAAGGTGATCTTCCAGGGCGTGCACCAGTTGATGGGCAGCGATCTCGGCCCGAAATGGACGCCCGGCGAGGCCAAGACGAGCAAGATGGTTTTCATCGGCATCGACTTGCCGCGTGACGTATTTTTGCAAGGTTTGGAGCAATGTCTGGTATGACTTGGCGCGCACGCAACAGCGCGCGTGCGCAGGTGGCTACAATGCCCGGCGCTCGATGGGCGGCGTCGCTCGCCGACAGCCCGCAAAGGGCAGGACCAAAGCCGTCGCGAGGAGACTCACGTGAGCAAGACCACGGCCAAGAAAATCCCGAAGGCCAAGCCAGCGGCCCGCAAGGCCGTCCACGCCGCCAAAGCCTCGAAGCCCGCAGCGAAAGCCACCAAACCGGCCGTCAAATCGGCCGCCAGGCCGGCCGCCAAGGGGCTCGCCAAACCGGCAAAGAAAGTCAGCCACCCGGTGGCGAAGTCAGCCGCCAAAGCCGCCAAGCCGACGCCGAAGCCCAAACACAAAGCCCCCGCGAAACCGGCACCCAAGACTCCTCATACCAGACCCACCGCCAAACCCGCCGTCAAAGGCACTGCAAAGGTTCCGTTGAAAGCATCCGTCCATCCCGTCAAGGCCGCCAAGGCGACGCCCGAGCCGGCACCGAAGCCGCTCGCCTCCGCGGCGCCGAAAGCCCCGACCCCAAGACCCGGCAAGACCCCCACCGTCATGCCCACCTCGCCGCCTTCCACGCTCACGTCGAGCCGTTTCGCCGACCGCTTCGCACCGCCGAAGCCGCCGACCCGGCAAATGAACAATCTCGATGTCGATATCGTGAAAGCACCGCACAAGGCCGACCCGAAGCTTGCCAACGCCTGGAAAACCAAGGTCGGCCGCGACCTGACCGAAGCCGAAGTAATGTCGATGCCCGAAACCGCGTACATGAACGAGAAGCAGCTCGACTTCTTCCGCTCCCGGTTGCAGGCGCTGAAGGACGACCTGCTGTCCAATGCCGGCGAAACGACCGAGCACCTGCGCGAGGACACCTCGATCGTCCCCGACCCGGCCGACCGCGCGACCATCGAGGAAGAGCATGCGCTCGAGCTGCGCACTCGCGATCGTGAGCGCAAGCTACTGAAGAAGATCTCGCAGTCGCTCACGCGGATCGAATCCGGTGAATACGGTTTCTGTGATGAAACCGGCGAGCCGATAGGACTCGGGCGGCTGATCGCCCGTCCGACGGCTACACTGTCCCTGGAAGCGCAGCAGCGCCGCGAACTCAAGCAAAAGATGTTCGGGGATTGACCTGCGTCCCGCGCTCTCCTCTCTGACATGCCGGACCCGAAAGACAACGACAGCTTTCTGCGCAAGGTGGTCCGGTTCGTGGCGAACCCGACCACGGACTGGGCGGACCTGAACGCGCGCACGGAGGAAGTGCGCGAGACGGAGTACGCCAAGTCAGAGCTGAAAGCGATGATCGAGCGCAAGCGGCGCAACGATTTCGTGCGCAAGCGCGAGTTCGACGTGCTGCGCAAGGTGCGCCGCGAAGGCTTGAGCAGTGAGCAGCTCGCCGCGCTCGGCGGCTCGTCGCGCATCGACGACTCCGAAGGCCGCCTGCAGGAAAACGGCGCCAAGGCCGACAGCGGCGTGAAGGCGAAGATCGACGAGATCGAGCAGCAGATGGTGGGCGACAACTACCAGCAAACGACTCGTCGTCCGCCGCGCTTCTACGAAGCGGCAACCCAACCCGCTCCGCTGGGCACGCCCGCAGCGAAGCAGGCCGCCGCCAAGCCGGGAGCCGGCGAGCCCTCGGCGCCGGCCGCTGCACCAGCCGCCGCGAAGCGATCCAATCTGATCGACGCGCCGGAGCTCACGTCCGCGGTGCCGATCGAGGCGGTCGGTCCTGCCAAGGCGCCGCTGTCGGCAGCGAAACTCGATGCGGGTTCGGACTTCTCCGGCGTGTTCTCGGTCGAGGTCACCGAAGTGGCGCACGACCCCGACCTCGACGAGGCGGTGATCGCCTTCGCAAACGCCGACTTCGAACTGTGCGAGCAGTCGCTCAGCCAACTGACCGGACCCGGGGGCGGCCGCGCACAGCATGCCGAGACCTGGCTCGTGCGCTTCGACCTGTACCGTGCGATCGGCGAGCAGCACAAGTTCGAGAGCCTGGCGCTCGACTACGCGCAACAGTTCGGCTGGTCGGCGCCGCAGTGGTTCTCGATGCCCAAGCTCGTGGCCGATTCGGCGACCGAAGACAAGCCGCAACGCGTGCAGGTCGAGTCGCAAATCGGCTGGGTGTGCCCGGAGATCGTCGACGCGGAGACGGTGGCGCGCTTGCGCTCGCAGACCCTGCAATTGCCGCTGCCATGGGTGCTCGATTGGAGCGCGCTGCGCGCGATCGACGCCGAAGCCTGCGCGCGCATGAGCGAGTTGTTCCGCCATTGGGCGACCGAGGATCTCGAGCTGACGTGGCTGTCCGGCGAGACGCTGTTCAACGTGCTGCAGGAAGCGGCGCCCACCGGCGTGCGCGATTCCGACCCCGCGTATTGGTTGCTGCGCCTGGATGCGCTGCGCCTGGCCAATCGTGCCGACCAGTTCGACGAAACCGCGATCGACTACTGCGTCACCTACGAAGTCTCGCCGCCGTCGTGGGAGCGCGCCAAATGCAAGGTGAACATCAGCGGCACCACGGTCAGCACGCAGTCGCCGGCCATGTCGCTGGTGAGCGATGTGTCGACGAGCTTCGTCGAATCGACGCTCACCGAAGAAGCCGGCACCGTGCAACTCGCGAGCGTCGAATTGTCGGGGCAACTCGTCGGCGACATCAGCGCGACGCTGCGGAAGATGGACGCCGAACTCGGCAACGCCGCGATCGTCAATGTGTCGTGCTCGAGGCTGATCCGCGTCGATTTCATCGCCGCCGGCGACCTGCTCAACTGGGTGCTGCAGCGGCGCAGCGAGAACCGCGGCGTGAGCTTCTCCGAAGCGCACCGCCTGGTCGCGCTGTTCTTCGGCGCGATGGGCATCAACGAGCACGCGAAGGTCAAGGTGCGCACGGTCTGATGCGCAACGGGCGTGCACGCCCGGCTTGAACTTCGCCGCCCACCCCTCACGTTCGAGCTCATGGAATCCTGGCACGGCACGACCATCGTCAGCGTGCGCCGTGGCGCCACCGTCGCGCTCGGCGGTGACGGGCAGGTGACGCTCGGCAACATCGTCGTCAAGGCCACGGCGCGCAAGATCCGCAGGCTCTATCACGATCAGGTGCTCGCGGGCTTTGCCGGCGCGACGGCCGACGCGTTCACGCTCTTCGAGCGCTTCGAAGCGAAGCTGGAAAAGCATCAGGGCCACCTCGTGCGCGCTGCCATCGAACTGACGAAGGATTGGCGCACCGACCGCGTGCTCCGCCGCCTGGAGGCGATGCTCGCGGTGGCCGACAAGGAAGCCTCGCTGATCATCAGCGGCAACGGCGACGTGCTCGAGCCCGAACTCGGGATCATCGCGATCGGCTCCGGTGGTGCCTATGCGCAGGCTGCGGCTCGTGCGCTGCTCGAGCACACGTCGATGGGCCCGAGCGAGATCGTCAAGAAGTCGCTCGAGATCGCCGGCGACTTGTGCATCTATACCAACCAGCATCACACGATCGAGACACTGGGTTCGTAGTCCGCCATGTCGCACATGACTCCGCAGGAGATCGTCTCCGAGCTCGATCGGCACATCGTCGGCCAGGCGAAGGCCAAGCGGGCCGTGGCGATCGCGATGCGCAACCGCTGGCGGCGCCAGCAGGTCGACGAGAGCCTGCGCGGCGAGATCACGCCGAAGAACATCCTGATGATCGGACCGACGGGGGTGGGCAAGACCGAGATCGCACGGCGGCTGGCGCGACTTGCCGACGCGCCGTTCATCAAGGTCGAAGCGACCAAGTTCACCGAGGTCGGCTACGTCGGCAAGGACGTCGATTCGATCATCCGCGACCTGCTCGATTCGGCCGTCAAGCAGGAACGCGAGGCGCAGATGCGCCGCCAGCGCAGCCGTGCGGAGGATGCGGCCGAAGACCGCGTGCTCGACATCCTGGTCCCCGCACCGCGTTCGGACTTTGGCCTGACGTCCGGCGCGGGCGCCGACAACACCGCGCGCCAGGTGATGCGCAAGCGGCTGCGCGAAGGATTGCTCGACGACAAGGAGATCGATGTCGAGCTCGCCGACCCGAAGCCCACGCTCGAGATCATGGGACCCGCGGGCATGGAAGACATGGCCGAGCAGCTGAAGGGACTGTTCGCCAACATCGGCCAGGCCAAACGGCGCACGCGCAAGCTGAAGATCGCCGAAGCGATAAAGCTGCTGACCGACGAGGAAGCGGCCAAGCTCGTGAACGAGGACGACCTGCGCGCGCGCGCGGTGTCGAACGCCGAGGAGAACGGCATCGTGTTCATCGACGAGATCGACAAGGTCACGTCGCGCTCGGACACCGGCACCGCCGAAGTGTCGCGCCAGGGTGTGCAGCGCGACCTGCTGCCGCTTGTCGAGGGCACGAGTGTCACCACGAAGTACGGCATGGTGAAGACCGACCACATCCTGTTCATCGCCTCCGGCGCGTTTCACCTCACGAAGCCGAGCGACCTGATCCCCGAATTGCAAGGGCGCTTTCCGATCCGCGTCGAGCTCGGCTCGCTGTCGGTCGACGACTTCGAGGCGATCCTCACGCAAACGCAGGCGAGCCTCGTCACGCAATACCAGGCCTTGCTCGCCACCGAAGGGGTCACGCTGGAAATAACGCCCGAAGGCATTCGCCGGCTGGCGCAGATCGCGTTCGACGTCAACGAGCGCACCGAGAACATCGGTGCACGGCGGCTGGCAACGGTGATGGAGCGCTTGCTCGATGAAGTGAGCTTCGACGCGCCCAATATGGCCGGCACGACCGTCAAGCTCGACGCTACCGCTGTCGACGCGCGGCTGGCCGAGCTCGCGAACAACGAGGACTTGTCGCGCTACATCCTTTGATCGGCGGCTAGAGCGCCAGCCGGTGCGACTGCAACTGCAGCAGCCCTTCGAAAATCAGCGAATCGACCAGCTCGAACGCCAGGTCGGTGATCGGCGCGAGCTTCACCGCCGCGCCGCCGGTCATGATCAACATCGGCTCCTGCCCGGTGCGCGCCAGCAGTTTGCGATGCATGCGCTCGATGCCGCCGGCGATCGAATGCGCGCCGCCGCTCATCAGCGCGTCGCTGGTGTTGGTGGGGAAGTCGACGACATCGCCGGTCGGCGCCTTCAACCCTGCGGTGCCCATCTCGAGCGCGCGCAGCATCAGGCCGAAACCCGGCAGGATCAGCCCGCCGAGAAAACGCCCCGTCTCATCCAGCGCGTCGACTGTCACCGCGGTCCCGACCATCACGACCAGCGCCGGTCGCGCGACACCCTGCCCGAGCACGCGATGGCGCGCACCGATCAGCGCCACCCAACGGTCGACACCGAGCCGGTTCGGGTGTTCGTAGCCGTTGGTCACGCCGCAGGCATGGGCCGACGACACGACCCAACTCGGCTCGATGTCGTGCCAGATCTCGAGCTGCTCTTCGACGCGCCGCTTCACGCCTTCACCGGCGACGAAGCAGCCCAGCATGCTCCCCGGCGCAGCGAGTTGCTTCCAGTCGGTGTCGGCCAGGCTGTCGATGGTTTCGAGAAACACCGCACCGTGCGCGAGCAGCGTCGCGCCGGGCTGCGGCGACGCGTACTGCGCCCACTTCAAGCGGGTGTTGCCGATATCGACGGCGAGAAAGCTCACATCGGCCTCATGCCGCGACGTGCGCTCGTCGCCGTGGCGTCGCCTAGCTCGGGCGCACGAGCAGGCCGCGCACATGGCGCAGCGTCTGCGTGGCCGTCAGGCTGCGCAACGGCCGGCTGATGCGCGCCTCCACCTCGGGCAGCAGCGCGAGCAGGTCACTGCGGCTGCGTGCCCGGCGCAGCTTGATCAGCGTCAGCGATCCGGCGACCGGCGCTTCGGTGCGCACGGCGCGCATCAGGATGCGGCGCGCTTCTTCGAAGGCGGCGTCGACGTCGCCGTCGTAGCCTTCGCGCAACAACGATTCGGGCGAACTGAGGGTGGCCAGATTCGATTCCGTGAGCGTCGACTCGGGCAGCAGCGAGTGGGTCGACGGCAGGAACGACGAGTCGGGCCGGCTGTCCTGCTCGAGCGTGCCGCTCTGCGACTCGGTCACCGGCGGCCGCGCGGCACGTTGCGGTGTCGCCGGTGGCGTCAGCGTGATCAGGCCGAGCGAGAGCAGTTCATCGAAGCACGATGGCGGCGCTCCGGCCTGCTCGCCCATGCGCTTGACCTGCTCGGCACTGCGCCGCCCGTCGATCAGGAACAGCAGCGTGCGGTGTCGCTGCGTCAGCGGGCGCTGGCGCCGATCGAGCTCGGCTTGGCCAGCCGGGGTCTTGGCGGGAACGAGGTCGGTCGACATGCTGGGCAGCCCGTGCAGGGCGGAGCTGAAACGAGCTGGCATTGTGCCGAGGGATTGCCAAGGCGTCATTAGTTGTCACTGGTCAGGGAAAACCATAAGCGACCGGGACGAGCCAACCCGCTAGGGAAGTTCACCTCTCTAAAGTTTTGGAATGCGCAGGGTCTTGCTGATCATCAGCGAGCCGGACAGCGCGAACAGCAACGCGAACGGGTGCAAGTCCCAGAAGCCGAGCGACCACGCGCCCCCATACAGTTGCTCACCGACGCGCCCTTGCCATGCGGCGAGCGCGAGCAACGCGGTGAGCACGACGCTCGTAGGGATCGGGGTGCCCTCGAAGTAGGCCACCTTGTCTGCACCTGCGGACAAGGATTGCGCGGTGACGTTGTAGCGCGCCAGCCGGCTCACCCCGCAGCACACGAAATAGATCAGCGCGACGACGTCCCAGCCGGCGCGCAGACCCGCGGCGTAGCCGAGCGCCGCGGGCGCCACGCCGAAGGAAATGACGTCGGCCAATGAATCCAGCTCGCGCCCAAGCGCCGAGTGCTGCTGCCGCCAGCGCGCGACGCGACCGTCGAGCACGTCGAATGCGAATGCGGCCGGCGCCATCGCCGCCGCCCACAGAAACTGCGGCAAGGACTGACTGCCGACATAGGCCATCGCGAGGAAGACGCACGCCATGCCGCAAGCCGCATTGCCGAGCGTCAGGAAATCCGCGAGATGGAACTCGCGGATCATCGTGAAGTGCCTCCTGGCAGCGTTGTCGCGGCGTTGCGTTGCGGCCATGTCGTCGATCTACGCGAGCGACCAGCGGCCAGCAGATTCGACCGCCACCACCTCGTCGCGCAGCTTGATCAGGTGCGCCTTCAGCGAGCGCGTGGCCACGCCGTGCATGTGCTCGGGCACGTCGTCGTAAACCTGCGCGAGCAGCGCTTCGATACTCGCCGGGCCGAGGTCGCGCAGCGCGTCGATGACCTTGGATTCGCGCTTCCGGCGGTGGTCGATGATCCGCTCGATCGCGCGCCGCGCCTCGGCCATCAGGAAGCCATGGCCGGGGGCGAGCCAGTCGAGCTGCTCGCCCAGCAGCGCCCGCAGCGACACGAGGTACGCGGCCATGTCGCCGTCCGGCGGGTTGATGACGACGGTGGACGACTGCATCACGTGGTCGCCGGTGAACAACGTGCGCTCCTCTTCGAGCAGATAGCACAGGTGATTCGACGCGTGGCCCGGCGTGTGGATCACGCGCAGCGTCGTCTCGTCGTTCAGCGTGATGCGCTCGCCGCCCTGCAACGCATGGCCGGGCGCGAAGCTCGCGTCCTGCCACTCGGGGTACGCGGCCAAGCGCCCGTACACCGTCGCGCCGGTGTGCGCCTGCAGCGCCACCGTGGCCGGCGAATGATCGTTGTGCGTGTGGGTCGCGAAGATCCAGCGGATCGCCCCGGGCGCGGCCGCGAGCAGCGCCCGCACATGCGCGGCATCGAGCGGGCCGGGGTCGATGACGGCCCATTCGTTGCGCTCGCCGCCGCCGACGAAGTAGCTGTTGGTGCCCGGGCCCGTCATCACGCTGCCGTTGTTCGCGGTGACGCGGACCACGCGCTCGGACAAGCGCACCGCGACTCCGGGACGGATGTCGTACGACGAAGTGCCGTGACCCGCGGGGTCGATGCGGCCGAGCTCGGCCCAGGCCGGCTCATCGGGCGTTACCGGCCTCGGTCCGAGGCTGCCGACGCCCACGCGCGGCATCACCAGCGGCACCTCGCGCGGCGCACGCGCCCAGTCGAGCAGCGCCTGCACGCTGTCGAAGCGGGCGATGGCTGCGAGCGTTTTCTGCGTCGGCGTCATCAACTTGAGCGTCTGGCTTTGCGCGAGCGCATCGGCGGGCTTCAGCCAGCGTTGCTCGACCAGTTCGCGCTCATCGTGCGCGGCGATCTGCGCGGCCGGCGCCGCGGCGATGAAAAAGCGCGTGTCGAAGCGCTTGATGCGGCCCAGCGGGGTCAGCCAGTGGCTGAAATAGACGAGGCGGTCGAGCGCGAGTTTCAAGCCCGCCGCGCGGCACAGCTCGCCGAGCGTGCGCTCGCCTCGATGCAACGGTCCGCGCCAGGCGCCGATGCGCGCGGCCGCTTCGTCCTCAAGCGTGATGAGCGGGCCGCTCCCCTTGTCGCTGGCGTCGCAGGCGTACAGCAGGCCCGATTCTTCGAAGCATTCGCGCACCGCGGCAACGTAGTAGGCGAGCCCGCCCTGCGGCAAGCCGAGCGTCGCGCTGGCGCCGATGTCATCGAGCCCCATGCTGCACGGCGCGGCTTCGCGATCGCCCGCATCGACGACGCCGCCAGGGAACACCCACGCGCCGCTGTTGTGGTCGCCGCGCTCTGCGCGCCGCAGCAGCAGCACTTCGATGCCGACATCCGCGTCGCGCACGACGACGAGCGTTGCGGCGGGCCGGGGCGGCCGGTCGGAGCCGACCTCCGCGGGCGTCGGGTGAGCGGTGGGCGACGACATGAAGCAGCGAGTGATGAATGGCGCGTCGATAATGCGCCAAGGCGGACGTATTGCCTGTCGCGCACGCGAATCCGCCCTGCTCCGATGTCGATCATCCTCGTCCGCCACGGCGAAACTTCGCTCAACGTGTCGCGCACGCTGCAGCCGGCCGACACGCCGCTCAGCGCGCGCGGCGTCGCGCAGGCAACCGCCGTCGCGCGCCGCCTCGCCGCCGTTCGCATCGCCGGCATCGTCAGCAGCGATCTGCCGCGCGCGTTGGCTACCGCGCAGGCGATCGCGGCGGCAACCGGTTTGCCCATCGAGACGACGGCGCTGCTGCAGGAGCGCAACTACGGCGACTTGCGCGGGCTGCCGTACGACTCGATCGGCTTCGATCCGCTCACGCTGGAGGGCGCTCCACCCGGCGGCGAGTCGATGGAGACTTTTCGATGCCGAGTGGCCCTGGCTTTCGCCCACGTGGTCCGGCTGCGCGCGGCGCTCGCCGGCCCCCTTGCGGTCGTCACGCATGGGCTCGCGATCCGCGCCATGCTCGACGCCCACGTGAGGCTGCCGCGGGCAACGCTGCTGCAGGCGAACGTGGGCAACACATCGCTCACGATCGTCGCGGCAACGCCGCCGCACGAGGTGGACCTGCTCGACTGCACGCGCCACCTCGAAGCCCCGATCGCCGGTGACGCGCAAGGCCTGTCGGGCGGATAGCGGATAGCCCGCTCGCCAGCATGCCCGCGAGGGCTGGCTACAGTCGCCCCATGCAGCACCGCCCCCTCGGCAACTCCGGCCTCGAGGTCGCACCGCTCGCCTTCGGCGGCAACGTGTTCGGCTGGACGGCCGACGAGCCCGCGTCGTTCGCGCTGCTCGACGCCTTCGTCGACGCCGGCTTCAACCTCATCGACACGGCCGATGTCTATTCACGCTGGGTCCCGGGTCATGTCGGCGGCGAGTCCGAATCGATCATCGGCAAATGGCTGAAGCGAAGCGGCAAGCGCGAGCGCATCGTGCTTGCCAGCAAGGTCGGCATGGAGATGGGGCCCGGCAAGATCGGGTTGTCGAAACAGTACATCCGCGCCGCCGTCGAAGATTCGCTCCGGCGGCTGCAGACCGATCGCATCGACCTCTACCAGTCGCACACCGACGATCCGGACACGCCGCTTGCGCAAACGCTTGAAACCTACGCGGAGCTGATCACGGCAGGCAAGGTGCGCGCGATCGGTGCGTCGAACTACAGCGCGGCGCGGCTGGCCGAAGCGCTCGAGCTCAGCCGGCGCCACGGGCTGCCGCGCTACGAAAGCCTGCAGCCGATGTACAACCTGTGCGACCGTGCGCCCTATGAGGCCGAGCTCGAGGCGCTGTGCCGCAAGGAAGGCCTCGGCGTGATCAACTACTTTGGCCTCGCGCGGGGCTTTCTGACCGGCAAGTACAGGTCGCAGGCCGACCTCGGCAAGAGCCCGCGCGGCGCCGGCATCAAGGGCTACCTGAACGAGCGCGGCCTGCGCATCCTGGCAGCCCTCGACCAGGTCGCCGAGCGATACCGCGCGACGCCGGCGCAGGTGACGCTGGCCTGGGAAATGGCGCGTCCCGGCATCACCGCGCCGATCGCGAGCGCCACATCGGTGCGGCAGTTCGCGGAGCTGGCACGCGCGGCCGAGCTCGCGCTGGACGACGATGCGATCGAGGCGCTGAACCAGGCCAGCGCGTGACGGCGCGAGCCCGACAGGGCTCGATGTTCGGGATGGACGTCGGTCGCAAAGGAGTTGCAAGATCCTCTGTAGGTTGCGGCCTACACGATGTCGTCCGTTCAACCGATACCGCGAGGCCCGCCGCCGCGTCACGATGACGTCATTGGCATCGCGCGTTGCGGGCCACGCAAAGGGAGTGCAGCGATGTCAGGCGACTCGGACTGGATGGTGGATCGGCGAGGCTGGTATGCCGAACGTGAACGCGCGTCCGGGACAGGCCTATCGTCACCTGCCGACGAGGCCGGGGATTCCGCCTTCGATGCCATCGGCTACGAGGCTGCGTACCCTTCTCCATGGCCTGCACCGGCGTCCGACGGAGGCCACAAGGAGCAGCCATGAACAGCAACGACGTGCGCTGGCTGACCGAGCGCCATCACTTCGAACCCGTCCAGCACCGGCTGGAAGCCTTGCGACGGCACCTGCGCCCCATGTTGCGGACGGCGATGACCTGGCCGGCCATCGCCCTCATGCTCGCGCTGGCGTTGTTGCTGAGCTTCTATGCGGTCGTCTCGGCGGGCGGCAAGCGCGCCGAACAGCTGCGGCTGCAGGAATCGCAACGCGCGCAGGCGTTCTGGCGCTGCAACGCGCTGCCCGTCACGCAGCAGCGCGAATGCCAGGCGAACGTGATCGCGACGCCGGCGCGCACCGCGCAGCGCCAGAAGGCGCAGCCGATGCACGTCGCCGACCTGCGCCCCTGAGCTCGCGCGCCTGCTCGTCAGTATCACTCTCTAGTCAGGCGCGCGTGCCGCTCCATTAAGCTGCGGTGACCATCCGTCACCGGAGTCCAGGCATGCGCAACTTCACTACCCGCGTTTTGCGTCGCATCGCGGCCGGCGTCATCGTGCTCGCCGTTCCGCTCTCAGCGGCCTTCGCGCAGAACAATGAGCTCGTGATCGCACTGTCGACGCAGATCACCTCGCTCGATCCGCACTTCCACAACCTGACACCCAACAACGGGCTCGCGCGGCACGTGTTCGAAAACCTGATCGCGACCGATGAGGTGCAGAACCTGAAGCCCGGGCTCGCCGAATCGTGGAAGGCGATCGACGACACGACCTGGGAATTCAAGTTGCGCAAGGGCGTCAAGTGGCACGACGGCACGCCGTTCACCGCCGACGATGTGATCGCGACCTTCAAGCGCGCGCCCAACGTGCCCAACAGCCCGGCCTCGTTCGCGGTCTACGTCAAGCCGGTGATCGACATCAAGGCCAGCGACCCACACACGCTGGTGATGAAGACGGCCGCGCCTCACCCGCTGCTGCCGCGCGACATGACGGCGTTCCAGATCATCCCGAAGACGCTGGTCGACGCGAAGACCGAGGACTTCAACTCGGGCAAGGCGATGATCGGCACCGGCCCGTACAAGTTCGTCGAATACAAGCCCGGCGACCGCGTCGTGTTCGCTCGCAATGAAGCCTACTGGGGGCCCAAGCCCGCGTGGAGCAGGTTGCAGTTCCGCATGATCACCAACAGCGCCGCGCGCGTCGCCGCGCTGCTGTCGAGCGACGTGCAGGTGATCGAGAACGTGCCGACCGCCGACATCGACAGGATCAAGTCCAACGCGCAGCTCACGGTGAAGGGCGCGGTGTCGACGCGCATCATCTACCTGCACATGGACACCGGCCGCGAGAAGAACTCGCCGTTCGTCCGCGCCAAGGACGGCAAGCCGATGGAGGCCAATCCGCTGCGCGACGCCCGCGTGCGCCGTGCGATCTCGAAAGCGATCAACCGCGACGCGATCGTCGACCGCGTGATGGAAAAGCAGGCGCTCGCAGCCGGCCAGTTTCTCGCCGACAGCTTCTTCGGCACGAGCAAGAAGCTGCCGCCCGAGAAGTACGACCCCGACGGCGCGAAGAAGCTGCTGGCCGAGGCCGGCTACCCCGACGGCTTTCAGATCACGTTGCACGCGCCGAACAACCGCTATGTCAACGACGAGAAGATCGCGCAGGCCGTCGCACAGTTCCTCACGCGGGTGGGCATCGACACCAAGCTCGAGACGATGCCGTCGAACATCTTCTTCAGCCGCGGCTCGAAGCTCGAGTTCTCGTTCCTGCTTGCGGGCTGGGGCTCGGAGTCCGGAGACACCTCGTCGCCGCTGCGCGCGCTGGTCGGCACTTTCGATCCGGCGCAGGGCTTGGGCAGCGCCAACCGCGGACGCTACTCGAACCCCGGGCTCGACGCGATGATCACGACCGCGATGACGCAGATCGACGACACCAAGCGTGCCCTGCTGCTGGCCGCGGCGAGCGAAAAGGCGATGGCCGAGCAAGCCATCGTGCCGCTGCACTATGAAGTCTCGGTGTGGGCGATGCGCAAGAACATTGCTTACGCCGCGCGCTCGGACCAGTACACGCTGGGCCACGACATGAAACCGGCGAGATAGCGGGGCGCGCGGAAGGCCGCCGACGTGTTGGTCTACATCCTGCGCCGGCTGGCGCAGACGCTGTTGGTGCTGCTGGTCACCTCGGTGCTGGTGTTCGTCGGCATCTTCATGGTCGGCGACCCGGTCGAGATGCTGGTCAATCCGCAGGCCGACCAGATCGAGCGCGAGCGCACGCGCGTCGCGTTCGGCCTGGACAAGCCGATGTGGGTGCAGTACCTGCTGTTCCTGAAGAACGCGGCGGCCGGCGACCTCGGCAACAGCTTCGTGTATGGCCGCCAGGCGCTCGACGTGATCCTCGAGCGCATGCCGGCCACGCTCGAGCTCGCGTTCCTCGCGATGCTGATCGCGATCGTGATCGGTATCCCGCTCGGCCTGTACGCCGGGCTCAAGCCCGACAGCAAGGTATCGAAGGCGATCATGGCGGTGTCGATCGTCGGGTTCTCGTTGCCGACCTTCTGGGTCGGGCTGTTGCTGATCATGCTGTTCGCGGTGCAGCTCGGCTGGCTGCCGTCGACCGGGCGCGGGCCGACCGTGGATGTGCTCGGGCTGCATTTGTCGATCGTGCACTGGGACGGCCTCAAGCACGCGCTGCTGCCGGCGCTCAACCTCGCGCTGTTCAAGCTGTCGCTGATCATCCGGCTGACGCGAGCGCAGGTGCGCGAGAACGTGCTGCTCGACTACATCAAGTTCGCGCGTGCGAAGGGCCTCACGCGAGCCCGCGTGCTCGGCGTGCACTTGCTGAAGAACATCATGATCCCGCTCGTCACGGTGATCGGGCTCGAGCTCGGTTCGGTGATTGCGTTCGCGATCGTCACCGAATCGATCTTCGCCTGGCCGGGCATGGGCAAGCTCGTGATCGACTCGATCTTTCAGCTCGACCGGCCGGTCGTCGTCGCGTACCTGATGATCACCGTCGTCATGTTCATCGTCATCAACCTCGTCGTCGACATCCTCTATTCGGTGCTCGACCCGCGGGTGCGGCTCGGATCCACGCCGGCATGAGCGCAGTGCCGCAAACCGCCATCCTCGTCGAGGAATCGCCGTGGCGGCGCTTCGTCTCGCAGTACGCCGCATCGAAGCTCGCGCTCTTTGGCCTTGCGTTGCTGGCGCTCGTGCTGTTGCTTGCGGTCTTCGCGCCGTGGATCGCGCCGCAGAACCCGTACGACCTTGGCAAGCTCGACCTGATGGACGCGCGGCTGCCGCCCGGCTCGTCGTCGGCGTTCGGCAGTTTCCACTACCTGCTCGGCACCGACGGCCAGGGGCGCGACATGTGGTCAGCGATCCTCTACGGGCTGCGCGTTTCGCTCACCGTCGGCGTCACGAGCGGGGTCATCGCGCTGACGCTCGGCGCCGCGCTCGGCATCCTCGCCGCGTACGTCGGCGGGCGCTTCGAGCAGGTGCTGATGCGCATCGTCGACATCCAGCTCGGCTTCCCGGCGATCCTCGTCGCGCTGGTGCTGATCGCCACGCTCGGCAAGGGGGTCGACAAGGTGATCATCGCGCTCGTCACGGTGCAGTGGGCGTACTACGCGCGCACCGCGCGCTCGGCGGCGCTCGTCGAGCGCCACAAGGAATACATGGAGGCGGCCCGCGGGCTCGGCCTGTCGTCGGCGCGCATCGTGCTGCGCCACCTGCTGCCGAACACCTTGCCGCCGCTCATCGTCGTCGGCACGGTGCAGGTCGCGCATGCGATCGCGCTCGAAGCGACCTTGTCCTTCCTCGGGCTCGGGCTGCCGACGACCGAGCCGTCGCTGGGCTTGCTGATCGCCAACGGCTACGAGTTCCTGCTGTCGGGCAAGTACTGGATCTCGGTCTACCCCGGCATCGCGCTGCTCGCGACGATCCTCGCGATCAACCTCGTCGGCGACCAGCTGCGCGATGTATTGAACCCGAGGCTCGCGAGATGACGACCCCCAGGTCGCAGAGTACCGCGCCCGCCCCCCGAGGGGGTTCGCTTGCTTGGGGCGGCCCGGCGCTGCGCTCAATGAGCACCGCGCCGGCGTTGCTCGAGGTGCGCGACCTCGTCACCGAATTCGCGACGCGCGACGGTGCGCTGCACGCGGTGAACGGCGTGTCGTTCTCGCTGCAGCCCGGCGAGGTGCTCGGGCTCGTCGGTGAATCGGGCTCGGGCAAGTCGGTGACCGGCTTTTCGATCATGGGCCTCGTCGACCCGCCCGGGCGCATCGTCGGCGGCAGCGTGCGCTTCGAAGGCCGCGAACTCGTCGGCACCGACCCGGAAGTGATGCGCAAGCTGCGCGGCAACCGCATCGCGATGATCTTCCAGGATCCGATGATGACCTTGAACCCGGTGCTGCGCATCGACACGCAGATGATCGAGACGATCCTCGCGCACGAGCGCGTGTCCGAGAAGGCCGCGCGCGAGCGCTGCATCGAAGCGCTGACGCGCGTGGGCATCGCGTCGGCGCCCGAGCGGCTGCGGCAGTACCCGCACCAGTTCTCCGGCGGCATGCGACAGCGTGTCGCGATCGCGATCGCGCTGCTGAACCGGCCCGCATTGATCATCGCCGACGAGCCGACGACCGCACTCGACGTCACGGTGCAGGGCCAGATCCTGCACGAAATGCAGCAGCTCGTGCGCGAAGCCGGCACCGCGCTGGTCTGGATCACGCACGACCTCGCGGTGATCGCCGGGCTCGCCGATCGCGTGGCGGTGATGTACGCGGGGCGCGTCGTCGAACAGGGACCGGTGGCCGACGTGCTCGATGCGCCGGCGCACCACTACACGCGCGGTCTGCTCGACTCGGTGCCGGCCAACAACACGCGCGGCCAGCCCTTGAGCCAGATCGCGGGCATGACGCCGTCGCTGTTGCGACTGCCGGCAGGCTGCGCGTTTCGCGACCGCTGCGCAGCGGCCACGGCGCTGTGCGCGCAGCCGGTGGAGCTGCGGCCCCTCGGGCCGTCGAGGCAGGTGCGCTGCGTGCATCCGCTGGTCGTGGAAGCGCTGGCATGAACGCAGGGCTGACCCTCGAAATCCGCAACGTCTCGAAGCGCTTCGTGAAGCGGCTCGACGTGGTCGAGCGCCTCGCCGCGGCGCTCGGCTCCGCGGTGCGCGAGCAGGTCGTGCACGCGGTCGACCGCGTGAGCTTCGAGGTGCATGCCGGTGAAGTGGTCGGGCTGGTCGGCGAGTCGGGTTGCGGCAAGTCGACGCTCGGCCGCGTCGTCTGCGGCCTGTACGCGCCGACCGAGGGTGAGGTGCTGCTCGGCGGCGAGCCGGTGCGCTTGCGCGCCGACCGGAAGCCGGCGTTGCAGATGATCTTCCAGGACCCGTTCGCATCGCTGAACCCGCGCATGCGCGTCGGTGACGCGATCGCCGAGGCGCCGATCGCGCATGGCCTCGTGAAGCGCGCCGCGGCCCCGGACCACGTGGCCGAGCTGATGCAGCAAGTCGGGCTCGACCCGTCCTTTGCGCGACGCTATCCGCACCAGTTCTCGGGCGGGCAGCGCGCGCGCATCGGCATTGCGCGCGCGCTCGCCGTGAAGCCGAGCCTGCTGGTGTGCGACGAAGCGGTCGCCGCGCTCGACGTGTCGATCCAGGCGCAGGTGCTCAACCTGTTCATGAGCTTGCGCCAGCGGCTCGGCCTCACATACCTGTTCATCAGCCATGACCTCGGCGTCGTGCGCCACCTGGCCGACCGCGTCGTGATCATGTATCTCGGCCGTGTGGTCGAGAGCGGCCCCAACGACGCGCTGTACGCCGCGCCGAATCATCCGTACACGCAAGCGTTGCTCGCCGAAGTGCCGCGCCTCGATCGGCGCCAACGGCACTACCTGCCGATCCGCGGCGAGATCCCGTCACCGCTCGCGCCGCCGAGCGGCTGCCACTTCCACCCGCGCTGCCCGCAGGCCGGAGCGCGCTGCCGCGTCGAGCAGCCCGCGTTGCTCGAGATCGCGCCCGGCCGCCGGTCGGCGTGCCATTTGAACGACGGAGGCACGGCATGACAACGCACCGTCCGATCGAGCTGAAAGCGCCCGACATCACGCGATGGCGGGCGGGAAATACCGGTGTCGAATACGTCTGGAGCTTCGATTCGGGCATCGCCGGACCGAACGTGATGGTGCAGGCGTTGACACACGGCAACGAGATCTGCGGCGCGATCGTGCTCGACAGCGCGCTCGATGCGTTGCTCGCGCAGCGATGGCAGCCGGTGCGCGGCCGGCTCACGCTCGCGTTCGCCAACATCGAGGCCTACTCACGCTGGGACCCGGACGACCCCGACCGCAGCCGCTACGTCGACGAGGACTACAACCGCGTGTGGGCCGACGATGCGCTGCGCGGCGTGCGCGATTCGGTCGAGCTGCGCCGCGCCCGCGCGCTGCGCCCGTTCGTCGACGCAGCGGATTTCCTGCTCGACATCCACTCGATGCACGAGCCTTGCAAGCCGATCATGGTGTGCGGTGCCGCCGGTCGCGGTGCCGAGAAGGCCGCGGCATTGGCGCGCCGCCTGCGCGTCCCCGAATTCCTGTTGATCGACACCGGCCACCCCGCCGGTCTGCGCATGATCGAACGCGGACCCTTCGGCGACCCCCACGACGCGCGCACCGCGATCCTGATCGAGTGCGGCCAGCATTGGGAGCGCGCGGCGGTCGACGTGGCGTTCGACACGCTGCTGCGTTTCGTGCAGCTCAGCGGCGTGGTGTCGCCTGACCTCGCGCAGCAGGAATTGCGACGCATCGGCCTCACGCCACCGCTCCGGCAGCGCCTCGTGCGCGTGACCGAAGCGGTAGTCGCGAAGAGCCTGGACTTCCGCTTCGAACAAGATTTCCAGGGGCTCGAAGTGATCGCGAAAGCGGGCGACCCGATCGCTAGCGACGGCGACGAAGTGATCCGCGCGCCGTACGACAACACGGTGCTCGTGATGCCATCGATGGCGCATCTGAAAGTCGGTACGACGATGGTGCGTCTCGGTCGCTTCGAAGCCATCGACGACGAGCTTGCAGCACCGTGACGACGGCCACCGACAGCGCAGCGTTCGATGCAACACCGGTGCGCGTCGGTGCCGGCATGCTGCTCGCGTGGATCGCGTTCTGGCTGTTGATGATCTCGGTGGGCGTGCAGGAAGAGCTGCGCGACGGCGGCCGCGAGCTGTGGCGCCCGGTGATGGCCGAGCTGACGTCGGCGCTCGTCGCGACCGTGATCGCCCTCACCCAGTGGCGCCTTGGCAAGCGGCTCGATCCGCTGCTGCGCGAGCCGCGGCGCTGGTTCATGCGCATGCTCGCGTGGACGCCGCTCGTCGCGTTCGGCTTCGTCGGCGCGGTGTTCGCGCTGCGCTACGGCCTGCTCGCACTCGCCGGCCATGCGATCCCGCGCACCCCTTCGGGCGCGGTCGTGGTCTACGAAGTGCTCAAGTTCTCGATCTTCTACGTGCTGTTTTGCGGCGTGCAGTTCGGCGTGCGCTCGTACATGGCATGGCACGGCGAACGGCTGCGCGCCGAGCGGCACCAGAGGCTGTCTCGAGAGGCGCAATTGCTTCAGCTCACGCAGCAACTGCAGCCGCACTTCCTGTTCAATGCGCTCAACACGGTGTCGTCGCTGATCCACAGCGACCCGCATCTGGCGGATGCGCTGCTGACCCAGCTGGCCGCGCTGCTGCGCGCCGCGAGCGATGTCAGCCAGCGCCCCGAACAGCCGCTGGCCGACGAGCTGCGACTGCTGAAGGGCTACGCCGCGATCATGGCCGAGCGCTTCGGCGATCGAGTGCGATTGAGCTGGGAGATCGACGACGACACCCTCGCGTGCCCGGTACCGACCCTCGGTTTGCAGCCGCTGGTGGAAAACTGCTTTCGCCATGTCGTCGAGCCGCGGCGCGCGACCACGCACATCGTCGTGCGCGCGCGCCGCGACGGTGCCCGGCTCGTGATCGAGGTCGAGGACGATGGCGGCGTGCTTGTCGCAGCGCCGGTGTTCGGCGTCGGCCTCGGCAACTTGCAGCGCCGCCTCGAAGCCCTGCATAGCCGGCAGGCGCTCCTGAGCTTGCACGCGCGCGACGGTGCGGGCGTGGTGGCCACGGTGGAGTTGCCATGCGCGTACTGATCGTCGATGACGAAGCGCCGGCCCGCGCGAAGCTGCGCCGCATGCTCTCGGCGTTCGACGATGTCGAGGTCATCGGCGAAGCGGCTGACGGCGGGCAGGCGATCGGACTCGTCGCCGAGCTCGCCCCCGACGCGCTGTTCCTCGACGTGCAGATGCCCGAAGTCGGCGGGCTCGATGTCGCGGCGTCGTTGCCCGATGGTGCACCGGCACTCGTGTTCGTCACTGCCTTCGATCGCTTTGCGCTGCAGGCCTTCGATGCGAACGCGGTCGACTACCTGCTCAAGCCGGTCGAGCCGGAGCGGCTTGCACGGGCCGTCCAACGCCTGCGTGCCAGGCCACCGAGCGCGCGGCCGAGCGCTGGCGCGCCCGAGCAGCTGCTGATCGCAGATCGTGGCCGCACGCATGTCGTTCGCTGTGCCGACATCCAATGGCTGCAGGCGGCGGACAACTACGTCACCGTGCATGTCGGCGGCCAGGCGCTGCTGATGCGGCGCACGCTCGCCGGCCTGCTCGCCGACCTGGGGCCTGCGTTCGTCCGCACGCACCGCAGCGCGGCCGTCGCGCTGGCGCAGGTGGCCGCCGTGCAGCCGCGCGAGAAGGGCGACGCGACCGTGGTGTTGCGCAACGGCGCCGAGGTGCTGTGCAGCCGGCAATACCGTGCCGAGCTGTTGCGCCGACTGAACGGCTGAGCGCGGGCGTCCGCTTCGCCCCTTGCGGGGCCCGGCTCGTCCCAACGCGGGAGCGCGACCTCGTTATCGGCTACCACTGAGGGGGAGATAGATGAACTCCCTCACTCTCTGCCCTTCTTCGATCGGAACCAAGACGCGCACACCGCGTACCTCACTGTCGGCTGATCGGATCAACTCCCAGTCGCCTTTATGCGTGAATGGATTGCGATAGACCATCCGAAGGTGCCGGCGCGTGGTCATGAATCGACGATCTTCCAGCAGATCTTCAAGCGTCCTCGGATATCTCTTCACCGAGCCCGGCGTCGACTCGTAGTAGCTGCCAATGGCTTGGGTGAACTGCATGCCGATCCATTCGAGTTCCTGAAGTCTTTGCGTGCGAGCTGAAGTCACCCAAACTTCAGACCCGGCGACGAGCCCTACACCCATCAACGCAACGGAAAGCAGCACCCAAACGTACGTGAACCCGCGCTGATTCGGCGCGCGCCGAAAGTCGCAGCTGATGCGTGTCTTTACCATCCTGCGAAGGGAGAACCGTCACGGGCGGTACTCTGCGCCCCGCTGCGCACGTCATACACGCCCTTTGTCACGCCATCGGGGTGCGCCACCACAAGCCACGTGCTCGCGCTATCGGTGATCGGGTCGATCGGCAGCTTGCGCAGGTAGCGCGCGTCAGCCAGGCGCTGCAAGGATTCAGGCAATCGGCCGGTATCCGCGTTGTACTTATCAATGGCCTCGCGCAACAGGCGAAGGTTCGTGTGCAGCGCCGCCTCCTTCGCCCGGTCTACCGACTCGAAATAGCGCGGTGCGGCGATCGAAAGCAATGTCGCGAGGATCGCCATCACGACCAACAGCTCGATCAACGTGAAGCCGCGCGAGACTTCTCTGCTCGACGTATTCATATCGACTCACCAGTTCCGGTATGCGATGCCGTTGAGTCCCACCTTGCCGGACGTCGAATGCACGTCGAAAACGTCCTTGCCTGGCTTTGGGTCCTGAGGCGGGCTCAGGTAGCTGCGAAGGCCCCACGTGTCCGCGGCAGACAATCCTTCACTCGGTGCGAATGGGTCACGCGGCAGTCTGCGCAGCAGGTAGAGCTTGGTGCCTTGTGGCGACGTGGCATCGACGACCCCATCGACCAGCACCTCAAGGCGAGGCGGGTACCCCGAGCCGTCTGCCGCCCTTTGAATGCGCCCCTGATCGACGAGACGCTTGTACGCATCGATTACGCTGCGGATTTCGCGCAAGGAGCGGCGAAGGTCTTCTTCCCTGTTTCTCTGTTGTGACAACTCGACCAATGGCATGGCAACGGTCGCCAACATCGCCATGATTGCGACGACGACGAGCAGTTCGATCAAACTGAACCCGCGAGCCGCACCACCGGCCTTCAGGTCGCGCGGAGGTGATGTCAGTGCGTAGGCATTCATCGCGAACCCGGCGGTGACGGAACGATGCTCGGTGGCGTCAGCGCGGGTGGCGGAGCCGTTCCTGGCGGCGTGTAGGCGGGCGGCAGGGTCGCGCCAGGTACTGGTGCCGGTGGCGGCGCCGGTGCGGTGGGCGCAGGCGCTCTACCAGCAATCGACGGAGTACCCAATTGGATCGGAGCCGCACCTACAGCCGACTCTGTGCCGGACAGAAACTCCTGAAGGCCGATGCCCGGCACATCGAGGTTGCGCACGATGCGTGGCGTGATCAGCAACACGATCTCGGTGCGAGAGTCACTGTCCTGTGCAGCGCCAAACAGCTTGCTGACCAGCGGCACTTCATTCAGTCCGGGAACTCCCGTGTTCGAGCGACGCTCGTCGCGCTGAATGAGCCCCGCGAGGATGTTGGTTTCTCCGTCGCGCACCCGCAGGACGGTGGAGGTATTGCGCGTGCCCAGACGATAGGCCTGAGTGCCGCTCGTGCGGATGATGGTCTCCAGAATGTTCGACACCTCGAGCGCGATCTTCATCGACACCTCGCCATCGAGCGATATGGTCGGCTCGATATCGAGCTTCAAGCCCACGTCGAGATAGCTCACTGTCTCCGAGGTTCCGACATTCGCGGTTGCGGTCGTGGTGATGACAGGCACCCTCTCGCCGATCAGGATCTTGGCCGACTGCTTGTTTCGGACACGAACGCGCGGATTGGCCAGCAGGTTCGCCTCTCCCTTCTGGCTGCGCAATTGCGCCGATACGAGCGGATCATTGGTGCGCAACCGCACCATGTCGGCGCTGCGGTTGCGCAGTTCATTGAGACGCAACTGGCCCGCCACGCCGTCGGAGCCAATGACACTCGCGGAAGCACTGTCGGGCCACCGAATACCGAGGTCGAGCAACCGGCTGACACTGACTTCCAGCACTTCCAGTTCGAGCATGACTTCGGGTTCGGGGAGATCCTGCGAAGCGAT
>Ga0184637_10000593_pt1 | contig 26932 bp, 23 predicted proteins | sample PLM3_127_b2_FD_133143 | JGI IMG/M metagenome (GOLD analysis project Ga0184637, IMG submission 133143) | Groundwater sediment microbial communities from an aquifer in East River, Colorado, USA - PLM3_127_b2 | ecosystem: Environmental > Terrestrial > Soil > Riparian zone | place: USA: East River... | reverse complement strand
CAATCGGATGAAAGTTATCGCGCCGGTGGGGTTAGCCGCCGCCGAACGAGCGCACCAGGCTGCCCGCCACCAGATACCATCCGTCGACCAGCACGAAGAACACCAGCTTGAAGGGGAGCGCGATCATCACCGGGGGCAGCATCATCATGCCCATCGACATCAGAACCGACGCCACCACCATGTCGATGATCAGGAACGGCACGAACAGCAGGAAGCCGATCTCGAAGGCGCGGCGCAGCTCGCTGATCATGAAGGCTGGGATCAGGATCTGCAGCGGCGCTTCCTGCGGTGTCGCGATCGGCTGGGCATTGGACATGTCCATGAACAGGCCGAGATCCTTTTCGCGCACCTGGGAGAGCATGAAGGTCTTGAACGGCGCCACGGTGCGGACGAAGGCGTCCTGCTCGGTGATCTGTTCGGCCATCAGCGGCGCGATGCCGTCGCGATAGGCCAGTTCGAAGGTCGGCGCCATGACGAAGGCGGTCAGGAACATGGCGAGGCTGACCAGCACCATGTTGGGCGGCGTCTGCTGCCCGCCCAGCGCCGCGCGCAGCAGCGACAGCGCGACGACGATCCGGGTGAAGGAGGTCACCATCACCATGATGCCCGGCGCCAGCGACAGCACCGTGAGCAGCGCGATCAATTGCAGGATGCGCCCCGTGCTGCCGCCGGTCTCGGCGCCGAAATCGAGCGTCACGCTCTGGGCGTGGGCGAGGGCGGGGACCAGCAGCACTCCTGCGCCGATGAGGGCAAGCGCAAGGCGCCGCCAAGCGAACATGGACCCCTTGGCCTCTTGTGCAGGCGTTGCTGCGAACTCGCTGGGCCCCTTCCCCCCTTGCGGGGGAAGGCAGGGAAGGGGGGTGATGCAGCGCTGGGTACCGCGAGGATATCGCCTCCGGCGATGCGCGCCTGCAGGGCGCGCTACCCCCCTTCCAGCTTCGGCTAGGCTCGCTTCGCTCGCCAAGCCTTCGCATCCTTCCCCCGCAAGGGGGGAAGGGGACGGGTAATTGGAGTGAGGGGCGACACCGATCCTCATCGCTTCGGCTCCTCGGCGGCGAGCGTCTGGGCGAAGCTTTGCTTTGTTTCGGGCGCCGCTGACTTGGGTGGGATAATGCCGCTCTCAACCAGGGTTTCGCTGTGCGGGCCGACGATTACCAGATGCTCGACCTGGTCGCGGCGCAAAAGGATCAGGCGGTGGCGTGGCCCCAGCGCCTGCACCTCGACGATGCCGAGGCGGCGGCCCCTGGACAGCTTCACGCCGGTGCCGAAGCGGCGCAGCACCCAGGCGAGCAAGGCGATCAGCCCCAGGACCAGGATCAGCGCCAGGGCAAATCTCAAATACGTGTCAAATTCCATGTTCTCGGGTGCGCCAAATGTCGTGGGGGGAATGCGAAATGTGCGGCTAAGGTCGTTAGCGTCAGTCGGCGGGCGAAATCTGGCGGCGCAATTGCTCGATGTTGAGCTGCAGTTGGACGTTCTGCTTGCGCAGGATGGCGTCGAGCACGGCCAGCGCCTTGCTCAGGTCGCCAAGCTCCTTGCGCCAATGGCCGCGCGCCTCGTCGCCGGCCTCGGCCAGCGCGTCGCACAGCACGGTGACGCGCATGGCGACCATGTCCAGCTCGATCAGTTGTCCGTCATTCGCCGCCTCGACCACCGCGACGATCTCGCGCAGCAGGCCGGCGATGGCGCGGCCGAGGCCGCTCGTCGCGTGCGCCGCCTTGCTTTCCGTCTGCGTCGTTGGATTCATGACGCGCTCCTATCTCTGCCCAGCTTCATCTCTACCCAGGTTCATCTCTGGTCGCCTTCCGGCGCATTGTCGGGTTCGCCGGACCAGGTGCGATTAGCGCGGTAGACGTAGGACAGGATCTCCGCCACCGCCGCCAGGGCGTCGATCGGGATCTCCGAATCCAGCTCCACCGCCGCCAGGATCTGCGCCAAATCGGCATCCTCGCGCACCGGCACGCCCTTCTCGAAGGCGATAGCCAGGATCTGCTCGGCGACCGGGCCGCGGCCGGTGGCGACCACGCGCGGCGACTTGACGCCGCTCCTGCCCTTGGCGTCGAGCGCGACCGCGATCGGCACGGCGGCGTTCGGCCGGGACCCCATGCGCGCCCAGTCGGTGCCTTTGCGTCCGATCCGATCCTTGTCGTCGGCCATAGGTCCACTTGTGGAAAAGCCGAAAAACCGAGGGAAAGTCTGGAGAAGTTTGCTTAATGAACGATTAAATTCGAAATGCGCGCAGCATTTTGCCGGAATTTGCCCAGAATTTACGGGGCATTTTAGTAAATTAAGCAGGTGTTAATGTCTGCGCCCCAGGATGGCGTCCATGCAACGGCCGGGGAAACCGGCTTCGGCGGCCAGGAAGTATTCCGATTGATATTCCGGCCCGCCGCACAACGAAAGCGCCGTGTCGATGGACCTGTTTCAACTGAAGCTGTTTCAGCGCATCAGCGAACGCATGAACTGGCTGGGCGCGCGCCAGCAGGTGCTGTCGCAGAACATCGCCAATGCTGACACGCCCGCCTATGTCCCACACGATCTGAAGGCGCTGACCTTCCAGGATCATCTGGTGAAGTCGAATCCGGTGGTGCAGGAGCGCACCAATCCGCTGCACATGACCGGTACCGCGGCGCCGGTCGATCCTGTCGACGACGAGAAGCAGCGCCATCCTTATGAATCGGCGCCGGTCGCCAATTCGGTCGTGCTCGAAGAGCAGATGATCCGCATGGCCGATGCGCAGGCGAACTACCAGTTGATGACCAATCTCTACCGCAAGCATGTCGATCTGCTGAAGATGGCGCTCGGTCGCGGCACGTAGGCGCGGCCCAGCTTTCGCCGGGAGATAATCCATGGACCTGATGCAAAGCCTGATGATTTCCGCCGCCGGCATGAAGGTGCAGGGCGAGCGCCTGCGCGTGGTGGCGGAGAACCTCGCCAACGCGGATTCGGTCGCGGAAGCGGAGGGCGGCGATCCCTATCGCCGCAAGACCATCACCTTCCGCAACGAGCTCGACCGCCAGCTCGGCTTCGAGACGGTGCAGGTCGACAAGGTCGGCACCGACCGCAGCGACTTCCGCATGAAATACGATCCGGGCAATCCGGCGGCCGACGCCAAGGGCTATGTCAAGCTGCCCAACGTCAACAGCCTGATCGAAATGACCGACATGCGCGAGGCGCAGCGTTCCTATGAAGCGAACCTGCGGGCGATCGAGGTCGCGCGCACCATGCTTCAGCGCACCATCGATCTGCTGCGCTAGTCCGGATTTGAGATAGGGGAGGGCAACCATGGTCGCAGCCGTCGGCAACGCGGTCCAGGCCTACAACGCCGCGGTGAAGCGCATGGGCGCGCCCGGCATCGAATCGCGCGAAAATGCTGGTCCCGGCTTCTCCGACGTGCTGAAGCAGGTCGCCAAGGAGGCGGTCGACACCACGCGCGAGGCGGAGAAGCAATCGCTGGCGGCCGCCGCGGGCAAGACCGACCTGAACCAGGTCGTCAACGCCGTGACCGCGGCGGAACTCACCGTGCAGACCGCAACGGCGGTGCGCGACCGGGTGATCTCCGCCTACCAGGAAATCCTCAGGATGCCGATCTAGGGTCAGCGCAACATGGATGAGGCAATACTCCTCGAGGTCGGCCGCGACGCGATCATCGTCACCCTGAAGCTCGGCGCGCCGCTGATGCTGATCTCGCTGCTGATCGGCCTGATCATCTCGCTGTTCCAGGCCTTGACCCAGATCCAGGAAGTGACGCTCACCTTCGTGCCGAAGATCGTCGTGGTCTTCATCTCCATGCTGCTGCTGGCGCCGTTCATGCTGCACACCTTGTCCGACTTCACCGAACGGATCATGCAGCGGGCGATGGGATGAATCTGGAGCAGCTCGCCGCTTTCAACCTGTTTCAGTTCTTCATGGTGTTCGCCCGGCTGGGCAGCGCCATCATGCTGTTGCCCGGTTTCGGCGAGGCCTATGTGCCGCAGCGCGTGCGCCTGGTCTTCGCTCTCACGATGAGCCTGGTGCTGATGCCGATGGTGGCTGAGCGCCTGCCGGCCATGCCGGCCTCGATCGACCGCTTCGTCGGCTATCTGCTGCTGGAGATCGGCATCGGCCTGTTCTTCGGCATGATCGCGCGCCTGATCCTGCTCGGCACCCAGACGGCGGGCAGCGTCATCGCCCTGCAGATCGGCATGGCGAGCGCGCTGGTCTCCGACCCGACGACGCAGCAGCAGGCCGCCGTCACCGGCAACTTCCTGCTGGCGCTGACCGTGGTGCTGATCTTCGCCACCGGCCTCGACCACCTGACCTTGAAGGGTCTGATCGGCACCTACGGCATCTTCCCACCGGGCGTCGTGCCGCCGATGTCCGATATCGCCAATCATGCGGCGCGCATCGTCGCCGACAGCTTCGCCGTCGGAATCCAAATGGCGACGCCGTTCCTGGTCTACGGCATCGTCTTCGCCGTGGCGCTCGGCTTGCTGGCGCGCCTGATGCCGACATTGCAGGTATTCTTCATCGCCATGCCGGCGCAGCTCATGGCCGGACTGGCGCTGATGGCGGTGTCGCTGACCTCGATGATGCTGTGGTTCCTCAATTCCTATGAGGAGCGGCTGTCCGTGTTCCTGGGCGGTGGCTGAGGCCAAGGGATAAGGACGGGGATAAGGACCGGGATAAGGACGGGGATAAGGACCGGGGGCCATGGCGGAAGAGCAGGACGATTCCCAAAAAACCGAAGACCCGACCAGTCGGCGCCTCGACGAGGCGCGCGGTCGCGGTCAGGTCGCCAATTCCCGCGAAGTCAACAATTTGCTGATGCTGGGCGTGTTCTCGCTCTCGGTGCTGATGTTCGGCAAGCCGGCGGCGATGGCGCTGTGGAGCGCCACCTTGCCTTTCATCGAGCAGCCGGACCTGGTCTCCGCCGATTTCGAGCATCTGATCCTGCTCGCCTGGAAGCTGCTGGGCATCATCATGCTGGCGGGGGCGGTGCCGCTGGTCCTTTCGCTGATCGGTGCCGTCGGCGCCGGCTATCTGCAGTTCGGGCTGATCTGGTCGACCGAAGGCCTGACGCCGAAGCTGGACAAGATCTCGCCGATGGCCGGGCTGAAGCGCATGTTCTCGTCGCGCTCGCTGGCGGAATTCGTGCGCGGTCTGCTGAAGATCGCCGTGGTCGGCGCCGTCGCCATGTTCCTGATCGTGCCCGAGGTCGCCAGCCTCAACAAGCTGGTCGGCATGGAGATGATCCAGCTCTTGTGGGAGACCAAAACGCTCCTCGCCAAGCTGCTGGTCGGCGTGGTGGCGATCGTCGCGGTCATCACCGCGATCGATGTGATCTATCAGCGCATGCAACACATGCGCGAGATGCGCATGTCGCGCCAGGAGCTGAAGGAAGAATTCAAGGAGACCGAAGGCGATCCTCTGGTCAAGGGCCGCCTGCGGCAATTGCGCATGGAACGCACCCGCCGCCGCATGATGGCCCAGGTGCCCCATTCCGACGTGGTGGTGACCAACCCGACCCACTATGCCGTGGCGCTGAAATACGATCAGGCCACCATGGCGGCGCCCAAGGTGATGGCCAAGGGCGTCGACAAGTCCGCCCAGCGTATCCGCGAGATCGCCAAGGAACACGACATCCCGGTGATCGAGAATCCGCCTTTGGCGCGCGGGCTGTTCGCCGCCTGCGACGTGGATGAGGAGGTGACGCCGGAATACTACAAGGCGGTGGCGGAGGTCATCAGCTACATCTTCCGCCTGAAGCGCCGGCGCCTCTAGGTCTCGGGCGATGGTGCGGGAACGGCAACTTTGCTGTAGTGTCCGGGTTGGAGCGACCGGGGGGTCTTTGGCCATGCGCCGCGGCGGCGGAGCGAAACGGGATCGGCGGGAATTGCGGGACGCGTCCAAGTCGGCGGGCAAAGTGGTGACCGGGGCATGATCATCTGGACCTGGCAGCTCTGGTCGCTGTGCGGCACGGCGGTCCTGGCGCTGATCCTGGCGCTGATCGCCTGGCGACGGCGCTATATCGCCGATCTGCTGGAGGCGAGCCTCAACGCCACCCATCGCGGCCGGCAGGTGGTCGACCGGTCCGGCAACGTCAAATTCGCCAACAGCGCCTTCATCCGCCAGTTCGGCGACGAGCGCGTGCCCCTGAACCTGATCCTGGAGCGGCGCGCCTTCGATGCCGGCGCACGCACGGCGCTGGAGCGCATCGAGCATGCGCTGGCTGATCGCGGCGAAGCGCGCGGCGACGTCGCCATCCTGGCCAGGACGGAAGGCGCGAAATCCTGGAAGTCTTCGCCAACCGGCTGAAGCGGTTCGGCGACCACGTCTCCTGGGGCGTCGAGATCATCACCACCCAGCGCGAGATCGAGGAATACATCCGTTCCGATCATGAGAAGTTCGCCGACCTGATCGAGAACGCGCCGGTCGGCTTCTATTCGGTCGACGAATCCGGCCGCTTCCTGTTCGTCAACTCGACGCTGTCGCACTGGCTCGGCCTTGACGTCGAAGTGGAGGCGGAGCAGGGGTTGAAGCTGCATGATCTGGTGTGGCCGCGACCGCCGGACTCGATCCCGGCCTTCTCGCCTTTTGCCGATTCATCGGCGCGCAACGGCGAAGTGGTGCTGCAGGGCCCCAATGGCCGCAAGCTGCTGGTCTATGTCCGCCAGGACGTGGTCAACGTCCAGGGCGTCGACCCCACCGGCAAGGCCGGCATCCGCACCCGATCCATCGTGCATGATCTGTCGCGCGAGCGCGAATTCGAACGCGCGCTGCTGGTCTCCGAGCAGTATTTCCAGCGATTTTTCGAGGAGGCGCCGACCGGCATCCTGCTGCTCGATGCCGAGCGGCGGGTAGAGCAGGCCAATGCCGCCTTCGCCGCTTTGTTCGGCGAGCCGCCAACCGTCGGCACCGGGCTGGATCAGCTTGTCTATACCGAGGATCTGGCCGGCGCCGAGGCGCATCTGCGCCAGGTGGCGGAGATCGGCCGCGTCGCCCTGCCGCTCACCGTGCGCCTGAAAGGCCCGCGTCAGCGCAGCGTGCTGGTCTATGCCTCGCGCCGCGAGGATAAGGGCCAGACCGTCGGCTTTATCCTGCATATGCTCGATACCACCGAGCAGAAGCGCCTGGAGATGCAGTTCGCCCAGTCGCAGAAGATGCAGGCCGTCGGCCTGCTGGCGGGCGGCATCGCGCACGATTTCAACAATCTGCTGACCGCGATGATCGGCTTCTGCGATCTGCTGCTGCTGCGCCATCGCGCCGGCGACCAGTCCTTCGCCGACATCATGCAGATCAAGCAGAACGCCAACCGCGCCGCCAATCTGGTGCGGCAGCTCCTCGCCTTCTCGCGCCAGCAGACCTTGCAGCCGCGCGTGCTGCAGGTGACCGACGTGCTGGCCGAGGTCTCGCACCTGCTGCGCCGGCTGATCGGCGAGAATATCGAGCTCTCCATGGTGCATGGCCGCGACCTCTCGGCCGTGCGTGTCGACCAGGGCCAGCTCGAGCAGGTGATCATCAATCTGGCGGTGAATGCGCGCGACGCCATGCCCAATGGCGGCAGGCTCGGCATCCGCACCGAGAACGTCGTCACCAGGGAGCCGATGCAGCGCGGCGCCGAGATCATGCCGCCCGGCCGCTACGTGATGATCGAGATTTCCGACACCGGCACCGGCATCGAGGCGGAGATCATCGATCGCATCTTCGAGCCCTTCTTCTCCACCAAATCCGTCGGCTCGGGCACCGGCCTCGGTTTGTCCACCGTCTACGGCATCGTGCGGCAGACCGGCGGTTTCGTCTTCGTCGACAGCACGGTGGGCGAGGGCGCCACCTTCCGCATCTATCTGCCGGAACATCACGCCGAAGCCGGCGCCACGCAGCGGATAGACGGCAGGGAAGACCCGGCGCGCGACCTGACCGGCATCGGCACCATCCTGCTGGTGGAGGACGAGGACGCGGTCCGGCTGTTCAGCGCCCGGGCGCTGCGCAACAAGGGCTATCAGGTGCTCGAGGCGCGCTCGGGCGAGGCGGCGCTGGAGATCGTCGGCGAGCATCTCTCGGAACTCGATCTCATCATCAGCGACGTGGTGATGCCGCGCATGGATGGCCCGACCATGATCAAGGAAGTGCGTACCCGCCGCGCCGACCTGCCGGTCATCTTCATCTCCGGCTATGCCGAGGACGCGTTCCGGCGCCGAATCGACGCCGGCGAGGAAGTCAACTTCCTCTTGAAGCCGTTCACCTTGAAGCAGCTCGCCGCCAAGGTGAAAGAAGTCCTCGAAATCCACTGAGCAAATCCCGTGCCTTTGCTTAACTGACGGAAATAGCGCCAATTTCGGCGCTATGTTCTGGTTTTGATCTATTTGCTTTACTGTGAGAACAAAATGTGTACTCTGGCGCCCATGCACCGCTCGGTCGGCATCGGGACCGGCAGCCGGCGGGGCGATTTGTCACTCACCGGGGCCCTATGATCTAAGGTGGAGACGGCGATGTCGCTGAATGTCGTTAAATTGGCCGACAAGGACGGTATGGACAAGAATAAGGCTTTGGATGCCGCGCTCGCGCAGATCGAGCGGGCCTTCGGCAAAGGCTCGATCATGCGTCTGGGGCAGCGGGAAAGTGTGGTCGAATCGGAGTCAATTTCCACCGGCTCCCTCGGCCTGGATATCGCGCTGGGGATCGGCGGTCTGCCGCGCGGGCGCGTCGTCGAGATCTACGGGCCGGAAAGCTCCGGCAAGACCACACTGGCGCTGCATGTGATTGCCGAGGCGCAGCGCCTGGGTGGTGCCTGCGCCTTCATCGACGCGGAACACGCGCTCGATCCCGGCTATGCCCGCAAGCTCGGCGTCAATATCGACGATTTGCTGATCTCGCAGCCCGACGCCGGCGAACAGGCGCTGGAGATCGCCGATACGCTGGTGCGCTCCGGCGCCATCGACGTGCTGGTGGTGGATTCGGTGGCGGCCCTGGTGCCGCGCGCGGAGCTTGAGGGCGAGATGGGCGACACTCATGTCGGCCTGCAGGCTCGCCTGATGAGCCAGGCCTTGCGCAAGCTGACCGGCTCGATCTCGCGCTCGCGCTGCATGGTCATCTTCATCAACCAGATCCGCATGAAGATCGGCGTGATGTTCGGCAATCCGGAGACCACGAGCGGCGGCAATGCGCTGAAATTCTACGCTTCGGTCCGGCTCGACATCCGCCGCATCGGCTCAATCAAGGACAAGGAAACCGTGGTCGGCAACCAGACCCGGGTGAAGGTGGTCAAGAACAAGGTGGCGCCGCCCTTCCGCGTGGTCGAGTTCGACATCATGTATGGCGACGGCATTTCCAAGACCGGTGAGCTGATCGACCTCGGCGTCGCCGCCAATGTGGTGGAGAAGTCGGGGGCTTGGTTCTCCTATGGCGGCCAACGCATCGGCCAGGGCCGCGAGAACGCCAAGGCGTTTCTCAAGGAGAACCCGCAGATCGCCAATGAGATCGAGCAGAAGGTCCGCGCCAATGCCGGCCTGGTGGCCGGCGCCATGCTGGACAAGGGCGGCGGCGCCGAAGAGGCTTCCGGAGAGTAAATCGGGTCGACTAAACCCGAGCCAACGGGCTGAGTTCTCCCTCCGGGCGCGCCGATCCCCATCGGCGCGCCCGAAGCTTTTGGTCCGATATTCTTGGGCTGCCCCGACGGGATTGCGCCTGCAGGTTGCGCCCATAGGTTGCCCCCGTAGATTGCGTTGCGCGCATGGGAGAGGCGGATTCCCGGCCCTTGCCGCCGTCCGGGAAACAATAAATATTACCTGAGTGGTGCCGCCGAGCCGGAAAATCCGGCCTCGCGGCCTGTTTTTGCGTGATTGGACACAGAGCTTTATGCAGACCGTCAACGACATCCGCCGCCTGTTCCTGGACTATTTCAAGCGCGAGGGCCATGAGGTCGTCGCCTCCAGCCCGCTGGTGCCGCGCAACGACCCGACACTCATGTTCACCAATGCCGGCATGGTGCAGTTCAAGAACGTCTTCACCGGCCAGGAGAAGCGCGACTATGTCCGCGCCGCGACGGCGCAGAAATGCGTCCGCGCCGGCGGCAAGCACAACGATCTGGAGAATGTCGGCTATACCGCGCGGCATCACACCTTTTTCGAGATGCTCGGCAACTTCTCGTTCGGGGACTACTTCAAGGATCGCGCGATCGAGTTGGCCTGGCGCCTGATCACCCAGGAATATGGGTTGGCCAAGGACAAGCTGCTGGTCACCGTCTATTCCGAGGATGAGGAGGCGTTCGGCCTGTGGCGCAAGATCGCCGGTATCTCCGAAAGCAAGATCATCCGCATCCCGACCTCGGACAATTTCTGGGCCATGGGCGACACCGGTCCTTGCGGCCCCTGCTCGGAGATCTTCTACGACCACGGCGAGGGCATTCCCGGCGGCCCGCCGGGTAGCCCCGATCAGGATGGAGATCGCTTCATCGAGATCTGGAACCTGGTTTTCATGCAATACGAGCAGGTGACCAAGGAACAACGGGTCAACCTGCCCAAGCCCTCGATCGATACCGGCATGGGTCTGGAGCGCCTCGCCGCCGTGCTGCAGGGCAAGCACGACAATTACGACATCGACCTGATGCGGGCGCTGATCGAAGCCTCGGCACAGTTTTCCGGCACCGATCCGGATGGTCCGCTGCACAATTCGCATCGCGTGATCGCCGACCATCTGCGCTCTTCCGCGTTCCTGATCGCCGACGGCGTGCTGCCCTCGAACGAGGGCCGCGGCTATGTGCTGCGCCGGATCATGCGCCGCGCCATGCGCCACGCGCACAAGCTCGGCTGCAAGGATCCGCTGATGTGGCGCCTGGTGCCGGCCTTGGTCGGCCAGATGGGCCAGGCCTATGGCGAATTGATTCGCGCCGAGGCCGCCATCACCGAGACGCTGAAGCTGGAAGAGAGCCGCTTCAAGCAGACGCTGGATGCCGGCCTGAAGGAACTCGAGATCGCGGTCGGCGGCAGCGGCCTCACCAAGGACGGCAAGCTCAGCGGCGCGGTCGCCTTCCAGCTCTCCGACAGCCGCGGCTTCCCGCTCGACCTCACGCAATCGATCCTGCGCGATCGCGGCATCGAGGTGGATGTCGACGGCTTTAACACCGAGCTGGAAAAGCAGCGCGAGCGGTCCCGCGCCGCCTGGGCCGGTTCCGGCGAAGCGGCGACCGAAGCCGTATGGTTCGATCTGCGCCAGCGCCTGGGCGCCACCGACTTCCTCGGCTATGCGACGGAGCAGGCCGAAGGCCAGGTCACCGCGCTGCTCAAAGGCGGCGTGGAGGTGAAGTCCGCGAAAGCCGGCGACGAGATCGCGCTGATCGCCAACCAGACGCCGTTCTATGGCGAATCCGGCGGCCAGATGGGCGACACCGGCGAATTGGTAACGGCGACCGGCGCCGTGATCCAGGTCACCGACGCACAGCGCAAACTCGACGATCTGGTCGTGCATCTGGGCAAGGTGACCAAGGGCGAGGTGAAGGTCGGCGACGTGATGGAGATGCGCGTCGACGGCAAGCGCCGCACCAATCTGCGCGCGCACCATTCGGCGACGCATCTGCTGCACGAGGCGCTGCGCCGCCGCCTGGGCAATCACGTCACGCAAAAGGGCTCGCTGGTGGCCCCCGACCGGCTGCGCTTCGATTTCAGCCATACGCGTGGGCTAAGTGCCGAGGACATCGCGGCGGTGGAGCATGAGGTCAACGACCGCATCCGCGCCAACGCCGAGGTCGAGACGCGCCTGATGACACCGGATGCCGCGATCGAAGCCGGCGCGATGGCTTTGTTCGGCGAGAAATACGGCGAAGAGGTGCGCGTCGTCTCCATGGGCGGTGCCGCGGCGAACGAGAACAAGGTGTTCTCGACCGAATTGTGCGGCGGCACCCATGTGCGCCGCACCGGCGATATCGGCCTGTTCAAGATCGTCAGCGAAGGCGCCGTCGGCGCCGGCCTGCGCCGCATCGAGGCGGTGACGGGTGCCGCGGCCGAGGCCTATGTGGCGGAACAGCAGCGGCTGCTGAACGAGGCCGCGGCGGCATTGAAGACGCTGCCCGCCGATCTGTCGCAGCGCATTCTCGCGCTGGTCGAGGAACGCAAGCGCCTGGAGCGCGACCTGACCGAGGCGCGGAAGCGACTTGCGGTTGGCGGGACCGAAATATCTCCACCCGCTGGGCAGCTCACAATAAAGGGCCATGCTCCGACAGTAACAAATCGTCCCTCCACCAAATCTGTGAACGGTGTCGAGCTTGCGGCGCGCATGCTCGACAGTGTGCCGGCCAAGGAGCTGAAAGGCATGGCCGACGAGATCAAGCGCCAGATCGGCTCCGGTGTCGTCGCGCTGGTGACCGTCAGTGAAGGCAGAGCCTCGCTGGTGGTCGGCGTCACCGACGACCTGACCGGCAAGTTTAGCGCGGTCGATCTGGTCAAGGTCGGTAGCGCTGCTTTGGGCGGGCAGGGCGGTGGCGGCCGTCCCGACATGGCGCAGGCCGGTGGCCCGGATGGCGCTCGCGCGGCCGAGGCGTTGGCCGCGATCGAACGCGCCATCGGCGAGCGCGCCAAGGCGGCATAGCGAACAAGATCGGGCGAACAAAATCGGCGCACAGAAAAACGCCCGACCAAATCGGCCGGGCGTTTTCTTTTCTGCGCGTATGAGCGCGCCTACTCGATCAGGCGTCGCCACCAGCCGCGCTTGCGCGCCTGGCCATCGTTGTCGGTTGCTTCGGAATCCGGCGCGTCGCCGACCTCGATGACCTGGGCCGGGGAAGCGGCGACCGCCTCGGTCTTCGGCCGCTCCAGGACCTGCGTCGCCGTCGCGGCGGCGCTCTCCGTGCCGGCCGGTGCCGGCGCCGGTTCTTCGTCGCGGCGCCGCGGCCGGCGCGAGCGCCGCTTGGCAGGCGGTTCGTCGCCGGGCGCGGTCTCCGCCGCGGTCGGCGCGCCTTCCGCCGTGGCTTCGGCGGGCGTTGCCGTCACTGGTGCTACGCGCTGCGCCCACTGCACCGGAAGTTCGTCCGGCAGATCGGGTTGCTCGCCGAGGCCCGGCACCGGCTGCTCGAAGCGGGGCCGATCGTCGGACGTGGCTTCCTGCGCGCTGTCTTGGCCCTGGTCCAGCGCCTGATCTTGCGGGCGGCGCGAGCGCCGACGGCCGCCGCGACGACCACGCCGCCGCCGCCGGCGCGGCTGATCTCCGTCGGCCGCAATCTCCTCGCCGCCATCGGCGCCGTCCGAATCCTCATCACCCTCGTCGGCATCGTCCGCCGCTTCCGCGGTCATGGCCGGTGCGGGTGCAGGTTCGGAGCGCGCCGCCGGCGCGGCACCTTCCGACGCCTCCTCGGGTCCGCTGCTCTCGGTGAATTCGTCGGCGCGGAACTTGCCGCCGCGACCGCGCCGCCGCCGGCGACGACGTCCGCCGCGCTCGCTCTGCGCGCCGCCGGCTTGGGTCTCTTCCTCAACGATTCCCGCACTTTCCGCTTCGGCGATCTCCGGCTCCAGCTCCTCGGGCGGAATGTCGTCGATCTCGTCCTCGACCGGCGCCGGTGGCGGCGCCATGCGCTTTTGCACTTCCTCGCCCGGATTGAGTTGCTTGATCCGCTCGAGGCGGTATTCGGGCGGCGTCAGCTCGTCATCGGCCTGCAGATAGATGCGCACGCCGCGCCGCTGTTCGATCTCCTCGATCGACGCGCGCTTGTGGTTGAGGATGAAGAGCGCCACCGAGTTCGGCACGAAAATCGTGACGCCGGGGCTGAAGGTCCGCGCGATCTCTTCCTCGACCATGCGCAACACATGCAGCGCGGTGGATTCCACCGATCGCATGCGGCCCGAGCCGCGGCAGTGCGGGCAGATCTCGGTGCTGGCCTCGACCAGGCTGGGATGCAGCCGCTGGCGCGACATTTCCAGCAGGCCGAAGCTCGAGATGCGGCCGATCTGAATGCGCGCGCGGTCGTTCTTCAACGCCTCTTTCAGGCGCCGCTCCACCGCCGCGTTGTTGCGGTTCTCCTCCATGTCGATGAAGTCGATGACGATGAGGCCGGCCAGATCCCGCAGCCGCAACTGCCGGGCAACCTCTTCCGCCGCCTCCGAGTTGGTGCGCAACGCCGTCTCTTCGATGTTGCGCTCGCGCGTGGCGCGGCCGGAATTGACGTCGATGGCGACCAGCGCCTCGGTCTGGTTGAGGACGATGTAGCCGCCGGATTTCAGATGCACCACGGGCTCGTGGATTCCGGCGATCTGGCTTTCGATCTGATAGCGCTGGAACAGCGGCTGCGAGTTGTCGCTGTAATGCTGGACCCGACGCAGATGGCTCGGCGCCAGCGCGCGCATGAAGGCGCGGGCGGAGCGATAGGATTCATCGCCCGACACGACGATGTCGCCGATGTCGCGGGTATAGAGGTCGCGGATCGAACGCTTGATCAGGCTCGCTTCCTCGTAGATCAGCGACGGCGCGGAGGATTTCAGCGTCAACTCGCGGATCTCGTCCCACAGCCGCAGCAGATATTCGAAGTCGCGCTTGATCTCGGGTTTGGCGCGCTCCATGCCGGCGGTGCGCACGATCACCGCCATGCCTTCCGGCGCGTCGAGATCGTCGATGATCGACTTCAGGCGCTTGCGGTCGTTGACGCTGGTGATGCGGCGCGAGATGCCGCCGCCGCGATCGGTGTTCGGCATCAGCACGCAATAACGGCCGGCGAGCGACATGTAGGTGGTCAGCGCAGCGCCCTTGTTGCCGCGCTCCTCCTTGGTCACCTGGACCAGGAGAATCTGGCGCCGCTTGATCACTTCCTGGATCTTGTAGCGGCGCAGGTTGCGCATGCGCCGGCGGCGCGCCTGCTCTTCGTCCAGCTCGGGATCGTCCTGCTGCGCCGGCTCGTCGCCGCCGACCAGGTCGACCACTTCGGGGTTGGTCTGCACCTCGACCAGTTCGGCATGGGCCGGGGCCGGCAGGTCGGCATTGCCGTTCTCGATGGCGATCTCGGCGGAGGTCGCATCGCCTTCCGCGCCGTAGCGCTCGGCGGACAGGCTGGGCTCGCTCTCCGCGCCCGGACCTCCGGCACCCGGCGCCGGTTCCTCCACCGGTTCACCGCGCAGTTCGAAGCGCGGCGTCTCCAGGGGCATCGGCTCGCGCTCGCCGGCCTCCAGCGGCGCCGGCGGCTGGTCCCAGGCAGACAGCAGCGGCGCGTCGCCGTCGGCTTCGGCTGCCTCGGGCTGCGGCTCCGGCTCGTCGTGCGTGGCGGTCACCGTATCGGCGCGCTCGGCTTCCGGCTGATCGTAGGATGGCTGCCCGTAGGACTCCTGCCCGTAGGACGGGGCGCCATCGGCCTGCGGATCTTGCGCCGGCCAGTCGCTGTCAGGCTCGGCATGATCGCGGTCGATGCCGACCGCGATCTCGGTCGGCGAGGGGCTGTCCGGCTGCGTGTCGGCGACGACGCTGCGCCGCCCCCGCCTGCCCTGCTGCTGGCTTCCCTGCTGCTGGGCGATCTCGTCGGCGGCTTCGATCTCGTCCTCTTCATCGGCCGCGTCGCGCAGCAGCGCTTCACGGTCGGCGACCGGGATCCGGTAATAGTCGGGATGGATTTCGCTGAACGCCAGGAACCCGTGGCGGTTGCCGCCATATTCGACGAACGCCGCCTGCAGCGACGGTTCGACGCGGGTTACCTTGGCGAGATAGATGTTTCCCTTGAGTGGTCGTCGGCTGGCGATCTCGACGTCAAATTCTTCCAGCTTCCTTCCGTCCACCACCGCAACCCGGGTTTCCTCCGGGTGGGTGGCGTCGATCAACATGACCTTGGCCATCGTATAAAGACTCCTCCACGCGCCAATCGTCGCCTGCGTCTATCGCAGGCGGCGGCGCGAAACGGGTGATTGAATTCCAGGCGTGCAACATGACTACCTGTGGCTAGCGAGCCACCATGCCAGCGCCTTCCTCTCTCGATGAAAGTGCGACGGCAGGATCGCTCAGGCATCCGGGCTAGCCCTTGTCGGGACCGTTCCGCAGATCGGAACGGTGTGCCCGAATGGCGCGCCGCGGACTAAAACGACCCGGGGATGCGACCGCTTTTGGTCTAGCTATTCCCGAAGCCTTTGAAGGGCTTACGAACAGCTAAGCGAATCTCAACCGGGTACGGCGTAGCATAGGGGCCACACGGCAACGTGACAACGCCAAACCATCAATATGCGGCCGAGGTCGCGAGTCGTCCTGGAAAAGTGTTGATTCGCAGTAAGTTACGAGTGTATATTAGATTCGATTCACCGGAGTCCCTGCTAAATGCACGCAATCGGCCGGATTCCTCGGCTTATAACCTGCCTAATCATCTCGCTGATCGCGATGATGGCCCTGGCCGCGGCCGCATTTGCCAAGCCGGCGGTGACCGACGCGCGGCTGGGCGTCGAGCCGGATCTGACCCGCGTGGTCCTCAGCCTCACTGATAAGAGCAAATTCCGCATCTTCACCCTGGCCGACCCCTATCGCGTGGTCATCGACCTGGACGAGGTCGAGTGGATGATCCCGAACGGCACCAAGCTGCAGGGGCGCGGCCTGGTTGCCGCCATGCGCTATGGCCTGTTCAAGGCCGGCACCTCGCGCGTCGTGCTGGATCTGATGGAACCAGCCCAGATCGCCGGCGCCAGCCTGCTGCCGGCCGAGATGGGCGAGCCGACGCGTTTGCTGGTCGATTTGCAGCCGATCTCCGACGGCCAGTTCCGCAGCCAGCTCAAGACCGCCATCTTCGTCTCGACCGAGCCCGTTTTCGCCACCCTGGCGGCCGCACCGGGCCCGGAGACGCAAAGCGCGCTCGGCGCGAGTGCGGCCCCGGCCGCCGTAGCGGCCACCGCCGCATCCACCGCCACGCCAAAGGGAACCTTGACCCTGCCGGCGGCGAAGAGCGTGAAATCGGCGCCGGCGACCCAGAGCGCCAAACCCTTTGTTCCAGAAGCGCCCTTTGTTCCAGAAGGCAAGAGCACCGCCGGGGCCGCCACTGGGGCCGCCGCCGGCGCGCCCGGCCAGACCAGCAGTGCCGCCAAGCAGCCGGAGACCGAACCCAAGCGCGGCAAGCCGCTGATCATCATCGATCCGGGTCATGGCGGCATCGATCCCGGCGCGGTCGGCGAGAATATGACCGAGAAGGAACTGACCCTGGCGGTCGCCAAGGCCCTGAAGAAGGAGTTGGAGGCGACCGGCAAGTTCCGCGTCAGCCTGACCCGGTCGAAGGACGTTTATATCCCGCTGCGCGAGCGTTTCGGCCTGGCGCGGGAAAAGGGCGCAGATCTGTTCATCTCCCTGCACGCGGATTCGCACAACGATTCGCTGACCCGCGGTGCCTCGGTCTACACGCTCTCGGAAAAGGCATCGGACGCCGAGGCCGAAGCCTTGGCGGCCAAGGAAAACAAATCCGACATCATCGCCGGCGTCGATCTCAGCAAGCAGAACAGCGTGGTCACCGACATCCTCATCGACCTGGCGCAGCGCGACACCAAGAACATGTCGACCCGCTTCGCCAGCCTGCTGGTCAAGGAGCTGAAGCGCGAGACCATGCTGCTGGGCAACACCCACCGCTTCGCCGGTTTCGCCGTATTGAAAGCCCCCGACGTGCCCTCGGTCCTGGTGGAAATGGGCTATATCTCCAGCAGCAAGGACGAGGCGCTGCTGAGCAGTTCCAAGCACCAGAAGCGCTTGGCCAGGGCGATCCGCGACGCCATCGTGGATTATTTCAGTTGGCAGGAGATGGTCCGCCGATCCTAGGCGCCGGTCCTACGGTAGGCGCGAGGCGCCGAATGGCGTCTGGGAACCCGCGCCAGCCGTCATAATTAAACCTTGATCTTGCGGCACCTGTTGGCTAAGGCGGTCAACGGGCGGGGGCCTGAGGCACCCTGCTGCGCCGCCCGGGATGTGAACCAGAAATCGGGGCTGCGGCTAGCGACATGACGGCGAAATTGAAAAGGCGGCCTCTACGGGCCCGATCATGCGACTGACGCGAATTCTCTCGTTCCTGCTCGGCACCCTGCTGTTCTTCGCGGCGGTCGGCGCTATCGCGCTATGGCTGGTCTACAAGCATTTTTCCGAGGGTCTGCCGGACTATTACCAGCTCGCCAGTTACGACCCGCCGGTGGTGTCGCGCATCTATGCCGGCGACGGTCGCCTGCTCGCCGAGTATTCGATCGAGAACCGGGTCTTCGTGCCGATCACGGCCATGCCGAAGCGCGTGATCAACGCCTTCCTGGCGGCCGAGGACAAGACCTTCTACACCCATCCCGGCGTCGATTTGCCGGGCGTCATCAACGCGCTGATCATCAATCTGAAGAATCTTGGCGGAGACCGGCGTCCGGTCGGCGCCTCCACGATCACCCAGCAGGTCACCAAGAACTTCCTGCTGAGCAACGAGGTTTCGTATCGGCGCAAGATCCGCGAGATGATCCTGGCGCTGCGCATCGAAAAGGCGTTCCCCAAGGATCGCATCCTCGAACTCTATCTGAACCAGATCTATCTCGGCTCCGGCAATTACGGCGTCGCGTCCGCCGCCATCAACTACTTCAACAAGTCGCTGGACGAGCTCAGCATCGGCGAGGCGGCCTATCTGGCGGCGCTGCCCAAGGCGCCGAACAACTACAACATCAAGCGCGATCACGCCGCGGCACTCGACCGCCGCAACTGGGTCATCCAGCGCATGCTGGAAGACGGGCACATCACCGCGGCGGAAGCGCAGGCCGCACGGGACGAGCCGCTCGAGCAGCGCTCGCGCACGACGGCGGAGCACGTCGTGGCGGAGTATTTCGCGGAAGAAATACGGCGCGAGATCGTGCAGCGCTTCGGCGAGGACGGCCTTTACAAGCGCGGCCTCGCCGTGCGCGCGACCATCGATCCGCGCCTGCAGGAGATCGCCGACCGCGTGCTGCGCCAGCATCTGGTCACCTACGACAAGACGCAGGGCTATCGCGGCCCGCTGAAGCATTTCGACAGCATCGAGAATTGGCAGGAAACGATGCAGGGCCTGGAGCCGATGCCCTGGCTCTATGACTGGCAGCCGGCGATCGTTCTCGATGCCGCGCCGGGTGCCGCCACCATCGGCTTCAAGGACGGCACCGAGGGCAAGATCCCGCTCGCCGCGCTGGGCTGGGCCCACATACGAACACCGGAAGGGCGCATCGGTCCGGCGGTCAAGGCGACCGGCGACATATTCCAGGTCGGCGATCTGATCGCCACCGAGCCGCTGGTCGAGGACGGCAAGCGGGTCGAAGGCAGCTTCGCCGTGCGCCAGGTGCCCGAGATCAGCGGCGCCCTGGTGGCGATGGATCCGCATACCGGCCGCGTGCTGGCGATGACCGGCGGCTGGTCCTACGAGCAGTCGGAATTCAACCGCGCCACCCAGGCGAAGCGCCAGCCGGGCTCGTCCTTCAAGCCGATCGTCTATCTGGCGGCGCTGGAATCCGGCTTCACGCCCTCGACCATGATCCTGGATGCGCCCATCGTCATCGACCAGGGGCCGGGGCTGCCGCTCTGGCGCCCGGAAAACTACGCGCAGGATTTTCTCGGCGCCGCCACCATGCGCCGCGGTCTGGAGAATTCACGCAACCTGATGACCATTCGCATGGCGCAGACCATCGGCATGGCCAAGGTGGCGGAGCTCGCCGGTCGCCTGGGCGCCATCGACAACATGCAGCAGACGCTGGCCATGTCGCTCGGCGCCGGCGAGACCACGGTGCTGCGCCTGGCCGGCGCTTACGCCGAGATCGTCAATGGCGGCAAGAAGATCGAGCCGACCATCATCGATCGCATCCAGGACAGTCAGGGCTGGACCATCTATCGCCATGACCAGCGGCCCTGCGACGGCTGCCAGGTCACCAGCTATGACGGCGGCGCGATGCCGGAGATTCCGGACACCCGTGAGCAGGTGATCGACCCCGCGACCGCTTATCAGATGGTCTCGATGCTGGAAGGCGTGGTGCAGCGCGGCACCGGCACGGCGGTGAAGCCGGTCGGCAAGCCTCTGGCCGGCAAGACCGGCACCACCAACGAAGGGCGCGACGTCTGGTTCATGGGCTTCTCGCCCGACCTGGTGGCTGGTGTCTATCTCGGTTTCGACCAGCCGCGCTCGCTGGGGCCGAAGGCGACCGGCGGCGGGCTCTCGGCGCCGATCTTCCGCGACTTCATGATAGAGGCGCTGAAAGATGAACCGGCGACCCCGTTCCGGGTGCCGCGGGGCATCCGTCTGGTGCGCGTCGACTACAAGACCGGCGAACGTGCGGGTCCCGGCAGCGAGAAAGTCGTCCTCGAAGCCTTCAAGCCGGGCACCGAGCCGACCGGCATGCAGGCGCTGATCCAGGGTGTCACCAATTACGGCCAGGATGCCGGCTATGGCTCGATCATTCCGCTCGGCACCGCCGGGGAGGGTTACCAGGGCGGGACCATGATCATCGATTCGACCGGCGCCTATGCCACCGATCCGACCGGCGGCGGGGCCTTGAGCGGCAGCACTTCGCCCGACGGCTCGACCACCATCGATCCCGGTGCAATCATTCCGACCGGCCCGAGTTCGGGGACGGTGCCGTCGCAACAGCCGGCCCAGCAAGACCCGACGGTGGGAGAAGCGCCGCTGCAACCGCCCCCGCCTCAGCCGCAACCACAGCCAAGCGCGCCGACGCCTGACAGCAGTGGCGGCATCTATTAGCGCTTGGCACCGGGGTTCGGCCTCGAGTGCGAACTCGTTCAGCCCCTTCCCCCCTTGCGGGGGAAGGGTGGGAAGGGGGTGTTGCAGCGCCGGGTCTTCGCCAAGTATCGCCTTCGACGACGCGCGCCTGCCGGCGCGCTACCCCCCATCCAGCTTCGGCTAAGCTCGGCTCTGCCTCGCTAAGCCTGCGCAACCTTCCCCCGCAAGGGGGGAAGGGGAGTAAGTTCTCGGTGAGTCATTCGATGCGAACACTCCGTTCAGCATCCGTTGCTACTAGAACGCGATCTACGCGGTAGAGAGCAAAGGAGATCGGCAGATGACCATGATTGCCGCCAAGGCGCTGCATCGAAAGTGGACGAAAGATCCCGCTTACAAGACGGAGTATGGGGCATTGAGCGGCAAGCTCTCGCTGACGGGGGCGCTCCTCGACGAGCGTGGCAGGGCCGGTTCGACCCAGCCGCGCGGCGCTGAAGCGCCTCGATGGCCCACCGCAAGAACAGTGCGGCAAACATCAGAGTAGTAGCACTGAGACGTTCATCGTCTTGACGGTCGCGCGGCGATTGGTCATGGTCCCGCCCCGTTCGAGACTCTTGTCCAGAGATATGCTGGAGGTTCAAGCGCATGCGTGCCGAGATTGACGCGGTTGCGGGGGAGATCCGATCCTCCCTGGCCCTGCTGAGGAGGCATCTTTGACTGGGACAACGCCCTTCGCCGCCTGGACGAACTGAACGCGTTCGCCGAAGACCCGACCCTCTGGGACAAGCCCGAGAAGGCGCAGAAGGTGATGCGCGAGCGCACCCACCTGGCCGATGCCATCGACGCCTATCGCGCCATGGAGCGCGAGCTGGATGATGCGCTGACGCTCGCCGAACTGGGCGAGGCGGAGGGCGATGCGAAGACGGTCGACGAGGCGCAAGCGCAACTGACCGCGCTGAAGACCGAAGCCTCCAAGCGCGAACTGGAATCGCTGCTCTCCGGCGAGGCCGATCTGAACGACTGCTATCTCGAAATCCATGCCGGGGCCGGCGGCACCGAGGCGCAGGATTGGGCGCAGATGCTGTTGCGCATGTATGTGCGCTGGGCCGAGCAGCACGGCTACAAAGTGGAATGGCTGGAGGAGAGCCCGGGCGAAGAAGCCGGGCTCAAGTCCGCGACCATCGAAATCAAGGGGCTGAACGCCTATGGCTGGCTGAAATCGGAATCCGGCGTGCATCGCCTGGTCCGCATCTCGCCGTACGATTCCAACGCCAGGCGGCACACCAGCTTTGCCTCCGCGTGGGTCTATCCGGTGGTGGACGACAATATCGCGATCGAGATTCTCGACAAGGACCTCAAGGTCGATACCTTCCGCGCGTCGGGCGCTGGCGGTCAGCACGTCAACAAGACCGATTCCGCCATTCGCATCACGCATATGCCGACCGGCATCATCGTCGCCTGCCAGGCCGACCGCTCGCAGCATCGCAACCGCGCCATGGCCATGCAGATGCTGAAGGCGCGGATGTACGAGGCCGAGCTGAAGAAGCGCGAAGAGGCCGCGGCCGCGCAGGAAGCGCTGAAGAGCGATATCGGCTGGGGCCACCAGATCCGCTCCTACGTCCTGCAGCCCTATCAGATGGTGAAGGATCTGCGCACCGAGGTCGAAACCAGCGATACCGGCGGCGTGCTGGACGGCGATATCGACCGCTTCCTGTCCGCGTCGCTGGCCGCGAAGATCCACGGCGGCGAAACGACCGCCTAGCTAACAGTAACGAATGCCGAAATACGAATTGCTACGATTGTAGGGTCACGATTTCGGCCCCGTCGAGCGCATAACGCGCATAACGAAAATCCCGGATTCGCGCCAGTCTGTCGCCTGCCCATTCCAGGAGGATGAAGTATTTCGGCCCTCCGGCCGAATCATCTGGATCGTGCACAAGGATGGCCGGGTGCCGATCCACCAGGCCCGGAACCAGTCGCCAATCATGGATACTCGCGTAATTATGGAAGTACCGCCCCACGTCGGTGCGGCCGCTCGCGCTGAGCCGATTGACGAGGTCAAGCCGCACGTCATCAGCGAGCATGTCGCGAATCCTATCGAAGTCGCGGGCGTTGAATCGGTCCACGTAGGCGGCAAGACGCGCCCGCTCAGGATCCGCCAACACCGGCGCAGGCTGATCGTCAGGCTCGCTCGCCACCTCGCGCAGCCGCACGCGGCCCCGATGGAGCGCAGCTTTCACGGCCGGCACGCTGCTGTCGATGATGTTGCCGATTTCCTCGATCGTGTAACCGAGCACATCCATGAGGATGACGCTGCTGCGCTGCGCCACAGGCAGGCGCATGAAGGTTCGCAGGCCAGCGGCGGCAATGTGACGATCCTCGGTCGACGTCATGGGGTCAGCCATCATGTCGAGATCCTTGTCGGCATAAGTCGCGTCCTGCCGGGTGCGGCGGCGCAGATGATCGAGCGCCGCGTTGTGTGCAATGCGGAATAGCCAGCCTTCAATGTTGGCAATCGGGCCGGTTCCTGTGAACGCCTCAATCGCCTTGACCATGGCCTCCTGGACGACGTCCTCAGCGTCGATCACCGACCCGATCATGCGAGCGCAATAGCGATGCAGCTTCGGCCGCACTTCGCCGAGCAGGCGATCGAACGGCTCCCTTCCTCCGGACGTGCCGGTTGCGGATCCTGTCATCTGGGACCTGCGGATCTTCCTGCCTCGTACTCCGCATAGAACGGCACCGTCGGGGCATGCAGCCGCGTCATTGCCCAAACATGCGGTAATCTCCAACGATCGTTGCTTCGCTCACCTGCGGCAGCTCGAGGCAGCGCTGCTTGACTCCGCTCTGGAAACCGCGAAAGGCCTCCAAGGAGGTCAGCGCGCTCGACTCTCCATCGGCCGTGGCGAAGTGGACGAAAGTGCCGTCCCCGAGCCGCAGGGCGACGTAGCGCACTCCGTCCGGCTTCTTGATCCGCAATTCCTCAAACACCGCTTCGATCAAGCGCTGGTTCGCGTCGGCCAGCTCCGGCTTCGTCCTGTAGCGTACGAGTGTAGGTTTCATGTGTCTCTCCTGGGTGTCGGCTCCGGTAACCAGGCGCCAATTCTATAGACGTTCGATGGCGGCCAAAGGATTCGGTCAAAATACTTTCCTCACTTGGAATCCTTTGGCTGATCCCAGACGTCTCTGGATCGTGGCCCCGGAGGGCGCCTGGGCATTCCATTTGAGCCGAAACGGACGACAATCATGAGCAAGCAAAGCGCGGGAGCAACAAAGGTTTGGGTCCTCGCCCTCACATCTTTCGGCTCTTTGATGGCCGTTCTTGACGCGATGGTCGTCGCGACGGCATTGAGCACCATGCGGGTTGAGCTTGGCGCCTCGCTGGAGACGCTGCAATGGACAATGAATGCCTATAATTTGAGCTTCGCAGTACTGCTCTTGACCGGTGCCGCACTAGGCGACCGGTTCGGCCGTCGGCGCATATTTATCGTCGGCCTGGCGCTGTTCGTCGCAGCGTCGGTCGGCTGCGCGCTCGCTGGAAATGCCGGATTGCTGATCGCCGCGCGCGCGATCCAGGGCGCCGGTGCCGCCATGGTGATGCCGCTCGCGATGGCGCTCCTCGGTGCGGCCTTCCCGCCGGAGGAGAGAGGAAGGGCGCTGGGTATCTTCAGCGGCATCACGGGTCTGGCTCTCATAGTTGGCCCGGTGGCGGGCGGTGCCATCGCCCAGGGCCTCGCCTGGCAATGGATCTTCTGGCTCAATGTTCCGGTGGGTCTCGTCCTCATTCCGCTCGCATGGCGTCGGATCCCGGAGAGCTTTGGGCCCAGGACGGCAATCGATGTTCCCGGCGTCGTGCTGGTGACCGGTGCGGCCTTCGGCGCAGTCTGGGGCCTCATGCGCGGTAACAGCGTCGGCTGGGGCAACTCCGAGGTCCCGGCGACGCTGGTGGTCGGGTTGCTCCTCGCTATCGCATTCGTCCTGTGGGAGCTGCGCGCCCGTGAGCCCATGGTGCCGATGCGATTCTTCCGCGTCCGGGCATTCTCCTCGGGCATTGGAGCGAACTTTCTGTTTTCCGCCGCAATGTATGGCGTTGTGTTTTTGTTGCCGCAGTTTCTGCAGTTTGCCCAGAGCCGTGACCCATTGGGCGCGGGTTTGCGGCTGCTGCCCTGGACCGCCACGCTTTTCGTAGTCGCACCGATCGCCGGCAGCCTCGTTAACAGGGTGGGCGAGCGGTGGCTCGTGGTGATCGGACTTCTCCTGCAGGCGGCCGGAATGGCCTGGATCGGGCTGATTGCCGCGCCCGATCTGCCCTATGCCCAGCTGGTCGCGCCGCTCATTATTGCCGGCGCCGGCGTTTCGATGGCCATGCCTGCCGCTCAGAACGCGGTGCTAAATGCGGTCGCGCGACCGGAACTCGGCAAGGCTGCTGGCACATTCAACATGTTCCGCTTCCTCGGGGGGGTATCAGGGATCGCGATCGCCGGTGCGGTGTTCGCCAGCACTGGAAGCTTCGCAACCGTGCAAGCATTTAGCGACGGCTTCGTGTCGGCACTCGGCGTTTCGGCTCTGCTGTCGCTCGCGGGCGCGCTCGCCGGGGTGGGCCTCCCGGAGCGCCGCACCGTGGGGCTCGCGGATGCGAAAGAGGAAGCATAGTCCATTTGGCGAAGGAGGATATGCTTTGCATTGAGGCCGTCGAGGGTGTGTCCAAGGCCGCACTTGATCAAGTGTCAGCCTGTCGTCCAGTCTTTCCGTATCCCTTTGTGGCAACGGAAGTGAGCGCCAGCCGCTTGATTCGTGCGGTGGAGGACTTTGAGGCGCGTCGCACCGTGCTGTATCGACCCAGGCCCTCCAAGGCCCCTCACATCAACGGTTTGAAAAATCCGGGCTAGCCGCCGCGCTGCAATGCTGCTGCCCAAAAAATAGGCTTATCCTTTCCAGATGCCCACCGATTGAGCGGCGATCCGCCGTGTGATGGCCGTATTCCGCAGGATTCTCCGGCACTCCGCACTTGGCACGCCTGATGCAGTGCAGCATCGGGATTGTCACATTTTGAGAAAAGGGGGCAGGAATGCTTCGTTTGGGTTTGCGCCGAGGATTGACAGGAATCGTCGCCGCGCTGACAGGAACCCTGGCGGCAGTGCCGGCATTTGCACAGGATCCAACAACCAACACCGGTGATACCGCGTGGCTGATCACCGCCACGGCGCTGGTACTGTTGATGACCTTGCCGGGTTTGGCTTTGTTCTATGGCGGCATGGTCCGCAAGATGAACGTCTTGACGATCATCATGCAGTCTTTCGCCACCTGCTGCCTGGTCAGCATTCTGTGGATGGTGATCGGCTACAGCCTGGCCTTCTCCGAAGGCAGCCCCTATGTCGGGGGCATCGGCAACCTCTTTCTCAAGAACCTGACGGTTGGGTCGATTTCGGGAACGATTCCTGAATCCGTCTTCATGATTTTCCAGATGACCTTCGCGATCATCACGCCGGCGCTGATCACCGGCGCCTTCGCCGATCGCATGAAGTTCAGCGCCATGATGGTCTTCATCGGCGCCTGGTCGGTCCTGATCTACTCCCCGCTGACGCACATGGTGTGGGCGGCGGGCGGTCTGATGTTCGATTGGGGCGTGCTCGACTTCGCCGGCGGTACCGTCGTCCATATCAGCAGCGGCGTCAGCGGCCTGGTGGCGGCGCTGATGATCGGCAAGCGCAACGGCTATCGCAAGGTTCCGTTCGTGCCGCACAACCTGGTCTATACGGTGATGGGCGCCTCCATGCTGTGGGTCGGCTGGTTCGGCTTCAACGCCGGCTCGGCGCTCGCGGCGTCGCCCACTGCCGGCATGGCGATGGTGGTGACGCACATCGCGGCGGCGGCAGCGGCGCTGGCCTGGATGTTCTGTGAATGGGGCACCAAGGGCCATCCCTCGGTTCTCGGCATCGTCTCCGGCGCGGTCGCGGGTCTCGTGGGCATCACGCCGGCCTCCGGCTTCGTCGATCCGATGGGTGCCCTGGTCATCGGCCTCGCCGCCGGCATCGGCTGCTTCATCGCCGCGACCGCGATCAAGAACGCGCTTGGCTATGACGACGCGCTGGACGCCTTCGGCGTGCACGGCGTCGGCGGCACCATCGGTGCGTTGCTGACCGGTGTCTTCGCCACCATGGCGGTGAAGGGCGGCGATGCTCCGGTCGGCCTGATCGACGGCAACGCCGGGCAGATCGGTACGCAGTTTCTCGGCGTCATCGTGACGATCGTGTTCTGCGGCGTCGGTACCGCGATCATTCTCAAGGTCATCGACCTCGTCATCGGGCT
>Ga0184637_10000592_pt1 | contig 26976 bp, 26 predicted proteins | sample PLM3_127_b2_FD_133143 | JGI IMG/M metagenome (GOLD analysis project Ga0184637, IMG submission 133143) | Groundwater sediment microbial communities from an aquifer in East River, Colorado, USA - PLM3_127_b2 | ecosystem: Environmental > Terrestrial > Soil > Riparian zone | place: USA: East River... | reverse complement strand
GGGAACACGAGCTCGGCCTCCGGGTCTCCCCAGCGGCAGTTGAACTCGAGGACGCGAGGCCCCTCGTGAGTAAGCATCAGGCCTGCGTAGAGGACGCCGCTATACGGGGCGCCCTCGGCAGCCATCGCGCGTACGACTGGCTCGAGGATCTCTTGCCGCACCCGGTCCATCAGCTCTGGTGTCGCATAGGCCGGCGGCGCATAACCGCCCATGCCTCCGGTGTTTGGGCCGAAGTCGCCATCGGATAGCTGCTTGTAATCGCGGGCGCCGATCAGCGGAAGCACGCGCTGGCCGTCAGCCAGCGCAAAGACGGATAGCTCCGTCCCTTCCAGGAACTCCTCGACGACGACGTTCTTTCCTGCCTCGCCGTGGATCCCGCGAACGAGAAAATCGTCGATCGTGGCGTCGACCTCCTCGAGGGATCGGCAGACGACCGCGCCTTTGCCGCTGGCCAGACCGTCTGCTTTCAGCACCACCGGCACGCCGAATTCTTCCGCGCACGCCCGCGCCCGATCCGGATCCGAAACCTTCTGCCATCGTCCTATCGGGATGCCGTGGCGGGACATCAAGTCCTTGGCCCAGACTTTGCTCGATTCGATCCGCGCTGCCGCGCGGGTCGGCCCGAAGACGCGCAGGCCGGCGGCCTGGAAGCTATCGACGATGCCATTCGCGAGAGGATCCTCGGGGCCAATGACGGTGAGGTCGATCTGGTTGCTCCTGACGATGTCCTGAAGGCCGGCGAAGTCGTCGACCGGTGTCAGGAACGTATGCGCGAGGAGGGAGATACCGGCGTTGCCCGGCGCCGCGTACACGGCCGAGACCTGCGGCGATTGATGCAGCTTCCAGACGAGCGCGTGCTCGCGCGCCCCGCCTCCTACTACGAGGACCCGCACACCCGAGTCCTCGAGCTCACTCCCATTCGATGGTCGCCGGCGGCTTGGTCGTCACATCGTAGACCACCCGGTTCACGTCCGGGACCTCGTTCACGATTCGAGCGGACATCGTCGCCAGCACGTCGTACGGGATGCGGGCCCAATCGGCCGTCATCGCGTCCTCGCTCGTGACCGCGCGGATGGCGACAGCGTTCCCGTAGGTGCGTCCATCGCCCATCACTCCAACGGAGCGCACGGGCGTGAGCACCGCGAACGCTTGCCAGACATCGTCGTACAGGCCCGCGCGTCGGATCTCTTCCGTCACGATGGCGTCGGCCTTGCGAAGGGTAGCCAGGCGATCGGGGGTGACGTCGCCGATGATGCGTACAGCCAGCCCGGGTCCGGGGAACGGCTGGCGTCGCAGGATCGGCTCGGGCAGCCCGAGCGCCCGTCCGACCTCGCGAACTTCATCCTTGAAGAGGGCGCGAAGCGGCTCGACGAGCTGGAAAGGCATTGTCTCCGGTAGGCCGCCGACGTTGTGGTGCGTCTTGATGGTCGCGGCCGTCGGGTTGGCTGCTGTCGCGCTCTCGATCACGTCAGGATAAAGCGTCCCCTGCACGAGGTAGCGGGGGTTCTCGAGCTTCCGCGCTTCGGCTTCGAACACGTCGATGAACGTGGCCCCGATGATTTTTCGTTTGCGCTCCGGATCCTCGACGCCGGCCAGTCGACTCAGAAAGCGGTCCGCTGCGTCCACCTGCTGAACGTTGAGGTCCAGCTCACGAAAGCCATCCATCACCTCCGCGGCCTCGCCCTGTCGCAGCAGTCCGTTGTCCACGAACAGGCAAGTCAGGCGGCTGCCAATTGCTCGGTCGACGAGCGCGGCGGCGACGGCCGAGTCGACGCCACCCGAGAGGGCGCAAACGGCGTCGTCCGCTCCGATCTGGGCTGCAATCGCCGCCACCTGGGTCTCGATGTAGCGTTCGGGCGTCCAGCTCGGCTCACAGCCGCACACGCGATAGAGGAAGTTACGCAGCAGCTGACCGCCCTGGGGCGTATGCACGACCTCCGGGTGAAACTGTAGTCCGACGTGGCCGCGCGTATCGGAGATCGCGGCAAAGCCACAATTGTCCGTCGTGGCGATGGTCTGGTAGCCGGCCGGAATGCTCTCCACGCGGTCGCCGTGGCTCATCCAGACCTCGAGGCTATCGGATAGGCCGCGGAACAGATCGTGGTCGGGGACACTGACGTGGATCAGCGCCCGGCCATACTCGCGCCGCTCGGCGCGTTGCACCAGCCCCCCCAGCTCGTGCGCGATGAGCTGCATGCCGTAGCAGATGGCGAGGACCGGAAGGTCGGAGTCGCGGAGCCAGGCGGGAAGTCGTGGCGCTCCGGGGTCGTAGACGGAGGCGGGCCCGCCCGAAAGGATGACACCCTTGAGGGCGCTGGAATCAGGGGAAGCCCCCGGAGCGTCGTGCGGGATGATCTCGCAGAAGACGCGAGCTTCCCGAATGCGGCGGGCGATGAGCTGTGTGTACTGCGAGCCGAAATCGATGACCGCGACGTACTGTTCGGGGCGTGAGGGCGCCACCGCCAGCGGCCCGCGGGTCTCGGTGTTCAGGCTCGACCCTCCGGCTCTCCGACGATGGGCTGGGAGCCAATTATACTTCTGGACCCAGCCTCGGGAGGACTCTTTTTGGGGGTGTTGTACGTCGTTGGAACCCCCATTGGGAACCTGGAGGACGTGACCCTGCGGGCGCTGCGCGTCCTGCAGGAAGTCGACCTGGTGGCGGCGGAGGACACCCGCAGCGCTCGCGTGCTCCTTGGGCGCCATGGCATCTCGACGCCGGTGACGAGCTTCCACGACTTCACGAGCGCTGGCAAAGGGCTTCGATTGGTCGAGCGGATCAAGGCCGGTGACGACATTGCCCTGATCTCCGAGGCCGGCATGCCCGCGATCTCGGACCCTGGCTACGCGCTGATCCGGCAGGTCCTCGATGCTGGTTGCGACGTCACCTGCGTGCCGGGGCCCTCCGCCGTCCTCACGGCGCTCGTGCTCTCGGGTTTGCCCGCCCATGCTTTCCACTACGTCGGCTTTCTCCCTCGGAAGGCGGGTGAGCGTCTCCGCCTGCTGAAGACCCTGGCTGAGGAGCGCGAGACGGTGATCTTCTTCGAGTCGCCCCATCGGCTGGTAGCGGCCCTCCGCGATGCGGTCGAGGCTTTCGGCGGCGATCGACCGATCGCGGTGGCGCGTGAGCTCACGAAGCGCTATGAAGAGGTGCTTCGGACTACGACTGCCGAGGCGTTGGCCCATTTCGAGCAGGCGAAGCCGAGGGGCGAGTTCACGCTGGTTGTGGCGCCGAGCTAACGGGCGAACTGGGAGACGATGATGCGGGAGCGAGTGCAGGTCAACTGGTATCTCGAAGGTGGGATCTATGGACCCGACTACATGGCCATCTTCCCGGCCGAGGCGGCCAGCGGCGCGGCCGAGGCGGAGCGCGCCGTTCGACTGCTCGGCCTCGCAGCTGGCGCTCGCGTGCTCGACATCGCCTGCGGCTACGGCCGGCATGCGGTGAACCTCGCGCGGCGCGGGCTCCAGGTCGTGGGGCTCGATCTGAACGCCTACTTTCTGGGTCTGGCCGCGCAACGTGCGGCCGAAGAGAATGCCCGCGCGGTGTTCATTCGCGGCGACATGCGACAGCTCCCCTTCAACGGCGGGTTCGATGCGGCAGTCTGTCTGGGCGGATCGTTCGGCCAGTTCGCCAGCGAGGATGAGGATTTTGCGCTCCTGCGGGAGACTGCGACCGCCCTGAAGCCCGGGGGGAAGTTCCTCCTCGACGTGGCAAACCGCGACGGGATCCTCTCGCGGTTCATCGGCAAGGACTGGGATGATCTCGAAGATGGAACGGTGGTACTCCACGAGCGCCAGTGGGACTCGCTGCAAGGGAGAGTCGAAGGAAAGGATGTGGTGGTGGGGCCGGACGGCCGGCGCCGCGAGTACGAGCACTCGATGCGCCTCTACGGCGCGCCCGAGATCAGCAGCATCTTGCGCCGGGCCGGTTTCGACGTGCTCGCGCTCTACGGCAGCCTGGCGGGAACAGCCGTCGGCTGGGACAGCGCGCGCGTGAACGTGGTGGCGCAACGACCCCGCTAGAAAAAGCCCGCTCGTGGTGAGCTTGTCGAACCACGCGGGTAGCCCTTCGACAGGCTCAGGGCGAGCGGAATTCGCTAGACGGGGATCGGCGCGGCCTCGGGGGTCGGGCGCAGCAGCCTGATCGGCGGCGCGAGCGAGGGCTCGGGATTGGCGGCCCCACAGACGCGACGATAGACGTCGACGTAGCGGCGGGCCATTGCGCGCGCCGAGAACCGCTCCTCGACGTCCTGGCGGCACGCGAATCGGTCGATGGAGTCAAGCCGCTGACAGGCGTCGACCATCTCGTCGACGGTCGAGCACAGGAAGCCGGTCCGGCCATGGCGGATGACCTCCGGCGTGGAGCCCAGGGCGCGGGCGATCACCGGCGTGCCGCAGGCCAGCGCCTCGACCATTACGAGGCCGAACGGCTCCGGCCAGTTGATGGGGAAAACCAGCCCGGCTGCGTCTTTCAGCAGATCGCCCTTCTCGGCGTCGTCGACTTCGCCAACGAACTCAATCAACGAGCTCGAGAGGCGAGGCTTCACTTCTTCTCGGTAGTAGGCCCAGTCGAGCGCGACCCAGGAGTTGTCGATTCCTTCGAGGGGCAGCCGGGCGGCGATCTTCAGCGGCATGCCGACTTTCAGCGCCACGTCGATGGCCTCGGCAACACCCTTCTCTGGCGAGATCCTGCCGAGGAAAGCCAGGTATCCACCGCGTCCCGTGCCGAAGGGCAAGGTATCCGTCGCGACGCCGTTGTAGACCTGCCCGACCCAATTCGCGTGGGGTATCGGCCGACGCTGACTGTCGCTGATGGAGACGACGGGAACGTCGGAGAACTGCTCGTATAACGTCTGCAGCTCGGGTAGGTCCAGGCGACCATGCAGGGTGTGCACGAACGGCGCAGCCGACTGGCGCCCGAAGGGGAACGCCAGGACATCCAGGTGGGAATGAATGACGTCGAAGCGTCGAGCATCGCGGGAAACTCTGCCGAGCTCGGCGAGGTGCAGAATAATGTCGTTCTGTGGCGAATCGGACTTCCAGAGGGCTCGCTCCACGAGTGGGACGAGCCGCGCCTCCGTGCGCGAATCGCCGGAGGCGTAGAGGGTCACCTCGTGACCCATGCGGACGAGCTCCGCCGTCAGGTTGGCGATGACTCGTTCGGTCCCGCCGTACTTGGCCGGTGGAACGCTCTCCACCAGGGGTGCGACTTGAGCGATCCTCACCGGTCGGTCCTCCAGTCACCTGGTTCGCAGTCTAGAAGTACACCAGGGTCTACTTCTACGTTCGGGGGCAACGGTGGGCTGGCGGACGCTGGCAGCCCGTACGGGAACACAACATTATAGCAACCAGGTCGTGACCGGAAAAGGACCGGGACACAATTCGCAGGCGATTCGTTTGTGCACTATGTCCCAAAGGCCACGAAACCGATCTGTGGATGAGGGAGGTAAACGCTACAAAAAAGCATGCCGAACGTTTACCGTTCCGTTCGTCTATAGCGGTATTGACTCAACAACACGCGCGATGCGAGCATGAGACGTGACTCTCCTGGCCCCTGAAACACCGGTATGATCTTTCGAGTCGTCGGCAACTTCTTCGTCGTCCTCGGTCTGGCCGGACTGGCTTATCTCGCGATAGCGACGAGCGGTGTGCTCCAACCAGCACGCGAGCCCGCATCGATAGCGCTTCGCGTTCAGGCGGTGTCTGTTCCCGTGGACGAGCCCGTGGAGGAGACTGCAGGCGTACAAGCCGAGCAACCCATCGTCGTAAGGCCCATCACCCACGTCCGGATCCCGCGACTCCAGATCGACTCGGAGGTTGTGCCGTCACCTTTCGTGCAGGTCGACGACTCGGGAACCTGGGAAGTGCCTGCATTCAAAGTCGGACACGCGGAGTTCACTGCGACAGCAGGCCAGGTAGGGAACGCGGTGCTCTTCGGACACGTGACGAGCCGAACCCTGGGGAACGTCTTTCAGAATCTCGAGCGTGCGCGCATGGGCGACATCGTCGAGATCTCGAGCCCTCTCCAGGACTTCACATATCGAGTGGTGGACGTGCGAAGGGTGCCGCGAACGGACGTGTCAGTTGTCGAAGTCACGGACACGCCGTCGGCTTCTCTCATAACCTGCATAGGAGTCTGGCTGCCGCATCTGAACGACTACGCGGAGCGGCTCATCGTCAGGGCAGAGCTGATGGGCTAAGTCCCGCTCGCCCTGAGCCTGTCGAAGGGCGGCTTAGACAAGCAGCCTGAGCGGGTCTCAGGCGCCTGCACGGAAAATCTGCGCGAAGACGATCTGGCCGCGTGGGTCGACGGCCGTTCCAACGACCAGGCTATCGAATGAAGGCTCCAGGATGTTGGCCCGATGCGCGGGGCTGTTCATCAGAGCATCCTCGGCTCGCTCAGCGGCAGTCTGTGGTGGGCTGCTGACGCGCGCCAGGTTTTCGCCGACCAGCCGATAGCCGATGTCGACGTCGGCGATGAGCCGGACGAAAGCGAGCTGACCGGAGCCATCCACGTGGGAGAGCGCGGGCTGATTCGTCTGCGCCGCGGCGCGAACCCGGGCGACTTCCAGCAGCTGATGGTCGAGCTGGAGGGGCGGTAGGCCGTGTGCCATGCGATCCCGGTTCGCCAGGTTGAAGAGCTCGATTTCGATGCCCTCAGGGGCAGCGGCGACTGCGCCGCCAACCTCTGCTGATGCCTCGACCTCACCGATCTCCTGCGCCAGGGCCGACGCGGCGGCACCCTGAAGCTCGGGCATGTCCGAGAAGGGGGGGAGCGGCGGGGCGACGAAGCCCGCGAGGAGAACCGATAGTGAGATCGCAACAAGCTGGAACCTGGACAGGACTAGCCTCCGTAAGAATTGCGGGTGATTGGTCGCGCCGTCTGACGGACACGCGGCGGCATTGTAACGGCCAGTAACCTGATAGTGATCGGTTTTTATGCCCGACAACGTATTGTGAAAAAATACCGATCCGCTAAAATCTGCCTCTCTGCCCGCGACCTATCTCCCCCGGAGTCCCCTTGACGCGACTCAAGCCCCTGCTCATCGCTACGCTCTTGCTGGCTGCTCTTCAGCTCCCCGCCTCGCCCCTCGCGCCAGAGCGAGCCACGGCTGTCGACCTCCAGCAACTTCCGCCAGTCACGGATCCGGACGACCGCTGGGGAATTAACCACACCTATGCAGACCCGGTCTCGCAGCGGCTCGCGCAGAACGCCGGCGCCCGCTGGAACCGCTGGGAGTTTCGGTGGGCAGAGATCGAGCTAAGTCGTGGCCAGTTCCGCTACCCCGCCTTCGACCGAATGGTCGATGCGAGCGTGGCGAGCGGGCTGTCGGTCCAGGGCATTCTGATCAGTACGCCCGATTGGGCAAAGGACCCCCAAACCCAGCTTCCGCAGGGACTCTATCTGCCATGGAATGACAACGGGAACCTCTGGGGCCGCTTTGTGCGCGAGACCGTCGGCCGCTATAGAGGGAGGATCCGTTACTGGGAAGCATGGAACGAGCCCGACCTTCGCGAAGTCTTCTGGCCGGGCTCGATTGGCGATTATTACCAGCTGCTGAAGGTGACGTACCTATCGGTGAAGTCGGTGGACCCTGGCGCTCAGGTGCTGATGGCCGGCCTTGCCTACTGGCCGAACCCGGGCTTCCTCGACGAGATGCTCCGCCTCATGCGAGCCGACCCGATCGCAGCCGCGAACAACTATTTCTTCGATATCCTCCCCTGGCACACCTACAGCCGGCCGAGCGATTCCTACGACCGCGTGGTGCAAAGCCGAGCGCAGCTCGCAACGACGGTCGGCCAGAAGCCCATCTGGATCAACGAGACGAACATCCCCGCCTGGAACGAGTCCGCGCTGAATAACTTCCGCCCGTATCGCTGGTCGGCGACCATCCAGGAACAGGCGGCATACTTCATCCAGGCGGCAGCGTACGCCGTTGCAAGCGGTGCCCAACGCATTTTCGTCTACCGACTGCAGGACACCGAGTGGCCCGAGGCCTATGGGATCGTGCGGACGAACGGGACCCTGCGCCCTTCGTACACGGCATTTCAGCTCGTGAGCAAGTACTTCTCCCGCGTCTCTGCGGCGCAGGTGGCTCAGCAGGGCGACGTGCAGCAGATCATCTTGCGGCGTGGAAACGAGCGCCTCAACGTGGTGTGGAACCGCTCTTCCCGACAGATGACCGCCCGTGTCGGCGCGGGCGCAACCTCGGCCACGGTCGTCGACCAGACTGGGTCTACTCGTACGATCCGAGCGACCGCCGGCCAGTTCGAGCTCGACCTTCTCCCGGCCACGGCGAACAACGGCGTGGACGCCAACGACTACATGATCGGTGGGTCCCCGTTCATTCTCGTCGAGAGCCAGCCAGGCGGCTTGCAAACCCTCGAAGAGTCGAGCTCCCTCATCGGGTTCGCCGGCCAGTGGGACACGCAAAGCGCCCCCGGGCCAAGCGGTGGGGCGTATCGGCACCATGGCGGTCCGGGCTTCTCGGCAGCCGTTGAGTTCGACGGACAGACCATCACGTGGGTAACCGCGAAGGGGCCTGACCGGGGCTTTGCCCGTGTCGAGGTGGACGGCCAGCTGATCGCGGAGATCGATCTGTATAGCCCCACCGTCACCTGGCAGGTGCCGCTCACGTTTGGAGAGTTCCGCGACGGCCAGCACCGGATGGTGATCACGGTCCTTTCGCAGCGAAACGGCGCGTCTACCGGCAACTTCATCGACGTCGACGCCCTCATCGCCACCGGCTTCCGCCAGGCGACTCCGCCGCCTACCCCCACGCCGGTCCCAACGCCGACCGCGACACCCACGCCTACCGCGACGGTAACGCCGACCGGAGTTCGAACGCCGACGCCCATTCCCACTCCTCCGCCTGGTAGGGCGCAGGCGGCGGCACATGGCGCCGTCCCGGATCCGGCTCCTCGCCTGGTGCTGCCGATCGTGATGCGGGCACGCAATGGATGGACCACGCCGATATCGGTACAGAACCGCGGATCAGCGCCTGCGGTTGTTACCGCGACGTTCCTTGACGAAGCAGGCGCCCCGGTTGGAACACACACCCTCTCACTCGCGACCGATGGCTCCGACGTCATCGATCCTCGGGCGGTGCTCGCGCTCAGCGACGGCTATGTTGGCTCCGCCATCCTCGAGAGTCCGCAGCCAATCGCGGCCTCGGTTCGCGAGACGCGAGCGGAGACCGATGCGCTGGGTTATACGGGCGCGGCGACGGGCGGGGAGCGCGCCTACGCGCCACTCCTCTTCAAGCGGTACAACGGCTGGGACACGGGCCTCCAGGTGCAGAACCTCGCGGACGACGCCGTTCCAGTGACCGTGACGTACCGACAGACGAACGGCGAAGGGGGTCCGTGGCGCGAACAAGCCGTGGTCCCTGCCCGTGCAGCCGTGACCTTCTATCAGCCCGCCAATGAGGAGCTGCCATCTGATTTCGTCGGCTCAGCCGTGGTCGACGCGCCGACAGGCTCCCAGATCGTGTCGGTCATCAACGAGGTGCACGACGGCGGGAGCGGCATGAGCTACGACGGCGCGCTGCGAGGCAGCCCGGTTGCGAGCGCACCACTCCTCTTCAGGAACAGCAACGGGTGGAGCACCGGCCTTCAGATCCAGAACGTCGGCACCGAGGAAAGTGAGGTGCTGGTCGTGTATAGCGCAAGCGACGGCAGCGGGCGCTGGTACGATGGCGCGTTCGTGCAGCCGGGAAGCTCGGTGACCTTCTTTCAGCCCGCGCATCGGGAGCTGCCGAATGGCTTCATCGGATCGGCAGTCATTATCTCGCGCAACGATCAACCGCTGGTCGCCATCGTCAACGAGGTGAACACGACGCTTAACGTCGCGATGACGTACCGCGCCTTCAACGAGGGAGCCCCGACCCTGAGCGTACCCTACCTGTCGCGGAGGGCGGACGGCTGGAGCACGGGCGTACAGGTCCAGAACCTGGGGTCGGTCACGAGTACGATCGCCCTGCAGGTTCGCTCGCCCGACGGCTCACTCGTGATCGCGAGCTCGCAATCGGTGCCGCCGGGGGACTCCCGCACCTTCTATTTGCCCGCCATCGACGGCGTTAACGATGGGTGGCACGGCTCGGGGGTGATCACCTCGTCACCCCCGCAACCCCTGGGCGCTATCATCAACGAAACGCACTATTAGAGCGACCTTGCAGGCTAACGCAACGCTGGACGCGACGGGCATGCTATGTCCGGTGCCCATCATCTGGACGGCCGAACGGATGCGCCAGCTCGATGTCGGGGACGTGCTCGAGGTTCTCGCAACGGACGAGGCGATCCTGGACGACCTGCCGGCCTGGTGTCGAGCGACCGGGCACGAGTTCCTCGGCTTCGAAACGGAGCCGCCCATCTACCGAGGATATACGCGACGATCCCACTCATAAACCGGTCCTGAGCGGGCCCTCGTCGTATAGATTTCGTCCTGGTGATTCTGCTCTAAGGAGGCTCCGTTGGCTCGATCTGTCGTCGCCCCCGGCATCCCGGAGACCATGGACATTCCAGGTGCTGAGCTTCAGCGAATCGTAGACGCGGCTCTTGTCGAGGACCTCGGCTGGGGCGACATCACGACGGACAACCTTGTGCCGGAGGCGGCGGCTGCCCGCGCGTCGGTGGTCTATCGCACGCCAGGCATCGTGTGCGGCATTCCCGTGCTCACCCGTGTGTTTCAGGCGATTGACCCGCGGGTCGTCGTCGACGCGTTGGCGCGTGAGGGAGACCGCGCAGAGAAGGGCGCCGTCGTCGCCATCGTTCGCGGGTCCGCTCGTAGCATCTTGAAGGGCGAGCGTGTGGCGCTGAACTTCGTTCAGCGTATGGCGGCGGTCGCGACGGCGACAGCCCAATACGTGAATGCCATTGGTGATCTACCGACCCACGTCATCGACACGCGGAAGACGACGCCGGGGTTACGGGTCCTGGAGCGTTACGCCGTCCGCGTGGGCGGCGGGCGCAACCACCGCTTCAACCTCTCGGACGGCGCCCTCGTGAAGGACAACCATCTGGTGGCCCTGCGCAACCAGGGGATCGGCACCGTCGAGGCGCTGCGGCTTCTCCGCGATCGCATCCCCCATACGGCTCGCATGCAGGTAGAGGTCGACCGTCTTGATCAGATCCCCGAGGTTCTCGAGGCGGGGGTCGATGCGATCCTCTTCGACAACTTCACCCCTGACGAGGTTCGCGAGGCAGTGCGTATGGTCGGGGGACGGGCCGTGACAGAAATGTCGGGCGGCGTGAAGCTGGAGACCGTCCGGGCGTACGCGGAGGCGGGCGTGAACGTTGTCTCCAGCGGTGCCCTCACGCACTCGACGCCTGCGCTCGACGTGGCCCTCGACTTCGAGCTCGACACGGGCGACCGCTAGCGTGATCTCGGTCGGTGCTAGGGATCAGCCGGAGAGCCGCGCCCATCCACCACCCCGGGTTCACGCCCCAGCCGGCACGCGGGTCGTCTTCATCCGCCACGGCCACGTACACAACCCGCGAGATGTGATCTACGGTCGGATGCCCCGCATGCGTCTATCGCAGCGTGGGCGGGACGATATGGAGCGGACCTCGCGGACGCTCGCCGAAGAGCCGCTCGCTGCGATCTACACCAGCCCGCTCCTGCGGGCGCGAGAATCGGCGGCACTCCTCGCCGGCTTTCATCCTGGCGTGCCCGTTCACCGCTCGATATCGCTCATCGAGGTGCGGACCTCGTGGCAGGGTGAGCTGAACAAAATCCAGGAAGAGATCAAGGGCTTCAGCTACTACGACCCGCTCAAGTCGCCGGGCGATGAGACCATCCTCGACGTGTTCAGTCGCATGGACCGCGCTTTACGCACCGCCGTCCGCCAGCATCCTGGCCAGACGACCGTGTGTGTGAGCCACGGCGATCCGATCAAGATTCTCCGAATCGGCTACTCCGGCATGGACCTGAACGCCGATCGCGTGCGCGCGCCGGACCCCGGCCAGGCCGCGCTCGTGACTTTCGGCTTCTGGCACCCGGACGCGCTGCCGATCATCACGGCCGTAGACCTTGCGCAGCTCGAGCGCATCATCGCAGGCGAGGCGGGTCCCCCAGGAGGAGGCGCCACGCAGCCGAGGCGGCGGAGCCGACCGAGACGACCCGAGAGCAGCGACGGGAAGGTCTAGCGGCGCAGCCGAAACCGCTCATGGTGAGCCTGTCGAACCACGGTCCTTCGACAAGCTCAGGAAGAGCGGTTCAATTCTGGGCATTTTTGGCCGCGCCTCTAGCGCGCGTTGCTGCGCAGGTGCCCCAGCATCTTGCCCCAGGCGTCCTTCGCGGCGTCCTCTTTATAGGTCTGCGGGTCCCAGTCCCGCATGAAAGCGTGGCCCGCGCCCGGGTAGACCACCATCTGGCCCTGCTTACCGGCCGACTTAATGCCCTGCTCTACCTGCCCGGACGGCTCTGGTCCCGACATCGGGTCCTCGTCACCGACCAGGATGAGCACCGGGCCCTGGAGGGTCGAGTAGTCAGGCTTGACGTTCGGGTGAATCCCGTAGAAATCGACCACGGCGCCCACGTCCGGGCTCACGGTCCCGGCGTAAAGAGCGAGCTGGCCTCCCATGCAGAAGCCGACCGCGCCGACCTTCTGGCCGGTTGCGCCATTGGCCTTCAGTGCCTGGGCAGCGCCCCGCAGCTCTTTAGCCACCTCGTCGATGTTTAGCGCCATCATCATCTTCTGGGCCTCGCCGGGCTCCCTGGCCATGTCGCCGTGATACAGGTCCGGCGCGAGGGCGACGAATCCTTCGGAAGCCAACCGGTCCGCGATCGCCTTGGTGCCGTCGTCGAGCCCCCACCATTCCTGGACCACGATGACGCCCGGGCCGCTGCCCGACGACGGCTTGCTGAGATAGCCTTTTGTGGTTCCTCCGTTCGCGGTGAACTCGATTATCTGGCCGGCCAACGCAGTCCCTCCTCAGTGGATTTTGGCTTTGCCAGTCTAGCCCACGACCTCGAAACCCTGCAGCGGCTCGGCCACCTCCGACCACTCGGCGTCTGCCGAGTCGACTCGCGCGCTGCGGGGGCCCACCTCCATCCACGCGGCGACAGAGGAGACTGCCGCGTAGGGACCCTGCAGCAGGGCCTCGACCGAGCCGTCCGACCGATTGCGTACCCAGCCCGTCACACCGTGGGTGTCTGCCTGCTGCTTCAAGCTGCTACGGAAGAACACGCCTTGCACGCGCCCGCGGACGATCACGTGCGCCTGGGTCGCGTCGTCCGGCCCGGACACGAGGGTCAGCGGGCGGCGACGCGGACGAGCCCGATGGCGATGGCGCCCATGAGCTCTAGCGAGTACGGCTGGACGTTGCCGGAAACGTCGAGGGCGGTGTGGTAATAGGGGTCGTCGACCCAATGGAACATGATCGCGGGTAGTCCAGCGTCCAGGAACGAAGCGTGATCGCTCATACGACGGAGCATGACCGAGAGCTCCTGCGGCTGCCAGCCCTGAGATGCTGCGCGCGCCAGCGCCTCCGATAGCCATGGATCGGACCCGCCGAACGCTGGCTGAGCGCCGACCGCCATCATGTCGATGCTGATCGCAACCCGCAGCCGGGCACGGTCGGCGCGGCTCAGCTTGCTGACGTAGTCCTTACTTCCGAGCAGCCCGATCTCCTCTGCTCCGAAAGCGACGTAGCGGATGGCCACTCCCGGCTCGGGGAACAGCGCTAGTTGCCGGGCGATCTCCAAGGTGGTAGCCGTACCCGACGCGTTGTCGTTCGCGCCTGGGCCCGCGGGTACCGAGTCGTAGTGCCCGCCGATGATTACCAGCGGCGCGTTCGGATCTTCGTTCGGGTCAGACGCCGCAACGTTCTGACTCCGGCCCGATCCGCTGCGGACCGAGAAGCTGAATGGAACGACTTCGACGGCGTAGCCCATCGCGGTGAATTCATCGGCGAGGAACGTGGCGGCGGTCCGTTCAGCCGCGCTCCCGGCCGGGCGACTTCCAATGCCGTCCGCCAGGGCACGAACGGTCCGCATCGCACGCTCGCTGAGAGGCGCCAGGGGAGCGGGATCCTGACCGGGCGGTGTGCTCGCCAGGGCAAGGTCAGCGGGTCGCGTCTGAGATTCGGCGGGAGAAGCGAGGAGCGCCGCCAGAACCAGGGTGAGCAGGAGGAGGATTGGGGAACGCGTCTTCATCGTCGATCGACTCCAATGGCGCGCCGATAGAGATCGAGCGTATTGCGAAGCAGCATCGCGACGGTGACGGGCCCGGTCCCGCCGGGCACCGGCGTGAAGACCGAGGCTCGCTCGGCCGCCGCGGGCTCGACGTCACCCACCATCTTGCCATCCACGACGTTTGTGCCGAAATCGATCACTGCCGCTCCTGCTCGGATAGCCTTGGCGGGCACGAGGCCAGCTCGCCCGGCCGCGGCGACCACGATGTCGGCCTGGCTGATGATGTCCTCGAGTCCGACCGTGCGTGTGTGGCAGATGGTGACTGTAGCGTCACGTTGGAGAAGCAAGAACGCCATGGGCCGGCCGACCGTCGTGCTTCTTCCCACGACAACGGCGCGGGCACCGGAGATCGGCACGTCGTGGCGAAAGAGGATCTCCATGCCGCCCGCCGGCGTCGCGGGGACGATCGCCGGTCGCCCCTGGGCGAGTAAGCCGACGTTTCGTGGATGAACGCCGTCGACGTCTTTGGTGGGGTCCAGCACGTCCACAACGTCGGCAAGCGAGATATTTCGCCCCAGGGGCGTCTGCAGCTGGATCGCATGGACTGCGACATCGGCGCTCAGCTGCTCGACGACTGGCCTCGCTTCATCGAGAGTCGCATCAGCAGCAAGCTCGATGACTCGAACCCCGACGCCTGCCTCGGACAGGAACCGCTGCAATCGACGGGTGTACACCCCGGCGGCCTCTTCTCCAACTGACTGCACGATGGCGATCGACGGCTGAGGGTTGCCGGCCTGCACCAGCTCCGCGATGTGGGCAGCCGCCTCCTCACGCAACATGCGGGAGAGCGCGTTCCCGTCGACGATGGTTGCCAACTCAGCCCTCACCCTGCCCTGCCGCGCCTGCCCACGTCCTCCAGCGACTGTGCTGCTGCCACGTCGGCCTCCTCCATGATCCGGCGGATCTGCTGGCTCATCCGTGACACGAACGATTCATCCTTCAGGGTGGAGAGGTTCATACGTGCCTGATCGGCGACGCCACGCGCCGCGCCGAGCGCGAGGTGCGTAGCAACCGCGACGTCGCCGAGCGCGACCGGGTTCGTGATGCGGGCGGCGATGACCGCGAGATCCAGGACTACGCCTGAGGCGCGTGCCGAATCGACGGGGACCTCCGTGGCCCGGTGCATCGACTCTTCGATCGCCGCGGCCCGTATCTTCTGCTCGGCATCGGTGTCTCTCCCCAACCGGTAGGCGTCACGCACCCCGAGATACGCCTCGGCATCGGCGTCCGCGAGCTTCAGAAGCTGTCGCTGGAGGTCCTCGCAGCGGGAGAGGAGCTCGCGTACCTCGTTCTCGACTTCCGCAAAGCGCGGCCGACCGATCGTGAGGTTGCACACCATGGCCAGCATCGCAGCGGCCATCGCGCCGCTCAAAGCGGCAAGCGCTCCCCCACCTGGCGTAGGATCGGAGGAGCTCAGGCGTGCGAGGAAGTCGTCGATCGTGAGGGAGCCGACGCCCATGCAGCCGGATTCTAGCAGGCCGCTCCCCCGATCTGGCGGAGCGGGCCCTGACGCAAGGGCTCGGCGCCGCCCGCCTATAATGGCGAACGTGCCACATGCCCGAGCGAGCCTCCGGTGAGCGATGAGCGGCCCGTGGGGCTCTTCGACTCCGGCGTGGGTGGGCTCACGATCCTCCGAGAGGTCCGCCAGCAGCTCCCGCTCGAGCGATGCCTTTACTTCGCCGACAGCCGTGAGTGTCCTTATGGCACGAAGCCGGTGCCCGAGATCCAACGCCGCTGCGAGACCGTCGTCGACTTCCTCCTGGATCGTGGCGCCAAGACCATCGTCGTCGCGTGCAACACAGCGTCGGTCGCAGCGTTGGCCCACCTGCGATCGCACTATCAAATGCCATTCGTCGGAATCGTTCCCGGGGTGAAGCCGGCCGCGCGGCTCACCCGGGTCGGCAAGATCGGGGTCCTCGCCACGCCGACAACGGCGGAAAGTGAGCCCCTGGCCCAGCTGATCGAGCAGTTCGCCTATGGCGTGACCGTGATGACCCAGGTTTGTCCGGGGCTCGTGCCGCTGGTCGAGCAAGGAAAGACCACCGGCGCCGAGGTACAGGAGCTGCTCGACGGCTATCTCGACGCGCTCCTGGACACTGGAGTGGACGTTATCGTGCTCGGCTGCACGCACTACCCATTCCTGCGCGAGCAGATTCAGCGACGGTGCGGCCCCGGGGTGACCCTCGTCGATCCTTCGGACGCTGTCGCGCGGCAGCTGGGCCGGGTATTGGTGGTTGAGAACCTCTCTGCGACCGATCCAGTCGGGTCCACGAGTTACTTCACGAGCGGCGAGGTTGCCGAGTTCGAGGTGGTGCTCAGCCGGCTGGCGGGCTCGATAGACGGACCCGTCGAACAGGCGTCGATCTAGCCTGTAATAATGCTGTGATTCGTGCCGTAACAGCCGCTAGTGGTGCCCGCATGAGGCGCCATGATATGATCCCTCTCGCGAAGGAGGTGATGCCCATGAGTGATCAACCTATGGGCATTACCTCGGAGCGGGTGAGCTAGCCCCTCCGAGGTAAATGCCCAAAGCGGCAAGAAGCCCGGCTCAAGGCCGGGCTTCTTGCTTTCTCGAAGGTAAGCGACCGCTCATGGTGAGCTTGTCGAACCACTAGCGGCCTTCGACGGGCTCAGGCTGAGCGGACTAGGCGACGATCTCTTCTCCGCCGTCGACGTTGATTACGTTTCCCGTCATCCAGGCCGTGCCAGGCTGGGCGAGGACGGCAATCGTTGATGCCACGTCCGCCGGCGTCGTCATCCGACCGCTCGGGTTCCGCCGTAGAGCCTCGCTCATTAGCTGCTCGTGGACGGGGATTTTCCGGAGCGCGGGTGTGTCCGTCACGCCGGCGCGGATCGCATTCACCCGGATGCCCGAAGGCGCCAGCTCGAGCGCCAGTTGGCGAATGTGGGCTTCGAGGCATGCTTTGGCCGCGGAGACGGCGCCGTAAGTCGGTATCGCCCGCGCTCCACCCGCGCTCGTCATGGCCCAGATCGTAGCGCCCGAGCCCATCAGACCCGCCTGCACCAGGTCCTGCGTCCAGTAGACCAGCGAGTTCGCCAGCACGTCGAGCGTCATCTCGAGCTGGGCGCGGGTCAGTGGCTCACCATCACTGTTGCTCGGGATGTAGGGGCGAAGGGTTCCGAACGCCAGCGAGTGGAGCAACAGCCGTACCGGGGTTTGTGAGCCGGCCGTCTCGCGAATCTGATCGATGACCTGCGCGCGCTTGGTGTCATCGGCAGCGTTGACATTGAAGAAGGCCGCCGTTTTGCCCGCGGACTGAATCCGCCCTTCAACCTCTTTCGCGAGAGGGACCGTCTGCGCTCGATCGAGATGGACGCCGAAGACGTCCATGCCGGAGCGAGCGAGCTCGACGGCGGTGGCGGCTCCGAAGCCGCTCGATGCGCCGAGGATGAGGGCCCAGCCCTCGAGCTGCGGGGTTGCGGCCATAAGCGGCGCTCCACTGGCGAAGCGTTGGGGCGGTGGATTCTACATCGCTCGCCTCGCGACTCGACCCCGGCGGTGGTCGTCTGGCGGGTTACCGCCCGAGTCGACCCGCCCGGTAATCGGCGAAGGCCTGGATGATCTCCGCCTCGGTATTCATCACGAATGGTCCATAGGCGAACACTGGTTCATCGATTGGCTTGCCCGCCCACAGCGCGGCGTGGACGGGGTTGTCGGCCATCAGACGGATCTCGCTCTGCTTCGCGGGGTCGTCTACCCGGCTGAGCCACAGCACCTGGCCGGCGCGGCCGGGCGTCTCATCCTGGCCGAAGCGGCCCTCGCCTTCCATGATGTAGAGGAAGCCGTTGTAGCTGGCCGGGAGCTCCTGGATAACGGCAGCCCCCGCATCGAGCTTGATCTCGACCATGGTGGTCGGAACCAGCGTGCGGGTGTCGGCTCGGACGTTGCCCGATTGGCCCGCGAAGACGCGAAGCCGAGCGCCGGGCTCCTCGCGGAGCGGCATCTCAAAGCCCGGGAGGTCCTGGTAGTTCGGCTCGGTCATCTTCAATGAGGCGGGCAGGTTCAGCCAGAGCTGCAGTGAGTGGACGACGGTTTCACCGTGCGGCAGCTCGCTGTGGATGATCCCGCGGCCGGCCGTCATCCACTGGACGTCGCCAGGGCCCAGCAGTCCTTCTCCACCGCGACTATCGCGGTGAGCGACCGCGCCCTCGAGGACGAGCGTCACCGTTTCGAATCCACGGTGGGGGTGAGGCTGGAACCCGCCCGGGACCTGGAACCAGTCCTCGGAAAGCATCAGGAACGGGTCGTAGTCCGCCCAGTTGCCCGGGCGTAGCACCACGTTGCGTCGAAGCACCTGCTCGTCGCCCGGCATGGAGATCAGTTCGTCGACACGGGCAATGCCCCGCGATACGCTCGTCTCGATGGTTGCTTCGGTCACGTGCAATGCCCCTCCTGTGTATCAGATGTCATCCACCAGAACGGGCGCTCGAGCTCGCCTATTCCTCGGCGTCATGCGTGGGGGTCGCCTGGGCCCCAGCTATAATTCGGGTCCCCGGCGCACCTCGGCCGAAGTGGCGGAATGGCAGACGCGACGGTCTCAAAAACCGTTGAGGGCAACCTCGTGGGGGTTCGAATCCCCCCTTCGGCACCATTATTTAGGCACGAAATCGACCCTGTCCATCAATGTCGCGGGGCGTGTGAGACAGTGCAAGCCGGAATGAGAGACTTAGAATGACTCTGAGTCACAGTAATAGACTGCGAGCGGCTATGAGCCAACGCGGAGCAGTGACGTGCCCGAGTGGCTGACGATCGAAGAGGCTGCGGGGTACTTCAAGGTCTCGAAGCCGACCATCTACCGCTGGTGCTCCGATGGACGCCTGCCGTTCTTACCCAACCTCGAGAGTATTGATCTCTTGGGGATCGGTGGCGCTCAGAAGCTCCTCGCGAAGGGCACGCTCGATCCGCTCTCGCGCGTGCGGGAGAAGATCCTCTCGGATCCCGTTAGCGCTTTACCTACAAGTGTGGAGATCGCGCCCGACCCCGATCGCTTTCAACCGATCCGTGCGACGCATCGTCGCGCTTCCCATCGGCATCGATCTTGGCCGGCTTGCTCCGAGTTATGAGCGTCGTAGGCTCCTAGCGTATGCGAGAGCGAGGCTTCGCGGGCGGCGGCCATTTGTGGGTGCTTCTGCTCGAGGATGGGCGGACGGTCGTTGTCTATCAAGATGGGCTGCGGGATCGCTGGTAGGTGCCAGATTAGCCAGTCACCCTTCGATCACAGAATACGGGATAGCTGGTGCCGATAGGTACTTCCTGGCCACTTGTGCGCCGGTGACGCCATTCCCTATAGTCGCTGTACTTCTGTTACCAAAAACGAAACCCTGGCTAACTCGCGGCGAGACCCTGCGCAATCCACAATGCCCAGACGACACGTTCTGAGGAGTGGGGAGCAGGCGATGCGGGCAGTTCAGCGGGCGTTCCTGCGAGTTAAAACCGTACCACCTCAGCCCTTTCCAAGCGAGAAGAACTCTTCCATTCTCGACGTGCGCCTACTGAGAACGAGCAGTGGCGCTTGATCGCGGGCAAGAGCCCGAAGCTGGATCTCCGTTCAGAAGGAAACACGTAGTGGTCGCTGTCGCCATACCCGAAGTTGATGCTGCCGAAGCACTGGAATTGGCAATCCAGGTGGCCGACGAGGTGCTAGCATTGCTTCAGGGGAACCTGGAACCCGATCAGCGTAAGAAGGTCGAAGAAATTCTCGCCCGCTGCAACGCTATACAGGAAACGCTTGAGGACGCGCTGGACAGCCTCGAAGCTGACGCTGCCCTTCGCGAGGCCAAGGCCAAGGGGACCGTCCCCTGGGGAGACATCAAGGCCGAGCATAACTTGTAATTCGTCGTGCCACACTCGATCGAGTTCACCCCCCACGCACGGCGCCAGTTCGACAAGTTGGATCACTCAGTCAAGGAACGCGTCGCCCCGATCATAGATGCGCTGGCCGACAACCCCCGCCCCCCTGGCACGGCCAAGCTCCATGGACAGGAAAATCGCTATCGCCAGCGCGCCGGCGACTACCGCATCGTGTATGACGTCTGGGACGCTGACGCTGTCGTTTCGATCGCCCTAATCCGTCACCGTAGGGACGCCTACCCGTTGTAGCCCTTGGATAGATGGCGGCGTGACGGTGCCAATGACCGACCTTGGGCCCTAGGCTCAAGAAGGAAAAATTAGGCGACACTCAGGCGCGTCTGGAAGTCGATTGCGTTGCGATCTGAAGGCTTCGGATCTGTCCCAGAGACCTGCTCGCTATCCCGAACGTCAGCTCCCGACCGTCCTCCTATCGCAGCGTCAGGCCCTGGTCATCGGTCATGGGAATGTCGCCACTCAGAATATCGATAGAGCCGGTTACCGTTCGCCTCCCATCGACTTCGTTGCCGCCCTGCGCCGACAGCATCTCTCGCGTGACCATGAGGCGATATCGCACCACCGCGAGCTGTCTGTCATCCTTAAACACCGGCCCCTCGCCAGCGAGACTCTCGACCAACTCTTCTCTTCGCTGCATTACCTACACCCTTCCCCGCTGTTGCGGGAGTCTACCGGCGTTTCCGACTCTGGCACTCAATGACGCCTTACTGCCATGGCCGCCTCAAAAAAAGAGCAGCGGCCCTCCCGCCGATGGAACAGATGGAACGTTCCATCGTGCCTACGCGGGGTTACAATCGGCCATGCCGTACGGCGGCCACGTCGACAACATCACCAAGGCCAAAACCGTTGGGGGCAACCTCGTGGGAGTTCGAATCCCCCCTTCGGCACCGTTGCGAGACGCCCAAATCACCGGGCTGTGAGACCAGGAGGGGATGTGGTAGAGGAGCTGCAAAACGGAAATCGCGACTGGCAACAGCGACAGCCATCCGCCTTTCAGAGATGGCTCGAGGCCGAAGGTCTCCCCGTCTATAGAGGCTCGTCCATTCCCGATCTGAATACCCTGGAGCTCAGGCCGTGGCCACGAATGGGCCAGCCGGGCGCGTTCGTAACCCTCGCGGACCAGGAGGAGGACAGCGGCGTCGTTGTCGAGATTGCGCCGGGCGGACAAACCGAGGTCCAGCATCATCTGTTCGAATCCGTGGTCTACGTGGTGGACGGCCGGGGTGCGACCAGCTTCTGGCAGAATGGTGGCCGCAAGCAGACCGTGGAGTGGCAGCGGGGCAGTTTGTTCGCGCCCCCGCTCAACTGTCACTATCAGCACTTCAACCTGGACGGCCAGCGACCCGCGCGCATGTTCGCCGTGGGGAACGCACCCGTGCTCATCAACCTGTTTCACGACGCTGAGTTCGTGTTCAACTGCCCCTACGCGTTCACCGCGCGGTACAGCGTGGATGGTGCCTATTTCACGGATCCGGGGCGCAGCATCGGCCAGCGGGACTGGCAGACGAACTTCATCCCCGACGTACGTGCTTTCAAGCTCGTGGACTGGCTCGAGCGAGGCATCAGCACGACCATGAACTTTCGTCTCGGAAACAACACCCAGATGGCCGCGCACATCAGCGAGTTTCCCGCCGGGCACTACAAGAAGGCGCACCGCCACGGGGTGGGGGCGCACGTCATCATCCTCGATGGAGTCGGCTATTCGCTGCTGTGGTTCGAGGGAGAAAACGAGCTGCGTCGGGTCGACTGGAAGGACGGCGCGGTGTTGTCGCCGAAAGAGATGGAGTATCACCAGCACTTCAACACCGGGCCGACCCCGGCCCGGTATCTCGCGCTCCGATTCGGGGTGCCGGGTATCGGACGGGCCCCGGGCACAGAGCGCAACGCTCCCTGGAACACCAAGGAAGAGATGGAGGGTATCTCCTACGAGCGCGAAGACCCCTCTATCTACGAGATGTACGTGGAGAGCTGCGCCCGCGACGGCGCACAGGTCCTCCTCCCACGGCCGGTCCACGCCTCCGTATAGAGCCTGCGACTAGGCCGCACCCAAACATCGCCGCTGATCGGCGGCGAGCCGAGTCGTGTCGAATAGCGCGATCCCAGCGTGGCACACGAGCATTCCGCGTGGGATATCGAGCACGACGCTGAACTGCTCGATAATGCGAGCGACCGTTAACGGCGGCTAAAAGGTTGGGCTGTCCTCGGGAATTTCGAAGCTCTTGATGAACAGCCCGATCGTGCAGTAGTTGCCGATGAGCGCGATGGTCTCCACGAGCTGCGTCGGGCCAAGCTCGTCGAGCGTCCGCTGGTAGAGCTCGTCCGGCAACTCCTGGGTCCGGAGCAGCGCGCGCACCAGCTCCGCGAGCGCATGCTCCCTGCTCGTTAAGCCATCTAAAGCGCCGTGCTTGCGCAGCACCTCGACTGCCTCGGGACGAAGGTTGGCTTCGCGGGCGCGCGCTTCGTGTCGGGCCCAGGCGTAACGGGCACCCCATTCGCGGGCCGTCGCGAGGATGACGAACTCGCGGTCAACGGCCGGCAGCTCGGCCTCGCCACGGAAATAGTTCTCGACCTCCATCACGCGACCAGCTAACTCCGGGACGTTCATCATGACGGAGGACGGGCCACGCATCATCCCACCGCTGCGAGTGGCGGCGATTCGGTCCCAGATGGCCTGCGCATCGGCGGACAGGGAAGCACGGTCGGGTGCAGATAGACGGCTCATCGTTCTCTCTCCTTCAGACGTAGATTGCTCGTCACCGGTCCTCAGGGTCTCGTTCGACGGACTCCTTCTCGACGAGCTGCGCGAGCTCCGGGAACTCCAGCAGCAGAGGCTCCGGGATGGGTTCACGCACCTCCTGACCCAACAGGAGCTTCATCTCGAGTGCGTTGGCGACGGCCTTGCCCCCGAAGTGGTTGTTGTAGGCGACGTAGGTGTCGGCCGCGACGCGGGGGATGGCGGTGATCCGCTGGGCCAGATGGGTCTGCTCTTTCAGCGAGTAGAGGTAGTTGTAGCGTTCGTCCCGGTCGCCTCGCCACCACTCTTTCGCGTTGCGCCCGTGGAAACGGAGATAGGCGATCGGGCCGGTAATCGGCATCGTGCCGCCGGCATCTGAGATGAGAGGCTCATCGGTGTGGACCCATGAGATGCCATGGTCGCGCAGCACCTCGAGAGTCTTGTCGTCGTCCATCCAGCCGCGGTGCCGAAGCTCGAGGACCAAAGAGTAGCCGCTCAGCTGCTCGGCGAGCCGCTCGAGCTGGTCCATGGCCGCCCCCGACCGCTTAAAGCTTGGCGGGTACTGCGCGAGCAGCGGGCCCAGCTTGCCCTCGGCATCGAGTGGCTTGATGCCGGAGATGAACGATTTGAAGTCGTCCGCTTCAAGGTCGGCCGCCTCGCCGGTCGCGTCCTTGTACATCTTCGGGTGGGTGAACTTCTGGAACAGCTTGATCGAGAACTTGAAGCCCTCTGGCGCCTTCTGAGCCCATCGCTCGGCGACATCCGCCTCGATCGGCCGATAGAAGGTGCTGTTCACCTCAACCGTCTCGAAGAACCGCGCGTAGAACTCCAGCGGATCCGACGTCCCCTTTGGGTAGAACACGCCGGCCCATTTGCCCTTGCCCGACATGTAAGACCAGCCCGCGGTTCCAATACGAATCACGCTGGTAGCATAGCGTCCAGCCGATTCGGGCGTCGCGCTAAGGTGTTGTCGCTACCAGAAGCGTGGGGCGTTCGCGAGCAACAGAGCCGTCGTGGAGACGAGCGCCAGGGCGGCGCCGGCCATGATGACGGTGTTGGTGCGGAGGCGCTCGCCGACCACACGCTGTGAGACCGCCGCAAGCGTTTCGGCCAAACGTGCCTGGTCTTCCTCGACGCGATTGATCATGCGCTCCTGCACTTGCGTCTGCAGCGTATAGCCGCCGAGCCGGCCGATATCGTCCTGCAGCCCGTCCAGCTCGTCGCGGATCTGGCCGCGGTCGTCCCGCATCCGCTCTTGGAGCCGCTCCACCTGCGCCCGAAGCTGTCCGATCTGCTCGGGCCACTGGCTGCTCGCCGCGCGAACCGCCGCCCACTGCCCGCTCGCCGCGCGGACGGCAACGCGATCTTCGGCCATGGCGGTCTCTATGCGGGCAAGCGTGCTGCGGAGGGATCCAAGCTCGGCCTCCACGTGCTCCCGCCAGACCAGCCGATCGGCGGGGTTCGGTAAGGGCTGCGTCTTGAAGCCGCCGTTCATCTTCGCCCGGGAACGACGGCGGCTCGCACTCGGGTTGCTCGCTGCTTCAAGCCTCACGCTTCACTCCTTTGCTGGATCCGGCGGCATTCTAGGTGGGTGCGTGTGAGCATCGTCGCCGCTCGGGGTCACAGGACTGTCTCATTTGCCGCAGCGGTTCAGCGGCTAAAATACGTCGCCATTCAACGGAGGGCAAAGAGCCCGCATCGCGTGAGAGATCCTCAAACGGATTCCTGTGACATCCTCGTCGTGGACGACGACCCGTATATCCGTGCGACCGTTTCGGCCATCCTCGAGGATACTGGCTACTCGGTGGCCACGGCTGAGAATGCCCTGGAGGCGGCCCACGCCATCGCCCGCACGCCCCCCCGAGTCGTTCTGCTCGACATCCGCATGCCGGGCCTGGACGGACCCCAGCTCGCGCGCGACCTCCGGGCGCGGAATGTGCAGAGCAAGATCCTCGTGATGACGGCCGCACGCAATGCGCAGCGATACGCGCGCGAGCTCCAGGCAGACGGATACATCGAGAAACCCTTCGAGATCGAGGAATTGCAGGCCGCCGTCAAGCGCCTCTTTCCGCCAGGCTAGTCCCTGTCCGACACCCATTGACTGCCTTCCAGCGCTTTCTGTAGGGTAGGGCCGCCGAAGACGGGGCAGCGAGCCCACCTCCCGGCGTGGCTACCTGCCAGAGATCGCCAGGGAGGCGTCGCCATGAGGCTCTCGGCCCCAGTCACAGTTCTCCTCGCCATTGCCGTCCTTCTTGGGATCTCGCCCGCCGCGGCGCAGACCGGCCCGAACCAGAGGCAACTGGTGCCAATCGGCACCGGCGCGCGGTTCCTTCCCCCGACGACAGCTGCCTATGTCGCGGTCGACCTGCTTTCCGATCAGTGGGAGCACGTCCATCGGCTCGCCGCCTACTACCTCGGGGCGCAAGAGATGGACGAAGCTCAACGGCGGCTTGGCGGGACGGCCGGTATGTCTCCTCGCGAAGTGATCGATGGGATACGGTCGTGGGCAGGCGGTGAGCTGTTCGTGGCCCTGCCCGATATTGCCGAGCTGGGGCGGCTGCAGGGCCTTGGTGGAGGTGGGGACCCGAGCCTGTGCGACGGCCCCGCGATCCTGGTCGGAGCCGCGATCGGGGATCTATCCGCTTTCCTGGCGTTCGTTCGAAGGGTCGATGCGCAGCTTGGGGCGACCCCCGCCGGTTTCGATGTCCCAGGTGGTGCCGAGATCTACGAGGTGGGCCGGAGCGCGGCTGGTCCGCTGTTCTACGTGGCCATTCGTGACGGCTTCGCGCTCGCCAGCACCAGCCGGCAGCTGCTCGGGGAGGCGACGAGTCGGCGCCAGGAGGATAGCCTGGCGGCCCTGCCGGCTTTCGGAGCTGCCCAGTCGCGCCTGGCAGGGGGCTCGCTCGCCTTCCTCTTCGCTCAGTACGACGCGGCGCAGGCTCTGAGCCTCGGAGGTGCAGTCGCCGGCGCGGCTCTCGGCCAACGGCAGGCAGTCAGCCGGTTCGGCGCCGCGCTTCGCCTCGCCAGCGACAGCATCCGGCTGGACGTCAGCACCGATACCGTGCCGGAAAGCCTCGGCCCCGCTGCCCGGGCGTTGCTCACCAAGGGCCCGAACCCCGTGCGGGCCGCGAGCATCGTCCCCACGCAAAGCGTGGTCTTCGTGAGCTGGGACAACGTGAAGCTTGTGTGGGACGCAGTCGTCGAGGGCATGTGGCCAGATCGCGCGCAATACGATGGCCTGCGCCGGGACTTCGTTCAGGAGACGGGGTTGGATCCAGACGAGGATGTGTTCGGCTGGATGACGGGCGAGCTGGGGCTGCTGGTGGCCCCGACAAACGAGAATGACCCGGTCCTGCGCAACGTCGGTCTCGGAGCTGTGCTGGAGGCGAAGGACCCCGCCCTCGCCAGGGAGAAGATCGACAAGATGGTCGGCGCGGTCAGGCGGCTGGGCGGCCCCGAAAACCAGCCAACCATCCAGGAGATCGCCGGTATTCCGTTCCACCGAGTTCCGTTGTCCGGCGAGACGGCGCTGTACGCAGGCCTTGCCGACCGCTGGGTCGTGCTTACCACCAGCGCTGGGCTGGTATCCGACGTGGTAGGAGGCGTGCGAGGAGCCGGCGGACTCGATCGGAGCGATGAGTATCGCTTCGTTCGGAATGCCCTTGGGGATCCGGTGCAGAGCGTCGCCTACGTCGACGTGCCGCAGCTCGTGGCGCTCGTTACGTCGGCGATGGGTCCCACGGGGGAAGGGAACGAGGCTCAAGCGGTGCTCCGTCCGATACGCGGCGTGGGCTCTGGGTACAGGACGTCAGCTGAGCGCACGGACGCTTCACTATTCGCGCACGTCGTTGTGCCCAACGAGCCGCTCGCTCGCGTGCGGCGCGCGCCTCCCGAGCCGAGTCGTCTGCCTGCTCTGGTCGATGCCTCACGACATGGCGGCGCCTGGTGGGGGCCCGATGAGGAACCTACCCTATTCGCACGCCCTGGCGCGCCCGACGTCACATCCCGCGGGCGCCCGTTCGTGCGCTTCCTGCGGGATGAAGTGGGGGTGAGCATCGGCCGCGTGGTTGGGCCTGGCGGACAGGTCGAGCTCGAAGGCGCCAGCCGGTTCGCACCCAATTCGCTCCGTGGACAACGGCTGGTGGTCCGCGTCGGAAG
>Ga0184637_10000591_pt1 | contig 26982 bp, 22 predicted proteins | sample PLM3_127_b2_FD_133143 | JGI IMG/M metagenome (GOLD analysis project Ga0184637, IMG submission 133143) | Groundwater sediment microbial communities from an aquifer in East River, Colorado, USA - PLM3_127_b2 | ecosystem: Environmental > Terrestrial > Soil > Riparian zone | place: USA: East River... | reverse complement strand
TCCTCGAAGTCGACCCCATCACCGACCACGGAGCGAGAAGCGTCGGGCTCAATAGCTATGCCTACGCGTACCAAAACCCCTCCTCTCTCTCCGACCCCGCCGGCACTTGTCCCGGCTGCGATCACGAGTTCTTCAAGACCCATGCGGACGTGGTACTGGCGCTTGCGTCCGCGGTTCACAAGATGAACGACTACCGTCAAGACATCTTCTTCCCCGATCGGAACACGACCTTCATGAACCGACTCGAGGCGTCGGCGGTCGTCGGCACGTCCGCAACCGTGGCCGCGGCGGGCATCGTTGCCGCAGCGAAGGGAGCGCTCCTCGTCGGGGCCAAAGCGATGCCATGGCTCTATTACGGACATGCCGAGGTGACCATCGCGTCCGCCGCTCACTCCACAGCGGCCGCTGCTACCGGGGGAGCGCTCGAGACCGCAGCCGAGTGCGCCATGACCGGAGGCGGTTGTGACGTCGGAGACTTCATTTTGGGAGCGGCCACTGCGGGAATCGCCGCAAGAGCATCGAGGCCGCCGTCCACAGGCAGTTTTCCTGCCGGGAAAAAAGGTCAATGGGTCCCCATAGACACGCTTGATCCAATACATGAGGCCGATAGCACTCTCTGGCGAGGCGGAAAATACGTCAACCGCGCGGAATTGCTGGCCCGCAGCATAGAGGAGAACGGGTTTCGTCTCGAAAGCGCAATTGGAGTTATAAGAACATCAGCAGGTAGAAATATCATTATTTCGGGACATCATCGGGCCGAAGCGCTCCGGCGACTTGGTTACACGGAGGTGCCCGTAGTCTATGACCCTGATGACATCTGGCCCCAGGATGACGCCGATTCCTTCCTAAGGTCCGCTTGGCATTAATGTTACTTTCTAACAGATAGGCAGGAAGCGAATGAGCCGACAAGGAATCGAAGCCTATCGCGATTTGGTCGCACGGCTTGTGGACTTTCAGCGCACGGTCATCCCCTCGTTTGAGACGCAAGTGAAAATCGGACCGTTACCGAAGGGATTCGCCATCGTTCGCGGGAGCGGGAGACAGGATACTAAACAACCCCTGTCTCGGTGGCTTCGAGATCTTCCCCCAGAAACGAAGAGTATTCCCCTTGCGGCTCTCGTGAGGCCAAGGCGTGGCATCTTCGACCTGGAGTTCAAGCGTTGGCTCTTCCAAATTCACGGATCGATACAGGTCTCCTTTCTGAGTCTACCTAGCAGTCTCGACGCGCAAGCCTTGAAACAACTCGAGGTTGCCAAGTCAGAAGCACTTGTGGGCTATGCCGGAGAGAGCGTATGCGTGGATGTGCAGTATCTTCAAGGTGCCAGAATCGACGGTGTTAGTGCGTGGTCCGTATTCATTTTCGCGGCTTCAAGAGACTCTTACGTCCGCCGTCTCTCGTACGGGGAGCACCAGCAGCATCTCGAGGCGCTAGTTCTGGAAGGATTCCTTTGCCGCTGGCCTACTCTGGTCGAAGCCGACGACCAGTATTATGTCCCTGTTTCGTAGTCGAGGGGTAGCTCACCACGTTCTCGCGCATTACGTCGACCTCGGCATTACGCCGACTTCGCCTACATGATGTACGCCTGCCACCTCGTTCTCTCCTCGACCGGGGTGTTGCGGAGGGCTCCGGCGATTGCGCCCGCGAGCCACCTCGACGTATCTTGATCGCATGAGCAAGCATTGGCTTTGGCTTGTCGGGGCGGCTTTTGCGGCCCTGGGCTTGGGCGCCGGCGTTTCCGACAAGATGGCCGTGCCCACTTATGACGACGCCGGGAAGGTCCTTCCTCCCGAGGGATATCGAAAGTGGGTTTTCGTCGGAACGTCGCTCGGTCTCCGTTACATGGGCGAAGGCGCAAGCGACGACGGTCCGGGAAGCTTCCACAACGTCTACATCCAGCCGGAAGCCTATGACGCGTTCGTTTCGACCGGCAAGTTTCCAGAAAAGACGATCCTGGCGATGGAGTCTTACAGCGCGGGAACGAAGGAGCCGAAGTCCGGGCTCTCGGGAGGATTCTTCGGAGACCAGCTCACCGGATTTTCGGCGGCCATCAAGGACAAGGAGCGGTTCCCGGAAGGGTGGGGATACGTGAGCTTCATGCGCGAGGGCTCAAAGCTTGCGGCGACGGCGGAGCCTTTCCGAAAGTCGCAGTGCTACGACTGCCACCTAGAGCACGGTGCGACGGACAACGTCTTCACCCAGTTCTACCCGCTATTGCGGCGGTGAAGCGCCCGAACTTTCTTAGCGGGCTTAGCGGGCTTGAGCTCGATCGCGCGGCGAGCCTTCGCTCGAATCCTGAAAAGCTCGACGACGCCTGGGGCCGTCCGGACACCCGCGTCGTGCCCGTCTGGAGATCGAAGCACATCGTGCTTCGCGAGGACGTAACATCTCTCGTGTTTCTCGGCCCGGACCAGCTCGAGGCCTACCGGGAATCCCGGGTTCTACTCGGCACCGCGGGAGGTGCCGCGGTTTTCGCCGTCGATCTGTCGTCGGTCGAAGAACCCGCGGAGTCTCTGGGGCTCCCGCCCGTTCACGCCGTCCTCGGGCTTCGCGAGGTCGCACTTCTCGTTTCCCAGTCGGAGGGGGCGCTTCTCGCTTACGCCTCCGGAATCTTGAGCTGGCACCGGAGGAACCGGTTCTGCGGCGTCTGCGGAAGCGAGACGAGGTCGACTCAAGGAGGGCACGTCCGCGTCTGCGCGAGCGAGAGTTGCGGGGAACAGCATTTTCCGCGGACCGATCCCGCGGTCATCATGCTCGTGACCGACGGTGAGCGCAGTCTTCTCGGAAGACAGGCGGCGTGGCCGCTTTTGGTGTATTCGACCCTCGCGGGGTTCGTCGAGCCCGGGGAGAGCCTCGAAGAGGCGGTGAGGCGCGAAGTCTACGAAGAGACCTCGGTAGAGGTCGATGAGGTCCACTATCACTCGTCCCAGCCCTGGCCCTTTCCGAGCTCCCTCATGCTGGGGTTCACGGCGCGGGCGAAGACGCGCGAGATCCTCCTTTCGGCCGACGAGCTCGAGGATGCGCGATGGTTCACTCGAGCCCAGGTGCTGGCCCGCGACGGGGTTGAGCTCCCCTCCAGCATCTCCATCGCGAGAAGGCTCATCGAGGACTGGCTTACGGAGTAGCGCTCTCCCTGCGGAGGGTGTAGAGCCCCGCGCCCACGATGACCGCGACTCCCATCCAGACGGAAGGCTTGGGAAAGTCGCCGTAGATGATGAGCCCGAAGAAGGTCGCCCAGACGAGCGCCGTGTACTCGAACGGCGCCACGACCGATGCCGGAGCCCTCTGGAACGCGGCCGTAACCCCGAGCTGCCCCCCGAGGGCAAAGAGTCCCATCGCCGAGGTGAGAGCGAAATCGAAACCGGGCATTCTTTTCCAGGCCCAAAACGTTCCCAGGACGCCCACCAGACCCTGAAGGGTCATGGTGTAGACGAGGAAGGTGAAGGTGCGCTCTCTGCCGCCGCTGCGCTTCGCCATCCACCTTGTCAAGACCATCATGAACGCGTAGGAGACGCTCGAGGCTACGATCAGGAGCGATTCAGGACGGATGCCTTCGCCCGTGGGCTGAACCACGAGAAGCATCCCGAGGAAGCCCACGGCCACCGCAATCCAGCGTCCCCGGTCGACGCGCTCCCCCAGAATCGGAACCGAGAGCGCCATCACGATGAACGGGCCCCCGAACTCGACGGCGACGGCGTCGGCGAGGGGGAGCACTCGCACCGAGGCGAAGAAGAACAGGAAGGCGAGGGTGCTCGAAAGCGCTCGCGCGACGTGCGCCGCGGGCTGCCGAGTGCGAACGACTTCGCGGCCTCCAAAAAATGGAGCGAGCGCGAGGAGTATCAGGAGCGCGAGAGCGCTTCGAACCGCGAGAACTTGAAAGACCGAGTACTCCGTCACCACCCACTTGCCGATGGCGTCCGCGGCGGCAAAGCAGGCGATCCCCAGGATCATGGATAGAACTCCGCTCATCCTCTCGTTTCGCACGAGGCGGGATCCTACCTGAGAATGCTGGTGTAAGAAGGGGGATAGGGGGATAAGGGGGATGAAAACCTTTCTTACATTTGCGGATGGTGAGTCCGGTTGAATTCTACCGTAGAATCGGCGGGCCTCCATGATGCGACTGTGGCTCCTCGGGCTTCTCATTGCGACCGAGTCTTTCGCTCAACCGTCTACCCCTCGCGAAAAGCTTATGAAGCTCGGGACCCGAGCGAGTCTTCTTCACGTGACCGCCCATCCCGACGACGAGCACGGGGGCATGCTGACGCTTCTGAGCCGCGGGCAGGGAGCCCGCGTCGCCCTCGTGAGTCTCACCCGTGGCGAGGCCGGGGCGAACGCCATCGGACCCGAGCTCTTCGACGGGCTCGGCTGGATCCGCGCGGAGGAGCTCGCCGCGGCGGGGCGCTACTATGGTCTCGACGCGCTCTACTTCACGCGGCTCGCGGACTACGGGTACTCGAAGCGTCTTTCGGAAGCGGTCGAGAAATGGGGAATGGAAGAGTCTCTCCGCGACCTGGTGCAAATCATTCGAAGCGAGCGGCCTCTCGTCGTCGTCTCCCGTTTTCAGGGAAACGAACGGGACGGACACGGCCAGCATCAGTTCGCGGGAGTTCTCGCGCGCGAAGCGTTTCACGCGGCGGGTGACGAGGTCTTGTTTCCCGAAGCAGGAGCTCCGTTTCAGCCTCTCAAGCTTTACGTGGGCGGAGTCCGCGAGGATGAGGACTGGAACGTCGTCGTCGATTCGGGAGAGTACGATCCGTGGCTCTCCGACTCCTACGAGAACGTCGCTCGAAAAGGGCTGAGCTTGCAGCGCTCCCAGAACGGCGGTCGGGTCCATCCCGTGGAAGGCTCGTTTCGACGTTATTACAGGAGAATCGCAAGCCACGTCGAGGCGCCGGACAAAGAGTCGGGCTTTTTCGACGGGATCGATACGTCCGTGCCCGCAAGCGTCGAGCGGGAACGGCTTGCCGCCGCCATACGGGCGTCTTCGGGTATCCGGTTCTCCGCGACCGCGAGGCCCAAGGGTGCCGCCGACTTCGAGACCATGGGGCCCGTCGTGCCCGGGGATATCTTCGAGGTGCGCCTGTCGTTTTGGAACGGGAGCCGATCGACGGCGCGACTCCTCTCCGTGAGGCTCGATCTCTCGCGCGGCTGGCACGCCAGAGGCGAGCCTGTCGCCCATGAGCTCGCGCCCAACGAGACCTGGTCCCGGGTGATTGAGGTGCGCCTCGACGAGGATGCCGCCACCTGGCGGCCTCATGTCGAGCGCGACTCGATCGCGGAGAGCCGATACCGAGGAGAGGAATGGTTTCTCGGGGCGCCTCCGCCCATGGCGGCGGCGGAGATGGATTACGAGCTTCACGGAGTCCGGCTCTCGGCTCGCGAGGTCGTGAAACGCTTCGAGGCCCGGCTCCCGTTCGGTGACGTCGCCCGGGATCTGGTTGCACTTCCGCCTGTCTCGGTCTCGGCTCGACCCCGACTCGCGGCAGGCCCGCTCGATTCGGTTACGGCCGACGTGAGAAACCACAGAGCTCGCAATCTCACCGGAACGGTTGCGCTCGATCTCCCTGCGGGGTTTCGAAGCGAGCCCGCCGTACACGATCTCGAGCTTGCCCCGGGGCAGTCGAAGCGGTTCTCGTTCGCGGTGACGGCGTCTTCCTCGGTCGATGGTGAGCGACGCATTCGCGTCGTGGTCGCGGCCGAGGGTCGGTCTTACAGTGAAAGCTACGAGCCCATCGAGCACCGGGATCTCGAGACGCGCTATCTCGTGACTCCCGCCGACGTGCGCCTCGTGGGAGTCGACGTCCGCGTTGCCGAGGGCATCGCCGTCGGCTACGTCGAAGGGGTGGGTGACGAGATCCCGGAAGCGATCGAAGCGCTTGGGGTGACGGTCGACCGGCTCTCGGCTCAAGACCTCGCGGCGAGGCCGCTCGCAGGGTACACGGCCATCGTTCTCGGAACGCGTGCCTACGCCGTACGAGAGGACATCGTCGCCCACAATGGGCGACTCTTGGAATACGTGAAAGCCGGAGGGCACCTCGTGGTGCTCTACAACACTCCCGAGTTTCAGCCGACGGGGATCGCGCCCTATCCCGGCACGCTTCCTGAGAACGCCGAGGAAGTCTCGGAAGAGAACTCTCCCGTCGAGATTCTGGCTCCGGACCATCCCGTGCTGAGAGTACCCAACCAGATCATCCTCGCCGATTTCGATTCCTGGATCGAGCAGCGAGGCTCGAAGTTCTGGAGCGAGTGGGACCAGGCCTACGTGCCCATCATCGCCACCCACGACGAGAGCCAGCCGCCGCAGAAAGGAGGATGGCTCGTGGCTCGCTACGGGAAGGGCTACTACACGTACTTCGCCTACGCTCTCCATCGGCAGCTCCCCTATGGAGTGCCGGGCGCCTATCGCCTCCTCGCGAACTTACTCGCCCTTGGCCGAAAGGAGTAGGCCTTCACAGATTCAAGAGCTCCCGGTCCTCGTTGGCGCCTTCCCTGTAGATATCTAGCTACGTTGGATTATGATATACTAATGTTTGTGCTAGAGAGGTATGAACGTACCAAGTCAGGACATATGTCGAATAGAAAAACCAGCGTCGTGATTGATGTGGATCTTCTCATTGCCGTAAAAGCCGTGTTGAACACGAAGACCGTGAAGGACACGATCGAGCGCGCGTTCCTGGAGGTTCTCCGGGCCAAAGCGCGGGAGGAGGAGGTAGAAGCTCTTTCCATCCAGAAGGGTATGGACCTCAATGACGACGAGGTGATGTCGGGGGCCTGGCGCCATTGACGGCGCGCTATCTGATCGACAAAAGCGCTCTTGCCAGGATGACCCACGAATCGGTCCGGCAACGGTTGGCGCCTATCATCGAAGCCGGGGAAGCCGCCACTTGCGCCATCATCGACCTGGAGGTGCTGTTCAGCGCGCGAAACTACGAACAGCACGTGGAGATTCGACGTCGGCGGGAGTTGGCTTATGAGCGGGTCCCGATCACTGAATCGGTCTTCGAGCGATCTCTAGAAATTCAGGCGAAGCTTGCCCGAACCGGTCGCCATCGCGTCCCGATCCCGGATCTTCTAATCGCCGCTTCGTCCGAATCAGCCTCTTTGACCGTCCTTCACTACGACCGTGATTTCGATACCATTGCCGAGGTGACGGGTCAATCGGTGGAGTGGGTCGTTCCGCGCGGGAGTATCCCGTAGGCACCTAACTCGCCCTTGGTTTATAGATTCAAGAGCGCCCATTCTTTCGTCAGGTTGGGGACACTTCCCTGGACCCACCCGGTTTCCTTTCCCACCACGACGTTGTCGGAGGGGTTGTAGCCGTAGCCGCCTTCGGGGTGGAACAGGCCCGGCTCCATCGAGAACGTCATCCCTTCTTCGAGAATCGTGTCGTCGCCGAGGGAGATGTAGGGTTCCTGATGGCCTTCCATACCCTCGCCATGGGCGACCCGTTGGTATAGGAGCTCTTGCATGCCGTTCTCGAGCTGCATCTGGTGAATGGCGCGCGCGACCTCCTGACAGGGAGTCCCTGCCTTCGAAAGCTCGATCTGCATCCGCGAGCCCTGTGCCATGACCTCCCAGGTTTTCTCCCACTCCGGCTTCCAGGGAGCGATCTGATACGGACAATAGAGCTCGCCGCCGCAGCCGCCGATCTTGACCGCACCCGCGACCTGGAGCGAGTCGCCCTTCTGAACCCGGTTGTGGTGGAACTGGTTGGGATGGGGATAAGCGTTTCCCACTCCCGTGCGGCAACCGATTCCGATTGTGATCCCGACCGCGGTATGGGGATGTCCGTCGCGTTTGATGTCCTTCAGAACCAGGTCCGTCCCGTACTCCTCGGCGGCTTTCGCGATCTTGTAGTCCGTGAGGTCGGTTCCGTGCTGGAGGATGTAATCGCGGGTCCAGGCGTGGATCTGGCTGAAGTAGTTGTACGCCCGCTGGGAGAGTGCGAGCTCTTCGGGAGTCTTCACCCGCCGCATCTTCATCAGAATGTCGCCGACCTCCTCGAAACGCGCCTTGGGGAGGACGTTCTTCATTCGCTCCAGCTTCCTCGCCGAGGGGGACTCGGAGAGTCCCATGCCTTTGTCCCCGAAACCTCGCTTCTCGACTCCTCGGAGCTGCCATTCGACGAGATCCACGGCGGGACCGGATACCACCTTGCCTTGATCGGGGTATCCACCATCGGCGTGTGGGAAGTCGTAGTAGTAATCGCCGTCGGTGAACCACCAGCCCTTGACCAGCGCCTTGTCGAGGCCGGGGTAGAACCAGTGGACCTGGAGCTCGCGGGCGGGGATGAAACACGCGAAGGGGCGCTCGGTGGTCGTGAAGAAGAGTCCGGTGAGGTAGATGATGTTCCACGGGTCGGTGATGAGCGCGCCGTCGAGACCCCTCTCGAGGAGCTTCTCCTGGAATCTCTTCACCGTGGCCTGGTGCCATTCGAGAGGCAGCCGGTCGTAGGTTGCGGCTCCAGGCTGATGCGGGTTCGTGGCCAGCATCCCCGCCGATTCCCCCGAAAGCGCGGACTCCGCCGCGGGCTTGCACGAAGATACGGCGGCCCCGAGCGCAACCGCCCCCGAAGTCTTCAGAATTCTCTACGGTCATTCATCACGGAAACCTCCTGAAAGACAACCTATGCCTTCTTTTATCACATGAGTCCGAAGCGCCGGAAGCTCGACGCAGACGTCGACCGTGCCCGAAGGCCACGCCACCTCGATCCGCGGCGCGACCTCCTCATCAGATAGGCCGAAATGGAGTATCGGCTCGTTGCTTCCGAGGAATCCATCCGAGAGACGAAGCTCGCGGCGCTGTCTCCCCAATCGGACGACGGTCCCGAGACCGTCGCGGTTGCTCGAAGTCCCGGCGAGTTGGAATCGAATCCAGTTTCCCGACGAGCCAATGGCGAGATAGAGATCCGGGGCCCTGCCGAGGTTGTTGACGACCACGTCGAGCGAGCCGCTTCCGTCGAGATCGGCGACCGCGGTCCCGCGTCCGAGGCGGTGGGGAACGTCCTCCGCCGGCTCGGCCTCGCGGAACTGGCCCGCGCCATCCCCGAGAAAGAGCTGCGCGGGCTGCCGGTAGGGCTCTCCGATCTCCCGATGCTTCTCGAGCTCCGGATAGATATGACCGTTGGCGATGAACAGGTCGAGGATTCCGTCGTTTCCCACATCGAGGAAGGAAGCCCCCCAGCCGAGGCGCGAGAGCGTCGGAAGGGCGAGACCCGCGGCCGCGGTCACGTCCTCGAACGAGAGACCGCCGTCGTTTCGAAAGAGGGTGTTGTAGTCCCGCTGGAAGTTCGTGACGTAGAGGTCCTCGTCGCCGTCGGCGTCGTAGTCGGAGGCGGTCGAGCCCATCCCAGATTGCTCCATCCCGAGAGCGCTGTAGCCGGCGCCGGAAACGAGCGAGACGTCCGCAAAGCGAAAGCCTCCGAGGTTTTTGAAGAGGAACTGCATGCTGGCGTCGTTGGCGACCCGGATCTCCGGGAACCGATCGGAGTCGAGGTCAGAGAGGAGAACGCTGAAGCCGCGACCCCGGGGTGACTCGACGAGAGCCTCTGTCATATCCCGAAATCGCGCGCCGTCCTCGTTTCGATAGAGCGCGTCCGCAGCGCCCGGAAGGCCGTTCGGGCCGCAGAAGACCTCGATTCCAAAATAGTTGCACCGGGCGCGGAGATCGACGTTGGAGACGTCGATGTAAGAGCACACGTAGAGGTCGAGGAGGCCGTCGAGATCGAGATCGCCGAAAGCGGCCCCGGTGCTCCAGGAGTTGTGCTCCACTCCCGCCTCGGTCTCGATGAAAGTCCCGTCGCCGTTGTTGCGAAAGAGCGCGTTGCGGCCGAGTCGAGTCACATAAAGATCGCTGTCGCCGTCGTTGTCGACGTCGCCCACGGCGCAGCCGAAAGACCAGCCCTGGTCGTCGATGCCGGCACGGGTGGTGACGTCGTCGAACGAGAGCGCCCCGCGGCCGCGGAAGAGCCGGCTGCCGCTCTCGGAGTCCGAGAGATAGCGATCGGGAAAGAAGAGATCCCAGGCGCCGTCGCTGTCGAAATCGAGGACGCATACACCGGCGCCCACCATGTGGGTAATGGCCGCCTCCGCACCCGCGCTCGAATGGTTGCGGTAGGAGACGAATTCGGGAACGAGCCGAAAAGGCGGCTGGGAAGCGGCGACGGCGACGAGGATCCCTCCCGCCGCGGCGAGCCTCATCCGAGAGCGACGGCCTCGGCGGCCGGTGCGCCGTAGTACTGCTCGACGTAGGAGCGCTGCACGTCGAAATCCCAATGAACGTCTCGGATGTAGTTCGCCGCGTCCCTGGCTCTTCCCGCTTCGAGCAGTCCAACGAACTCTTCGTGCTCGTCGGTCGAACGGAGCTCCCACTCCTTGACGAAGCGGTCCTTTCGGGGGAAGTCGTACAGCCGGTGTTTCAGCGTCTTCACCGTCCGCTTCAGCCGATCGTTTCCGCTCAGCTCCAGGTACTGCTCGTGGAAGTCGAGGTTGAAAGCGTAGTAGCGGTCGAAGTCGTCCTCGACGATGGCGGTCCGGGCGAGCCGGTTGAAGTGCCGGAGGCGGTCGATGACCGCGGGCGTGATCCTGCGGAACTCCGCGAGGACCACGGAAGACTCGAGAGAGCCGATGATCTGATAGATGCTTCGAATCTCCCCGAGAGAGAGCACGTTCACGACGCAGCCCCGGCGGGGAAGGATGGTGACGAAACCTTCGTTCTCCAGCTGGAAGAGCGCGAAGCGAAGGGGAGTCTTGCTGACGCCGAGCTTACCGCTGAGCTTCGCCAGATCGACGGTCGCCCCCGGAACGAGATCGCCTCGGTTCAGGCTGTCGCGAAGGTAGTCGTAGACCTGCTCCCGCAGAGTCTTGAGCGTGAGCTTTTCCGACTGAGCCATGGCGGCCGCCCCCCGAACGGGGGGACCGACGATGTCGGCCCCCCCTTCTTTAACAGGCTCTCGCTGCGGCTTCGATCAGAACGATAGCTTGACGCCCAGGCGGATGATTCTCGGGGTGAGAAGGAGGCCCGGACGACCCCAGCTCGTGCTCAAGGGGGCGACCGTCGGTCCAGTGCTCGAGCCCACGGACGCGTTCTGATCCAGAATGCTGTTCGAGTTGAGGAGATTGAAGAGATCGAAGCTCGCCTCGAACCGCGTCCTTTCCGAAAGCTGGAACCGTTTGGAGATGCGCAGATCGACGAACGCCGCCACGGTCTCCGTGCGGTCCTCTCCTCGAGGCGCGACGTACACCGTCTCGGTCTGGGTGAGGCCGCGAACGGACAACTGCCGGAGAAGCGGGACGCCAGAGCGGGCGGTGTACTTGAAGGCGAGAAGGATGTCCTGGGGGAGAAGGTAGCTTCCCGCCAGATTGAGCTGGAAGGGAACGTCGGTGAAAATGGAGGAATCCTCTCGACCGATGTAGCTGTTCGGGTTGTTGAGGTCGAAGCCGTTGCCGGTCGTCAAGATCCCGTCGTTGTAGAAGCCCTTGTTGTTGGAGAACGCCACTCCTCCGAGAAGCTGCCAGCGGTCGCGGTACCTCTTGTTCACCGTGACGTTGACGCCGTCGTAGCTGCTGTTCAGCACCTCGCTGCTGGTGATCGAAGTCTGCGACACCCGAAGGAGCGCGGGGTCGAGACTGTAGACGGTGACGGTCTCCACCTGGCCGGAGGGGTTCGTGAACTGGCGATCGACGGGGGTGTAACCCGTGGAGGGTCGCGCCAGGTTGATGATCCCGAGCCCGTAAGGGTGGCGGCGATGGTGGTAAGTGAAGCTTAGTCCCAGATCGTTCGTGAGGCTGTGATCGACGCCGACGCTGAACTCGTCATCGAACGGCCGTTTGGCGTTCCCGTCGTAGGTCCGGTTGCTCGTGGAGAAGGCGGGGATGGTTCCCAGCTCGGCGCTGCAGGTGATGCTGCCGCAGGGGCCGGGGGTGATCCGCAGGTTGCCGTCGAGATCGCGCCAGGTGGCACGTACGTCGGAAACCCCGTTGCGGTTGAGGTTCTCCGAGATCAACGTGCCAGTCTGCACGTAGTATCGGCCGTAACTTCCCTTGATCGCGGTTCGGCCGTCGCCACGGAGGTCATAGGAGAAGCCGAGCCGCGGGGCCACGTTGGTCCAGCCCGGGAGCCCGTCCACGCGCGGCTGGCTGCGCTCTCCGATCCAGGTGCCGGCGGGGCTGGTCTGCTCGGGCACGATGCCGTTGATGCTGTCGACCCTCACCCCGAGGTTGAGAGTCAGCCTCTGCCCGATGGTCCAGTTGTCCTGAAGGTAAAGGGCCCAGGTGCGCGTCAATTCCTCTTCCGTGACCGGAGTGTTCCCGATCACCGCAAACGACGGAACGCCGCTCGCAAGCTCGAGACGGTGATCCTGCAACCGTCGGCTTTCCTGGTACATCCGCTCCCAGCTCATCTGGAGGCCGACCTTCAAGTCGTGGTTCCCGTTGAACCAGTCCTCGAACAAGCTGTAAGAGACGTTGAACTGATTTCGGCTGTTCGGGTTGAAGTATTCGGTGGGCTGCGAGTTCACGATGGTGAACCGGACGGTGTCGGAGATGCTGATATCGTCGGGCCCCACGCCCTCCTGGTACCCGTAAGGCGTCTCACCCCACATCCTACCGAGGCGGATGTCGAGGAGGCCGGTCTGCCCGATGACCCGATTGTACTGGCCGATCGCGTTATAGGCCCACTGGTTCTGATAACGCGTCGCCTGGTCTTCGACGAACAGATAGGGAGCGTCGCGGCGGTGGAACCGCTGCTTGTGGTTCCCCTGTGCCATGAAGGAGATCTTGTCGAGAGTCGTCGGCTGGTAGGTCACCTTGCCCATGAAGTTGCGGATCCGGTTGTCGTCGATGGCGGCGCTGCCATCGGGATTCGTGGCGCCGGTCTGGAACTGATCGAGGCGCCACCAGCGGACGGAGCCGAAGAACCACGCTTTGTCCTGGACAATGGGACCGCCGAGAGTGGAGTTCCAGTCGTAGGAGATGTCGATGGGGTTTCCTTGCTGGATTCCGAGCGCCTGGAGCTCCTCGTCGATGTTATTGCCCTGAAGAGCGTCGTTCTCGAAATAGAACGTGTTGTCGCTCGAGAACTCGTTTCCTCCCGACTTCGTCACCATGTTCATGTAGACGCCGGGCACGTCCACTTCCGCGGATTGGCTTGCGTTCTGGAAGTTGTACTCCTCGTACATGGCGAAGTCGTAGTACTGCATCGTGAAGCCGCCCGAGCCGCCCGGCCAGTTGACTTTCAGCCCGTCCACCGAGAACGTCTTCTGTCCCGGATCCGAGCCGAACATCTCGAGGTTGTACTGCTGGGCGCCTTCGTTGCCTCCGACGTCGAGCCGGCCGGTGACCATGCCCGGGACCATGCCCGCCATGACGAAGGGGTTGTTCCCGCTGGGAACGTTCTCGAACAGCTCCTTGTCGATGTTGGTCGCAGTTACCGACGATTTCACGTCCACCACCGGTGACTCTCCCGTTACGGTGACGGTCTCTTCGACTCCAGCGACCTGCATCCGCGCGTCGACTTTGCTCACGAACGCGACGCGGATGTCGATCTCCTCCATGACCAAAGTGTTGAAGCCCGAGAGCTGGAAGGTCACGGAGTACAGACCGGGCGCGAGCTGCGCGAACTGATAGCTCCCGGTCGTGTTGGTGACCGCGGTCCGGGTTCCACCGATGAGAGCGGGGCTCTGGATACTGATGGTGACTCCGGGCATCACCGCACCCTGATCGTCAGTGGCAACCCCTGTGATGGTGCCGGTTTGCGTTTGGGCCAGCACCGAGCTGGCCGCTAGCATTAGAATCGCCGCCAGGATGAAAAGACGTCTCATTTGCATAAAAGTCCCCCTTGCTATAACTGGAACTGAACGACGGCAGAAGATGAGCAATCGGAGTGCCAAGACAGCACTCGTGGATTAGTCTGCGTAGAGCCTAAATTGCCGAATAAAACAAGTATAAAAAAGGATCCTTACAGTATTTAATCGGTTAGTAATTGCCAACGGATCCAGGAATTTGGTCATGAGAAGCACGCGGACGCGACGTTCTGAGATATCGCCTTTGTTCTTAACAGCTTCGGCCAGAAGTCGGAATCTGAGATCTCAGATCCGAGATTCAACAGGTTGGATTTGTTTTAGCCGATGAGCCTACTCCTTTTCGCAGCCGTCGTGTTTCTTGCTCTTCAGGAAGATACGCTCGAGCGTGCCCGATTTCTTGCGGAAAGCGACCGAGCCGCCGAAGCGATGAAGCTTCTCGAGAGCCGGAGCAGAACGGAGCCGCGCGCTCCCGATCTCGCCTATTTGGCGCAGCTTCAAGCCGCGGCGGGAGGCCTCCCCCAGGCGGCGGCCACGCTTCGGCGAGCGCTCGAGCTGGCTCCGCAGCAGGACGGCCTGCGGGTAACACTCGGCGCGATGCTTTTCGAGCTCCGGAGGTACGACGAGGCGAAGGGCGAGCTCGAGACCGCGATCGCGCAGCGATCAGGCTCTGCGCTCGCTCATTATTATTTGGCGGCCGTGTACCAGGGTCTCGCTCGCCTCGAGGTTGCCGAGAGCGCCGCCGAACGTGCGATCGAGCTTTCGCCCCCGCCCTCAAAAGTACCTCTCGATTCTTCCGAGCCCGCGCTCGGTGTCGCCGCTCGGCACCTTCTCGCCGAGGTCCGTTTCGCTCGCGGCGAGGAGGTGGAGACCATCCTTCGGGAAGTGCTCGCGGTCGAACCAGAGCATGCTTCGGCGCGCTATCTCCTCGCACGGTCGCTTCAACGCCAAGGGCGCATGGACGAGGCGGCGTTGGAGCTGCGCCGATTCGACGGCATCAAGCGTGGCGAAGCTCACCTCACGCACGGGCTCGACCTCTCGCGTCTCGGACGCCGCGAGGAAGCGATCGCCGAGCTCGCGCTCGCTGTCGCGGCAAATCCCGAGAACGCGCGCGGTCTTTTTCTTCTCGGCCGCGAGCTTCTGCGCGCGGGACGAAAGGACGAAGCCGGCCCTCTCCTCGATGGCGTGCTCGCCCTCAGGCCCGATGCCGCTTCCGAGGTCGCGCGTCTTCTCGACTCGTTCCGGTGAGCTCTGGACTATGATAGCGGCCTCTGGAGGCGATCAATGAGGAAAGCGTTTGCGGTGGCGTGGCTTTTCACGATGCTGGCATTGGGCACCGGCTACGCCCAGGAGGAGGATCTCAAGCCCGCGCCTCCCCGAGGAAATCAAGGCGAGGGGCCTTTCGAGAAGCTGATCCTTCGCGGCGCGACGCTCATCGACGGAACCGGGGCCATGCCTCGCGGTCCGGTCGACATCGTGATCGAGAAGAACCGGATCGTCGAAATCAAGAACGTCGGCGTTCCTCACGTGCCGATCGACGAGAAGGAGCGGCCTCAAGGGGCGACGAAGGAGATCGACGCCTCGCGGTCTTACGTCCTCCCCGGCTTCGTCAACCTCCACACGCATGTGGGGGCCGCGCCCAAGGCGCCCGAAGCCGAGTACACCTACAAGCTCTTCATGGCTCACGGGGTCACCACCATCCGGGGCGTCCCCATCGCGTCCATGAGCTTCAGTCTCTCCGAACGCGAACGAAGCGCGCGAAACGAGATCGTCGCCCCGCGGCTCTTCGCCTACCACCGTCCGGGGCAAGGCGAAGACTGGAAGGGCGGCCCCATCACCACACCCGAGAAAGCGAGAGAGTGGGTTCGCTACGCGGCCGCGAAAGGGATCGACGGTCTCAAGCTCGATGCCCACCCTCCCGAGATCATGAAAGCCCTCCTCGACGAGGCGAAGGCGCAAGGCCTCGGCTCGACGGCGCATCTCTCTCAGAACGGCGTCGCTCAAATGAACGCCATCGACGCCGCTCGTCTGGGTCTCGGCACGGTGACGCACTTCTACGGAATCTTCGAATCGCTGTACGACGAGGGGGACGTGCAGCCCTGGCCTCCGAGCGCGAACTACAACAACGAACAGGATCGCTTCGCGCAGGTGGCGATGCAGTGGGACAAGATCCATCCGCGGGGAAGCCCGGAGTGGAACGCTCTCATCGACGAGTTTCTCGAGCATCGGACGATCCTCGATCCGACGATGACCGCCTACCTCGCGGGACGGGACGTGATGCGGAGGCGAAACTCCGACTACCACGAGAAGTACACGTTGCCGTCACTCTGGGATTACTACCTGCCGAGCCGCACCAATCACGGCTCGTACTGGTACTACTGGACCACGTGGGAAGAGGTCGCGTGGAGAAACTTCTATCGGGTCTGGATGCAGTTTCTCGACGACTACAAGGATCGGGGAGGCCGGGTGACGGTGAGCGACGACGCGGCGTTCATCTACAACCTCTGGGGATTCGCAAACATCGAGGAGATGGAGCTGCTACAAGAAGCCGGTTTTCATCCGCTCGAGATCTTCCGCGGGGCTACTCTTCACGGGGCCGAGGGCCTCTTCGAGCCGAAGGGCAAGCCCATCGAGTTCGGCGTCGTCCGGCCCGGTCTTCTCGCTGACCTCGTCGTCGTCGACGAGAATCCCATCGCGAACCTGAAGGTTCTCTACGGAACGGGCGCCGAGAGGCTGAACGACCAGACGGGAAAAGTGGAGCGGGTCGGCGGAGTGAAGTACACCATCAAGGACGGAATCGTCTATGACGCGAAAGAGCTTCTCGCCGACGTCGCCCGAATGGTCGAGAAGGCAAAGATGGGGAGAGCCACCGATTCCGCGGGGCGCTGAATCACAACTTGCGCCGGAGGTCGTCGAGGAGTGAATCGATCCTGCGCTTGAAAAGGACCGAGCTCACGCCGCGGACCGGGGACACCTCGAAGGCCTCTCCGCCCGGGGTCGGCTCCCATGAGGTGATGGGGCTTCCAATCTCGGCCTCGTTGATGCGGGCGGCGTCGATCGCGACTCCCTGCGTCTCGAGCCTGCGGAGGAGCGCGTGATACGACGAGACCTCGTTCTCGGGCACCGTCGCTCCCGTGGACCGGCCTTTCATCGACTCGAGCGCCCGGAAAAGGGACTCAAGGGTGAGCTCGGGATTGCCAGTGGCGAACCCGTCGGGAAGCACGGTCAGCTCGTCGAGGATGGCTTCCTCGAGCTGACGAGCGCTGACCCCTTTCGCGCCGCGGAGGTTCACGTCGTTCAAACGGCAGCCGAAGAGCTCCGCCCGCTCGAGATTCGCTCGCTCGAGAGTGGCGCCGGCGCCCAGGGACTCTCTCAGATCGGCGCGGGTGAAGTCGGCCTCGCTCATGTCCGCGCTCCGGAAATCAACGACGGTGACTTGAGCACCCCGGAGGTTGGCGCCGGAGAACCGGCTCCTCCGGAGCTTCGCTCCAGGGAGAACCGCGCCTTCGAGGTTCGCGCGAAAGAGGTCCGCGTCGGTGAAGTCGGCTTCATGAAGCTGCGCTCGCCGGAGATCGGCGTACCTCAGGTCGGCCCCGACCAGCTTCGCGCGGATGAGCATTGCGCCCGACAAAAGGCTATGGCTCAGGTCGGCGCCCGACAAATTGGCGGCGGACATCGCGAGACCTTCGAGGTCGGGGATGACGCTCCGATTTTGACGGCGCCACTGGTTCCAGTCTTCGAGCCCCTGGCGAAGGAGTGCTTCGTGAGCCGGGTTTGCCACTGGGGATTGAAATCAGCATAACTCCCGAAAGCCGGTGGCGCTAGTGTCTTCCGAAGCCCGAACCACGAGCTATCCCCCGGATCAGGTGCAGGTCCTCCGGATCGACGGCCGCGACTTCATTCTCGTGGGCACCGCGCACGTTTCCAAAGGATCGACGGATCTGGTCCGCGACGTCATCGAGCGGGAGAAGCCGGATCGCGTCGCGGTGGAGCTCGACGCCCAGCGCTACCAGGCGCTTACCGAGCGAGAGCGGTGGGAGTCTCTCGACATCAAGGAGATCATCCGCAAGAAGCAGCTCGCGACCCTGATCGTGAACCTCCTTCTCGCCGCCTACCAGAAGAGGATAGGACTCAAGCTGGGCGTCATGCCCGGGACCGAGCTTCTCGAGGCGGTTCGAGCCGCCGAGGAGAACGGGATTCCGGTCACGCTGGCGGACCGGGACGTCAGGGTCACTCTTCGGCGCGCCTGGCGGTCGATGTCGTTCTGGCGGAAGTCCCTCTTCCTCTCCGCGCTTCTCGCGAGCCTCTTCGACGACAAGGAGCTCACGGAGGCGCAGATCCAGGAGCTCCTGAAGCGCGACGTGCTCTCGGAGCTCATGAAGGATCTAGGGGAAGCGATGCCGGAGCTGAAGAAGGTGCTCATCGACGAGCGAGACCTCTACCTCTCCCACAAGATCCGCGAGGCGCCGGGAGAGCGCGTCGTCGCCGTCGTCGGCGCCGGACACCTCGAGGGGATTCGGAAAGCCCTTCTGGAGTATCGCGAGGCCGACCTTCCGGAGCTGAATCGGATCCCTTCTGTATCGCCCGCTTGGAAGTGGATCGGCTGGAGCCTCCCCGTCGCGATCGTCGGCTCGATCGGCTACATCGGCTGGACCCAGGGCCCGGCCGCGGCCGGGGACAGCGCCCTTTTCTGGATTCTCGCGAGCGGAACCCCCTGCGCTCTGGGCGCGGTCCTCGCGCTCGCTCATCCGCTCACCATTCTCGCGGCGTTCGTATCCGCCCCGATCACGACGCTCAGCCCCGTCCTGGGAGCAGGGTACGTGACGGCATTCGTCCAGGCTTTCCTCCGGCCACCGTTGGTCAAGGAGTTCCAGACCGTGGCCGAGGACGTGACGAAGCTCAAGCGATGGTGGCAGAGCCGGCTTCTTCGCGTTTTCCTGGCGTTTATCCTTCCAAGCCTAGGGGCCAGTCTGGGGATGATTTTCGGGAGCGTCGAGATATTCGGAAACCTGTTCTAGTCGCCGAAGAAACGGGGCGATGTACACCCACTTTTCCACAAAAACGACTGCTGCATCCCGAGGCGAAGTGGCGTTTTGGTAGCTATTTAGGCGGATTGGCGTTGAGTCGGACACGTTTTCCACAGGATTTTGCACACAACCTATGCAGCCTCCTGTCATCCTAGTCCCTTGAGAACAAAGCGGCTTGGTCAGACCGACCTGGAGCTTAGCGTTCTGGGGCTCGGAACCTGGGCGATGGGCGGCCCCGACTGGCCGTACGGCTGGGGGCCGCAGGACGAAAAGGAGTCGGTCGCGGCGATCCATCGCGCGGTCGCGCAGGGGATCAACTGGATGGATACCGCCGCGGTCTACGGGTTGGGGTACGCCGAGGAGGTCGTTTCCCGCGCACTCGCGGCGCTTCCGCCTTCCGATCGGCCGCTGATCTTTACCAAATGCGGGCTGGTCTGGAAGAAAAAGAGTATCCGACAGCGGCTTGGGGCCAAATCCATTCGGCGAGAAGCGGAGGCGAGCCTTCGAAGGCTCGGAGTCGAGGCGATCGACCTGTATCAGATCCACTGGCCGAACGCCTCGACGATCGTCGAGGCTTGGAGAACGCTCGTAGAGCTTCGAACGGAAGGGAAGGTTCGCCACATCGGGGTCTCCAATTTCGACGTTTCCGAGCTCGAGCGATTGCGGGCCATCGCCCCCGTGGAATCGCTCCAGCCCCCGTACTCCCTCGCGCGTCGCGGGATCGAGAAGGAAATCCTGCCCTATTGCCTCGAGCAGGGAATCGGCGTCATCGTGTACTCTCCGTTGGAATCGGGCTTGCTGAGCGGCACAATGACGCGCGAACGCATCGAAGCGCTTCCGGACTCCGACTGGCGCAAACGGAAAGGCGAGGAGTTCCGCGAGCCGAATCTCTCTCGAAACCTCGCGCTCGCGGAACGGCTACGGCTCGCGGCGGCCCGGATGTCCGTCTCGCCGGCCGCCCTCGCGGTCGCCTGGACCCTGAAGCATCCCGCGGTGACCGGAGCCATCGTCGGCGCGCGAAGGAGAGAGCAGATCGACGAGCTCGTGAAGGCCGCGGAGATCGACGTCAACGAAGAGCTCTCTTAGTCATGTGGACGCCGCCGGAAAGAATCCGCCACGCTCTGCCGGAAGCCCGTTGGCCGACGGCGCCCGAGGCCTCGGAGGCGCTCTGGTTTCGCCCCATTCGGATAGGGCCCATCGAGCTCCGCGAGCGCACGTGGGTCCCGGCCATGGTCCCCTGGCGCGCGACCGAGGACGGGTTCGTCACCGAATCGAATCTGCGATGGTACGAACGGTTCGCCCGCGGACGACCGGGGGCGATCGTGGTCGAAGCGACGGGAGTTCGGGACATCCCGAGCGGGCCCCTCCTGCGCATCGGACACGATCGCTTTGTTCTCGGTCTCGAGCGTCTCGTCGAGACCGTGAGGAGGGCGAGCGGGGGAGAGACGAAGCTCTTCATCCAGATTCTCGACTTCCTCGCAATCAAGAGACGCCCGACGAAGGAAAGCTACTTCCGTCGGTTCCTCGGAGTGCGCGAGGAGCACCGTCAGAGGCTCGCGAGCTCGACCGGTGATGGCCGATGGCTCGAGGCGGACGAAACCGAAGTGCGCGAGCGGCTCCTCGCCGCCCCCGACGATGAAATCGACCGCATCCTCGATCCGCGCGAGCTCGAAGACCTTCGCCTCGGCGCGCGCGAGAGGGTGAGCGATCTGCACCTTCCCCATATCCGCGAGCTTCCCCGTGTCCTTCCCGCGATCTTCGCCGACGCCGCGGAGCGCGCCCGGAAGGCGGGGTTCGACGGCGTCGAGCTTCACTACGCCCACGCTTACACCATGGCCTCCTTTCTCTCGCCGCGGAACCAGCGCGACGACGGCTACGGGGGCTCGAGAGAGAACCGCCTGCGCCTTCCGCTCGAAGTCTACGAGGCGGTTCGTGCCCGCGCGGGATCGGACTACGTCGTCGGCTGCCGGATGCTGGGCGATGAGACCATCGAAGGAGGGGGCCGGATCGAGGACGCGGTCTTCTACGCCGCGGCCTTTGCCTCCGCGGGTATGAGCTATATCTCGGTCTCGAAGGGCGGAAAGTTCGAGGACGCGAAGCAACCCGAAGTCGGCTGGGCCGCCTATCCTTACACCGGGCCGAGCGGATACGAATGCATGCCCACCGTATACTCGGACGCGAAGGGTCCTTTCGGGCGAAACGTATCGCTCTCGGCGGCCATCCGTCACGCGATCCGCGAGCGCGGCCTCGAGACTCCCGTGGTCGCCTCGGGCGGCATCGGTACTTTCGAGCTCGCGGAATCGATCCTGAAAAACGGCGAAGCCGACATCGTCGCCGCCGCCCGCCAGAGCCTCGCGGACCCCGATTGGTTCCGAAAGATTCACCTCGGCCGAGGTGACGAAGTGCGGCGTTGCGAGTTCACGAACTACTGCGAGGCGCTGGACCAGAAGCACAAAGAAGTGACGTGCAAGCTCTGGGACCGCCTCGCGCTCGACGAGTCTGGGGTCGCTCTGGATAGGACGGGCAAACGGCGCCTGGTGGCGCCCGACTGGCCTTAAATCGCCCGGAGCACCTCGAGGTCCGCGTCATCTTCGGGATCGGTGATGAATCCCGTCTCGGAGTGGAGCGTCATGAACCCGCCTTGTTCCCGGACGAGTCGTTCGTGCCGGGCGTAAGCCGGAGCCGTGGTCTCGGGGAAGAACTCCGGCTCGTCGTCGACGACCGGCCCGCCGAAGCGGGGCCAGCCGGCGGTGAGCTCGGGGAAATCCCGGCGCGGGTAGTGGATGTTCGCCCAGGAAGCGTCGGGATAGACGTAATCCCCGTACACGGGATCGGGCCGCACCGCCGAGGAGCAGGAGACGATGACCTGGGGCCACCGCCTTCGAATTTCCCGCAGCATCCGGTTCACTCGCGGAGGCGCCCATCCCTTGCCGTGGATGTCGACTTCGTTTCCGAGCTCGAAAACCACGTTCGGGAGGTCGTTCAAGGCCTCCATCACTTCGAGAACGTAGCTCTCCGTCTCGGGGAACCGGCGGAACAGAGGTCCGCCGTTTTCTTCGAACTGCGTCACCAGGATGACGTACTCAAGGATCGCGCGCCGGGGAGAAAACGCTTCGCGCACCGTCTCGCGAACGAGATCGAGGTGGGCCGCCGAGGGATGGAGCCCGCTGGAATCGACCGCCCGATGCTTGGGGACGCGATCGAGAAGGGGATCGCTCGGCCAGAACGAGGTATCGGAAAAGGCGCGGAACAGCGTACGGCCCTCGGCGATACCTCGTTCGACCCAGCGCACGCGCCCTTCGAGCGCTCGGCCGAAGAGCCCGAAGCTCGTGTACCCGCGCCACTCGAAGTTGAAAGCGCCGTCGATGACGAGCGGCCGGAACCCATCGTTCTTGCGACGGTACTCGTCGCTCCGAAGGAGGATCTCCCGGAGCGCTGCCTCGGAGAGCCCCGCGTTCATGCGGCCGTTGTAGAACGCGAGGCCCCCCGGATCCGGCTCGCGTCCGAGGATCTCCCGGTAGGCCTCCGCGATGATCGGTGAGAAGTCAGGCATGGGATTTCAGGGTTGCATCACGGACCGCAGCACGAAGTACGCGGGCTTGGGAGTCAAATTCTCGTTCACGATTCCGAAGCCTCCGTTTCCCTGCCCGGGACCGTCCCAATAGTGAAAGAAAAAGAGCCGCGAGACCCAAGTCTCGACCCGAAGCGTTTGGAGGATCTCGTCGTAGTATCGCGGCTGGTCGCCGTCCGCGGTGCGCCGGCCGGTCTCCGTCAACCAGAACGGCCGGTCATCGACGCCGTTCTCTCTCATCAAGGTCCGGAGCGAAGGCTGCAATAGCCCGTCCGTCCGAAGCTCGACGATGGACGCCCGTCCGCTGCTCGCGTAGTTGTGGTGATTGACGACGTCGATGAGCTCTTTCGCGCTCATCGCCTCCTGGAACCACGGGCGCCAGGTTCCGACGTTCGCGAGCCCGGGGGCGACGACCCGCGCTCCGGGATCGACCTCTTTCGCCGTTCTCGCGCCGGCGTCGAGGATCGATCGCCGGTACTGTTCCCTTGTCCCGCTCCAGAACTGCTCGAGGTTGGGCTCGTTCCAGAATTGCCAGAAGCGCACGCGCTCCCGGTAGCGGCTCACGCTCGCGCGGACGAAATCGCGATAGAGCTCCGGCGAGGCGGGAGGGTCGCTCACCTGCGGATTGCCCGGGCTCGAGGAGGCCCAGGCGGGGGTGTAGGCGAGGGTGGCCAGGATCTCGAGGCCGCTGGACCAGGATTTTTCCACCACTCGATCGGTCTCCGCCCAGTCGAATCGTCCCCTCTCGGGCTCCATCCGGAACCAGTCGAAATCGACGCGAATCCAGGCGACGCCGAGGTTCGAGGCGACGTCCTCGAGGATCGCGTTCGAGGGGACGTGGACGTTGAGGCCCACGCGGTCGGCGAACCCCTGCTCGGGATTCTTCTCTGCGAACTCCGAGCTGCGGAGGAGCGCCTCCCGCAGCCGCGCTTCGCTCAATCCCCGGTTCATCATCCCGCTGTAATGGGCGAGACCCCCCGGATCCGCGTCGCGGCCGAGGATCTCCTGGTACGCGGACTCGATGATCGGCGAGAAGTCGGGCACGACGCGGGCTCCCCCTCAGCGTGACGACTTCTTGCGGCCGCGGGTCTTCTTCGTCTTTCGCCTCTTCGTGCTGCGGGCGGAGCTCGACGAGACGGCGGACCTGTTCGGGTTCTTGTCCGCATACTCTCCGCTCCGGAGGAGCGCTTCCCGCATATCGGCCTCGGAGAGGCCGGCGTTCATGAGGCGGTTGTAGTTGTCGAGGCCGGAGGCGTCGGCGGGCCGTCCGAGAATCCTCTGGTAGGCGAGGTTGATCACACGGCTGAAGTCGGGCACGGTCAGATCCTTTCCTTCAGATTCGCTCGGGCCCGGCGCGTGCCCTCGGCCCCCGGAGGAGCCAGACCCAGGTTACCCCGGGATCGAGAGCACCGCCAGCTTGAAAGGGGACGACTGTGGTCGTATCGTCTGTCCTGATGTCAAAGTTGTCACGAACTCTCCTCCTCACGGGTTGCACCCTGCCCCTTGCAATCTTCAGCGCGCCTGCGACGGCCGGCGACGACTTCGGCGTCAACGTCGAATTCTACCGGGACGCCCACGAGCAGGCGGATACGATGGCGGCGGCGGGGATACGTTGGGTTCGCATCGACCTGGCTTGGAGTGCTTCAGAGACCGAGCCGGGACGGTACGACTTCCGTATCTGGGAGCGCTTCCTCGAATCGTTCGAGCCCCTCGGGATCCGGGTCCTATTCATTCTGGACTACGGCAACGACCTCTACGAGGGCGGCTTTCCTCCCTCTACCGACGTCGGCCGCGCCGCCTTTGCGTCGTTCGCCGGCGCAGCCTCTCGTCACTTCCGCGGCCGCGCCGCGTGGGAGATCTGGAACGAGCCGAACTTGCCGCAGTACTGGGCCGGCTCTCCCGACCCGGCGGCGTACGTGGCTCTGGCCCGCGCGGCCGCGGTGGAGATCCGGCGAGAGGATCCCGAGGCGTGGATCCTGGGCCCGTCTCTGGGCGGAGACCGGTTCGACCTCGCGTACCTCGAGGCCACATTCGCGCTTGGTCTTCTCGGCGTCGTCGATGCCGTGTCCGTGCATCCATACGGGGCGTCGCACCCCGAGGCCGCGGCAGAGTTTTACGCCGACGTGCGCAGACTGATTGCGCGCTACGCGCGGGGGCGCACGGTCCCGGTGGTCGTCAGCGAGTGGGGCTATCCCGTCGAAGGCCTGGGTCCCGAGGGACAGGCCGACTTTCTCCTGCGTGCTCTTGCCGTGAACCGCCGGGCAGGAATCCCGCTCACGATCTGGTACAACTGGCAGGAGCCCATCAACCCCTGGCACTCCTTCGGCCTCCTCGACGTTCGCGGCCAGCCCAAGCCGGCATACGTCGCACTCACACGCGCCGCCGGGACGGCATCTCGGGACAAACCCCGCGACCCGCCTTAACTGAGTCCAGAGTTCCTCCCCTCGCGTATGGCGAGACCTCAAGTAACGCTTTAAGCTACTCGGTCCGGACCGAGTCACTTGAAGAATTACTTTAAGTTTCGCGCGAAAGTGCGCGCTAACTCTAGAGGCCGGAACGCAGCCTCCTCAGAGAGGCACCACCGCCGTAGTTTCGATCTCGAGTCGCGCGTCGTCCTCGATGAGGCCGCTCACCACCACGACCGCCATCGCGGGGAAGCTCTTCCCCATGACGTCGCGATAGGCGGCGCCCACTTCGGCGAGCGAGGCGAGATACTCGGCCTTGTCGACGATGTACCAGGTCATGCGCACCACGTGCTCCGGTCCCGCTCCGGCCTCGGCGAGGACGGCCTTGGTGTTGAGAAGGGCCTGCCGCAGCTGCGCCGCGAAGTCGCGGCTCGCGAACTTCATGTCCGCGTCCCAGCCGACCTGTCCGGAGACGAAGACCAGTTTCCCCTCCGCCTCGATTCCATGCGAGTAGCCCCTGCCGCGGGGCCAGCCTGGCGGGTTCAACGTATTCATTGGGTTCTCATGGGGAGTGCTTCCTTTCCGTCTCCATCTGGCGCAGCTTGAACCTCTGGACCTTCCCCGTCTCCGTGCGCGGAAGGCTCTCCACGAACTCCACCTCGCGCGGGTATTTGTAGGGCGCGATCTGCGCTTTCACGAACTCCTGGAGGACACTCGTCATTGAAGAAGGATCGCCGGCCCCTTGCTTCAGCACCACGAACGCCTTGACGATGTTCCCGCGCTCCGGGTCGGGGGAGGCGACGCAGGCGCAGTCGGCGACCGCGTCGTGCGCGAGGAGCGCCTCTTCGACCTCGGGCCCGGAGATGTTGTATCCCGAGGTGACGATCATGTCGTCGGTCCGGGCCTGGAAGAAGAAGTAACCCTCCTCGTCCATGCGGTAGGCATCGCCCGTGTAGTTCCAGCCGTCCTTCACGTACTCCTTCTGCCGGACGGGGTCGTCGAGGTAGCGGCAGCCCGTCGGGCCCCGGACCGCGAGCCCGCCCACCTGTCCAGGGGGAAGCTCGTCGCCGCGGTCGTCCGTGACCCGCGCCTGGTAGCCGCGGACCGCCTTTCCCGTCGCGCCCGGGCGAATCTCGTCGCCCGCGGCGCTGATGAAGATGTGAAAAAGCTCCGTCGCGCCGATGCCGTCGACCACGGACTTTCCCGTAGCCTCAAGCCACGCCTCTCCCGTCGGAAGCGGCAACGTCTCGCCCGCGGAGACGCAGAACCTCAGGCTCTCGACGTCGTGGCGGGAGACCTGCTTCAGCATCGCGCGGTAGGCGGTGGGAGCGGTCGAGAGCACGGTGACCCGGTGGTCCGAGACGGCGTCGAGAAGTGCGTCCGGCGACGGCTTCTCGACGAGCGCGACGCTCGCACCGACGCGCATGGGGAAGACCACCTGCATCCCGAGGCCGAAGGTGAAGGCGATGGGAGGCGAGCCGGTGAAGACGTCGTTTGCCGAGCAGGGGAGAGTGCCCTTGAAGAACGTATCGGCCGAGGCCAGGAGATCGCGGTGGAAGTGGACGCAGCCTTTCGGCTTTCCCGTCGTCCCCGAGGTGAAGGCGATGAGCAATGGATCGTCGATCGCCGTCCGGACGTTGTCGAACTCCGGGGTCTTCACCGCCGCCCGCTCGCTGAGCTCGTCGAAGTAGACCACGCGCTGGATTTCCCGGCGTTCGCTTCCGAGCTTCTCCATCTCCTCCGAAAGACGCTCATCGCAAAGCGCGAGCGGGATCCGGGCTCTCTCCGCGATGACCGCGAGCTCGCGGCTCCGGAGAAGCGGCATGGTCGCGACGATGACCGCGCCCGCCTTCGCCACGGCCATCCACGCGGCGACCATCATGGGCGTGTTCGGCGCCCGCAGCAGCACGCGACTCCCCGGCACCACGTCGAGGTCCTCGACGAGAACGCGCGCGATCCGATTCGCGGTCTGCTGGAGCTCCCGGTAGGACCAGAGGAAAGAGTCGCCGACGAGGCACGGTCGGTCCCCTCGGCCCTCTCGCACATGGGAGTCCAGGATCTCCGAGACCACGTTGGTCTGTGGCGCGTAGCGAAGCTCTGGGAGATCGTAGAGAAGGTCGGGCCACAGGTCCCGGGGTGGGAGGCTCTCTCCCACGAACGGGTCCACGTGGGCGGTCTTCCCG
>Ga0184637_10000590_pt1 | contig 27021 bp, 24 predicted proteins | sample PLM3_127_b2_FD_133143 | JGI IMG/M metagenome (GOLD analysis project Ga0184637, IMG submission 133143) | Groundwater sediment microbial communities from an aquifer in East River, Colorado, USA - PLM3_127_b2 | ecosystem: Environmental > Terrestrial > Soil > Riparian zone | place: USA: East River... | reverse complement strand
CCGGTGGGCGCGTTGAAGCCTGCGGTATCGAGACTGCCGTTAGTGTTGTAGCGAGCGACCACGTAGTCCAGGGTGGCCCGCTGGCTCCAGCCGGCGACGACGAACTTGCCGTCGCTCTGGATGGCGACACCCTCGATTTCGTCGTTGCCTCCGGTGATGGCGGTCGAGACGATGCCGGTGACGTTGAATAAGGTGTCGAGGCTGCCGTCGGTGTTGTATCGAACGAGGGCGAAGTCGTCGTTACCTCCACCGCTGTTCCTGTGCCCTGCCACCACGATCTTGCCGTCGGTCTGGAGGGCCATGGCCTCGGCTCGGTCCTGGCCGGCGCTGATGTTGGTCGTGACGACGCCGTCGAAGTCAAAGGACCGGTCGAGCGTGAAATTCGTGTTGTAGCGGGCTACCGCGAACTGGTCGTCGGCGCCGTTCGAGCTATAGCCAGCGAGAACGATCTTGCCGTCGGTCTGGATGGCGAGAGCCGTACCGACATCATTGCCGGGCCCAATCGGAGTGGTCACGATACAGCTTTGCGCCTCGGCCGGATGCGGCAAGACCAGAACGGCTGCGGCCAGGACGGGGCAGAGCGCGAGTCTGGCCCTGCCGGCGGCGCGACCAACGGGACGGAAACCCATGGTGTTTTCAACCTGTTCCAGGATGCAAGCTGCATGCCCGATGGAGACTTGCCCATCGTTTCAATAAGTTGAGCATGCGTCTCGGCCCCGAGGCGTAGGCTGCCACCCCCATCCGCCCCAAGCAGCCATCTGGACTCCGGGCGCTCCTTCTCGTGATCCAATCGGGCTCGATCGCGACGCCCTCGGTGGGTTTCTCGATCTACCTCTGGTACTTCATCCTCTCGGACGGCGCTCCTCCCCTCGAGCTTGTCGGCCCCGGATACATGACTTAGCATGGGAAGCATCGTGAGAAGCTCGGTGCGCGAGGCGGTCCTCTCCCTGCGAGACGAGCTGTACGATCTCGCTTCCGACCTTGTGAAGCGGAAGTCGGTCACCGGAGACGAGGACGAAGCCCAGCGTGCGCTCGCGGATCGACTCCGCTCCTTCGGGCTCGAAGTCGACCTTTGGAGAATCGAACCCGGGATCCGCGCGCACCCCGCGTTTAGCGACGACGGCAATCGTCTCGACCGGCTGAATCTTGTCGCTCGCTGGGGCGAGAACGGGTCGGCGGACCCGGCGGCTCTTCTCCTGAACGGGCACATCGACGTAGTCCCGGAGGGCGAGAGGGAGCGCTGGAGCTCGGATCCCTACTCGGGAGAGATTCGCAGCGGCACGCTCTACGGGCGAGGAAGCTGCGACATGAAAGGCGGCCTCGCGGCGGCGGCGATCGCCATCCGAGCCGCGATGAAGCTCGGCATCGAGCCCCGTCGTCCGATCCTGCTTACAAGCGTCGTGGGCGAGGAGACGGGAGGCCTCGGGACCCTCGCCGCGATCGCCCGCGGGTATCGCGCGGACGCCGCGGTCATCACCGAGCCCACGAGCCTCGAGCTCTGCCCGGTCCAGGCGGGCGCGCTCTCGTTCCGGCTCCACGTGCGCGGGAAATCGGCCCACGGCGCCATGCGGCGCGAAGGAGTTTCCGCCGTCGAGAAGTTCTGGCCGGTATTCCGCGCGCTCGAGTCGCTCGAGCGCGAGCGCCACCGCGGGTTTCGCCATCCGCTCTATCCCGAAGGAGAGCTCGTCGCTCCGTTGAGCGTCGGGAAAGTATCCGCGGGCAACTGGCCCTCGACCGTTCCCGAAGAGCTCCGGGCGGAAGGACGCTTCGGCATCTTCCCGGGTGAGGACTGTGCTTCGGCCCGTGAGACGTTCGAGGCCGCGGTCCGTCGAGTGCGCGACGACGACTCCTGGTTTTCGGAGAACCCCGTCGGCGTCGAGTGGTTCGAAGGGCAGTTCGAGCCGGGCGAGACCGCGCTCGACGCCCCGATCCTCGGCGAGCTTCGAAGCTGTCATCGCGAGATGCTCGGGAGCGAGAGCTCGACGCACGGCGTTTCCTATGGAAGCGATCTGAGGCTCTTCACCCGCTACGCGTCGATGCCCGCGGTCCTCTACGGCCCGGGCGACGTGCGTGTCGCCCATTCCGCGAACGAGAGCGTTCCTCTCGAGGAGCTGGTCGCGGCCGCGGAAGTCCTGACCCTTCTCATCGCTCGAAGACTGGATGCGTAGTCCAGCGCCCGCGGGGTGGATCGTGGTCCTGCTCTCGGTCGGGGGCTGCACGCCGAAGAGCGAGGCGCCCGAGCGCGCGATCTCCCTGGAGCCGTGCCAGCTCGGCGCCGCTGGTTCGCCTTCGAGGCTCGCCGCGCGATGCGGTGTCCTGCAGGTTCTCGAAGATCGTTCAAAGAAAGGCGGACGCTCGATCGACCTCCGGGTCGCGGTGGTCCCCGCGGTCAGCCGGAATCCAGCGCGGGACCCTCTGGTCTTCCTCACCGGAGGTCCGGGCCAGGCGGCGACCGAGAGCTACCCTCAGCTCGCCCCCGCCTTCCGAAGGATCAATCGCGACCGCGACGTCGTCCTCGTGGATCAACGAGGCACCGGGGGCTCGAACGCTCTCCGCTGCCCCGACGAAGAGGTGAAGGACCTCGCGCTTCTCGACGAGAACAAAATCGGCCCGTGGGTATCTCGCTGCCTCGAAGCTCTCGCAGGCGATCCGCGCTTCTACACCACGAGCGTCGCCATGACCGATCTCGACGAAGTGCGGTCCGCGCTCGGGTACGAAAGTGTCAACCTGTACGGCCTCTCCTACGGCACCCGGGCGGCGCTCACGTACCTCCGGATGTTTTCCGATCGCGTGCGCGCTGTGATACTGGACGGAGTCGTGCCACCGACCGAGGTGCTGGGACTGGACGTGGCCGCGGACGCGCAGCGCGCGATTGACCTGATGATCGCCCGTTGCTCTTCGGACCCTCAGTGCCGCGAGGCCTTTCCCGATCTCTCGAAGGACCTCGACTCCGTGATCGAGCGTCTCGAAACGCCCGTCACCGTGGCCCTGCGCCATCCGAGGACGGGGGAGATGGAGGAGCTTCCGTTCTCGCGCGAGATGGCGGCCTACGCCATCCGGCTCTTGAGCTACAGTCAAGAGACTGCATCCCTCGTTCCCCTTCTTCTGAGCTCGGCCGCCCGCTCCGATCTCGCGCCGCTCGCGGCGCAGTTCCTCATCGTCACCGCGCGCGTGGGCGAGACCATGGCCGAGGGTATGGGGATCTCGGTCGTTTGCAGCGAGGACTTCCCGTTTTTCGAGGAGGAAGTGATCGCGGAGCGCAACCGGGACACCTACCTCGGCGCCCTCCAGACGGACAGCTTGAAGCTCGTCTGCCCGCTCTGGCCCCGGGGTGAGGTCCCAAAGGATTTCAAGAGCCCCGCGCCATCGACGGCGCCGGTGCTCCTCCTCTCGGGCGAGGCCGACCCGGTCACTCCGCCCGAGAACGGCGAGCTCACCGCTTCCCAGATCGGCCCGGAAGCGGCGCTCCATCTCGTCGCGAACGGCCAGGGACATATCGTCATCCACCGAGGCTGCATCCCGCTTCTCGCCGCCGGCTTCATCGAGAAGGGAAGTTTCGCCGGTCTCGACACGAGCTGCGTCGGCAAAATCGCGCCGCAGCCGTTCTTCCTCAACTACGCCGGGCCGGCTCCATGATTCACCTGGAAGGTATCGAGAAATCGTTCGGGTCCGTAGCAGCGCTTTCGGGCGTGAGCTTCAGCGCCGAGAACGGGAGAATCACCGGGCTTCTCGGGCCCAATGGCGCGGGCAAGACGACGGCGCTGCGGATCCTCTATACCGTCCTGCAGCAGGACCGCGGGAGCGCACGGGTCGATGGCTTCGACACCCTCGAATCACCTCGCGAAGTCCAGAAGCGAATCGGGGTCCTTCCCGATAGCCACGGGCTCTATCCTCGGCTCACCTCGCGGGAGAACGTGCGCTACTTCGGCCGCCTCCACGGTCTTCGCGGCGAAACCCTGGAGCGCGAGATCGACGGCCTCATCCGGCTTCTCGACATGGACGACATCGCGGACCGCAGGACCGAGGGATTTTCCACCGGACAAAGGGTGAAGGTCGCGATCGCGAGAGCGCTGGTGCAGCACCCCAAAAACGTGCTCCTCGACGAGCCGACGAGCGGCCTGGACGTTCCCTCGACTCGGGCGATGCGCGACTTCATCCGGCGTCTCCGGGACGAGGGCGCCGCGGTGCTGTTCTCGAGCCACATCATGCAGGAGGTCACCGCCCTCTGCGACCACATCGTGGTGATGTCTCGCGGAAAAATCGTCGCCAGCGGAAGCCCGGAGGAGCTTCGGCGGGTGACGGGAAAGGACAGTCTCGAGGACGCGTTCGTCGCCGCCATCGGCTCGGAGGAGGGCCTTCTATGACTTCCATCATGGGTCGCGGCGCCGGAATCGTCTTCACGAAAGAGGTGGTCGACAACCTTCGCGATCGAAGAACGCTCGTCGCGGCGCTCCTCTATCCCTTCCTCGGTCCGGGTTTGATTCTGCTCATGGTCTTCGCCATCGGCCGGCTCTCGAAGGAGGCGGAGCTGCCCCTGAAGCTTCCTGTCGCGGGACCGGAGCACGCGCCGAGCCTCATCTCGTTCCTCGAGCAGAACCGCGTCGAGATCGAGCCCGCCCCCGGCGACCCCGAGGCCGCGGTCCGAAGCGGCGAGAAGATGCTGGTGCTTGTAATTCCCGAAGGATTCGGCGGCCAGTTCCGCGACGGCAATCCCGCAGTAGTGAAGCTCGTCTTCGATCCGTCACGCAACGAGGCGCTCTCGTCCATCCAGCGCGCCCAGGCGCTCCTCGGCGGATACGCGCGCCAGATAGGCCAGCTCCGGCTCCAGTCGCGCGGGGTCGACCCCAGGGTCGTCGAAGCTCTCGCCATCGAGACCGTGGACGTCTCGACACCTCAGAGCCAGGGCGCACGGATGCTGGCGATGGCCCCCTACCTCATCATCATTTCGCTCTTCGTGGGCGGGATGTATCTCGCCATCGACTCCACCGCGGGCGAGCGCGAGCGCGGATCGCTCGAGTCGCTTCTCATCAACCCCCTCGGGCGCGCGGAGCTGGTGCTGGGGAAAGCGGCGGCGGTGTTTCTCTTCACTCTCGTTGCGCTCCTCGAGACTCTCATCGGCTTCGCGGTGATCTTGAATCTCGTGCCTCTCGAGCGATACCTCGGAGTCCAGATGAGCCTCCCGCTCCCAGCCCTGGCCTCGATCCTCCTGGTGAGCCTGCCCCTGATGGTGTTCGTCGTCGCCCTCCAGATGATGATCGCGAGCTACACCAAGAGCTTCAAGGAGGCCCAGAACTACATCTCGGGGATGCTTCTGATCCCGGCGCTCCCGGCATTGGTGATGGCGATCCTTCCCGTACGGGAATCGCTCTGGCTCGCCCTTCTTCCCACCGTGGGCCAGCAGCTCTTCATCAACCGGATCCTGCGCGCCGAAGAGGTGAGCCCATCACACCTTCTCATCTCCTCCGTCACGACCCTCGCGGCAGGAGCGATCCTCCTCGCTCTCGTGGTCCGCAGGTACTCGCGGGAGGCGATCCTGTTTCGCTAACGTATTCCCGTGTGCTAGCGTACGCCTCATGATCGACCCGCAGCTTCTCGAGATTCTCTGCTGTCCCGAGACCAAACAGCCGGTCACTCTCGTCGAGGGCGACGTCATCGATCGGGTGAACGCCGCGATCCAGTCGCGAACGGTCACAAACCGCGGGGGAAAATCGGTCGAAGAGAAGATCGACGGAGGCCTCCTTCGCCAGGACCGGAAGTACCTCTACCCGATTCGCGAGTCGATCCCCATCATGCTCGAGGACGAGGCCATTCCTTTCGAGGAGCTCGACCGCAAGAGCTGAAGCTTGCCTTCGCCTCAGGTCGTCATCGTCGGCGGCGGTTTCGGAGGCTTGAACGCCGCCAAGGGGCTCCTTCGGTCGCCGGTTGAGATCACCCTTGTGGATCGGCGCAACTTCCACCTGTTCCAGCCTCTCCTCTATCAGGTCGCGACGGGCGGGCTCTCGCCCGCGGACATCGCCGCGCCGCTTCGGGCGATCTTCGGAAGCGAGAAGAACGTCCGCGTCCTGCAGGCGGAGGTGAGCGATCTGGACCTCGACCGGCGGGAGCTTTCGATGGACGGTGAGCGCGCGACGTACGACTTCCTCGTCCTCGCGACCGGCGCCACGCACCATTATTTCGGACACGAGGACTGGGCTCGATGGGCCCCGGGGCTCAAGACGATCGAGGATGCGACCGGAATCCGCTCCCGGATTCTCGGCGCGTTCGAGAGGGCGGAGTGCGAGCGAGATACGGCGAAACGGGAAGCGCTTCTCACCTTCGTCATCGTGGGGGGAGGACCGACCGGGGTCGAGCTCGCGGGGGCCATCGGCGAGCTGGCGCGAGAGACTCTCGCTTTCGAATTCCGCGCCATCGATCCCAGAAGCTCGCGCATCCTCCTCCTCGAAGCCGCGGACCGGCTGCTCTTGAGCTACCCCCCGGAGCTCGCGGCCCGAGCGACGAAGGCCCTTTCCGATCTCGGGGTCACGGTGTGGACGAACGTGAAGGTGACGGGAATCGAGAAGGGCGGGGTCGCGGTCGACCGCGGCGGCGAGGCCGGCGTGCTGAAGGCCGAGACCGTTCTCTGGGCGGCGGGAGTAAGAGCATCTCCTCTCGGAGCGAAGCTCGCGGCACGCTCGCAGGCTCAGGTGGACCGCGCCGGAAGGCTCCTCGTCGAGCCCGACCTGTCGCTTCGAGGCCACCCCGAGGTCTTCGTCGTCGGGGACCTGGCATCGCTCCATCAGGACGGCGAGCCTCTTCCCGGAGTCGCCCCCGTCGCCATCCAACAGGGGCGTTACGTCGCGCGCACGATCGAATCCCGAATCGCGGGAGAGTCTCCGCCCCCGTTTCGTTACCTCGACAGGGGGAGTCTCGCCGTCATCGGCCGCGCTCGGGCGGTGGCGCTCGTCTGGGGACGCCGGTTCTGGGGGTATCCGGCCTGGCTACTGTGGCTCTTCGTCCACCTTCTTTATCTAGTGGAGTTCGAGAACCGGGTGATCGTTCTGATCCAATGGGGCTGGAGCTACTTGACCCGCAACCGCCGCGCGCGACTCATCACCAAAACGCCGGAGTGTCTGCGCTGACTCTACCGTTCGCGCAGCGATTTGGCTCGCCGCGCGAGCTCGAGGAGCTCGGCTCGATAGCCATGGCGATCGGCTCCGACCCCCTCTCGGGCGAGCTCGAGAACGCTGTCGAGCGTAGCGTTGCCTTTGTGAGGGGAGTCGCGAAGAATCATACCGAAGGACGCGACGGCGGCGGCGAACTTGAAATCCTGGGTCGCGCTCGCATAGCGGGTTCCGTCGTCTCTCACGGAGCGCTCCAGGAGCTTGCTCGTCTCCCCGTCCGGCTCCTTGTACCGGAGCTTCACGGTCAGGAGCTCGCCCGTCGACGCCTCTTCCGCCGGCGCGAGCGGCCGCTGGTACTTCAGGGGGTCGACACTCGGAGTGCCGGAGGGAGCACCTTTGGGCACGATCTCGTAGAGCGCGGTGACGGTATGCCCCGCACCGATCTCACCGGCGTCCTTCTCGTCGTCGTTGAAATCCTCCGCCCGCAAGACGCGGTTCTCGTAACCGATGAGGCGATAGCTCTCGACCTCGGCGGGGTTGAACTCGATCTGGATTTTGACGTCCTTGGCGATGGTCACGAGCGTCGAGCCCATCTCCTCGACGAGCACCTTGCGCGCTTCGGAGAGTGAATCGATGTAGGCGTAGTTGCCGTTTCCTCGATCCGCGAGCTTCTCCAGCGTGGAGTCCTTGTAGTTCCCCATCCCGAACCCGAGAACGCTCAGAAAGACGCCGCTTTCCGCCCGCTCTTCGATGAGCCGGGTGAGCTCTCCCTGGCTCGTCACGCCGACGTTGAAATCCCCGTCGGTTGCCAGCACCACGCGGTTGGTGCCGCCGGGGATGAAGTGAGCAACGGCGTGATCGTAGGCAAGCTGGATGCCCGAGCCGCCGTTCGTAGAACCTCCCGCCTGGAGACGGTCCAGGGCGTCGAGGATGACGCCCTTCTGATCGCCCGAGGTTCGCGGCAAGACCATTCCCGAGGCCCCCGCATACACCACGATGGCGACCTGGTCGTTCTCCGTGAGCTCGTCCACCAGGAGACGCATCGCCTGCTTCAACAGCGGGAGCTTGTCAGGCGGCTCCATCGAGCCCGAGACATCGAGCAGGAACACCAGATTGAGCCGCGGGCGGTCGTCGAGCGACAGCGGCGTTCCTTTCAGACCAATACGCATCAGGCGATGCTCCGGCTTCCAAGGGGCGTCCGCAATCTCGACGTTCACAGAGAACGGCTGTCCCTCCGGAGGAGCCGGATAGTCGTAGTCGAAGTAGTTCACCATCTCCTCGATGCGAACGGCATCCTTCGGAGGAAGCATCGACTGCGCGATGAAGCGACGCACGTTCGCATAGGACGCCGTGTCGACGTCGATCGAGAACGTCGAAAGCGGGTTCTGACCGACGTCGAGAAAGGGGTTGTCATCGATGCGGTCGTAGGCTTCCGTGTGGAATGGAGTCCGCGCTCTTTGAACGTCCAGATAGCCGGTGTCCCGAGGCTCGTACGCGAACGCGGGCGCTGGGCTGCGCGGGGCCGATGGCCTGCCGGCGATGTAACTGCTGCTCTGCAGTCGCTGCACCGATGCCGGGTCGATTCCCTCCGGCACTCCCCCGACCATGCCTCCGATCACGCCGCCGGGGACACCGCCCTCGATTCCCACCGGCGCCGAAATGGTTTCCTGTGCAGGACCCGACTGCGGAGCGGCGAGGGGGCGTGCTTCGGCGGGTGCCGACGGCGGCGGCGCGTAAGAGCTCACGCGCGGAGCTGGCGCAGAGATTTCAGGCATCAGCGACAACTTCCACCACCAGACGATGGATACGCCGAGGAGCACCACCGCTGCCGCCGCGATCCAGGAAACAAACCGGCCAGCCCGAGCGCGTTTCTCGAGGCTCCGATCGATCCGTTCGCGGTGGATTCCGGTGAGTTCGATGGACGGCTCCGCGCCGAGCTCCTTCCGCAGCAAGGAAGCAGTTTCTCGGATCTCCTCGACGAGTCTTCGCGCATCGTCCGACTGCGAAACGAAGGCCTCGACCGAAGCACTCTCGCTCTCGTCCGCGAGCTCGCCGAGCGCGTAGGCGGTCAGCTTGGGATCGTCTAGATCGATCGTCATGGGACACTCCTTACAGGTCTCGCGGACTCGGAGCTCCCGCGCGAGTCTCGCTGCAGCAATTCCCGCAGCGAGCGCAGGCCTCGGTGGAGCAGGAAGCCGACATTCGACGTGCTGAGCCCGGTGATCTCGCTGATCTCCCGATAGGACAACTCGTTCTGAAACTTCAGGCGGATCACCTCTCGCTGGTTCTCGGGAAGCGTCGTCAACAACGCGAGGATCCGGGTCATTCCCTCTTTCGCCTCGAGCTCAGCCGACGGAAGCGGATCCGGGCTCTCTCTCGACTCCGAACGGTCGTCCTCGAGCGACAGCGTGCGAGCCTCTTTCTTGCGCACGTCGAGGGCACGGTTGCGACACACCTTGAAGAGCCAGGGCGCGACGCGCCCGTCGAGGCGCGCCGGGCTCTCGGAGCAAAGACGAAGGAACGTGTCCTGGACCACGTCGCGAGCGCGTTCGAGGTCCCCGGTGATTCCAAAGGCATAACGCGTCAGAGGAGCCTCGAACCGCTCGAGCGCCGAGCGAATCCAGGAAGCGTTACTCATGTGGACCGTCTTCCTCCCTCTATAGTTCATAACGTCCCGGGGAGCGTTTTCTTAGAGGGAAAGACACCGGAAATGCGGATTTGGGTCCGTTTTCTTTGAGGGAGAAGGAAGCGTCGGTAGCGGAGCGGACTACGTCAGAGCTGCTCCCGTCTCGTGGCCCTTCTCGCACCGTTCCATCGAGGTTACCCTGGAGGAACTCGCTCGCGCAGACGAAGAGCGGCCCGGACGCTACCGGAAAGTCGGCGTCGAATTTTGAGCCCTCAGCCCGAGCGCAGGGCGAGCGCAGCGAGTCCCGGAGCGAGAGCGCTGGGGGTGGGGCCCCAGCGCACTTATTTCTTATTCCGTTCGGGCCGGAACCCCGAGCGCCTTCAGACGCACTGCGACGTCGGCGCCCGCCGTCCCGGTTTTGACTTCCTTGTCGATGTAGAGGATTTTGCCGTCCGCCCCCACGTAATACGTCCACCGAAACGGAAGCTCGCGCTCCGGCGTAACGACCCCGTACGCTTTCGCGACCCCCTTCTCGGGATCGCTCAGGATGGGAAAGTCGAGCCCTAGCGACTCGCCAAACTCTTTGTTCTTCTCGGGAGTGTCGCAGCTCGCTGCGAAGTAAGAGACGTCGAACACCCGAATCTCAGAGCCGCTCTCACGGAGCGACTTGCATTCGGCGGTTCAACCAGAGGTGAAGGCTTTGGGAAACCAGGCGAGAACGACCGTCTTGCCCTTCAGCTCGGAGAGCCGGTAGGTTTTTCCGTCCGTGCCCGCGAGCGCGAACTCCGGCGCGGAATCACCCACCTTGAGCTCGGCGGCCGCGACGGCGCCGCCCCCCCAAAGCAGTAAGCCCATCAAGCCGAAGGTCCATGCTGCGATTTTTTTCATGCGAGATAACTCCTTTCGATCAGAGAGCGAGAGTGCACTCTAGCATTATTGACCCTTCACTCGTACCGAAGCGCCTCGATGGGGTCGAGCCTGGCGGCGCGGCGCGCGGGGAAGAACCCGGCGACGAGTCCGATGGCGACGGCGATGCCGTAGGAGACGACCACCACTCCCGGCGAGAGCGAGGTCGTCCAGCCGAACCACTCCGACACGATCCGGGAAAGGGCGATGCCCAGGACCACTCCCGCGACTCCCCCGACGGCGCCGAGGAGCAGAGCCTCGAGGAAGAACTGGTTGCCCACGTCCCGGGCGCGGGCGCCGACCGACAGACGCACTCCAATCTCGCGAGTGCGTTCGGTGACCGAGAGGAGCATGACGTTTCCGATCCCGATCCCTCCCACGAGCAAGGACACGAGCGCTATCGACACCAGAAGCGCCATCATCGTGCGGCTCGAGCGCTCGAGGGTCATCGAGAGCTCTTCGAGCGTGACGCGCTCGAGGTTGGGGAGATTCCCCGCGAGCACCCGGGCCACGTTCGGGTGGAGTCCCTTGGTCAGGACCTCGCTGGCCTGGGTCACGACCGTGAAATCGTCCGGAGCGGTCTCCGCGATTCGGTGCCGCTCGCGAAGAACCTTCGTCACCGCTGCCGCCACTTTCGAAACCTCGCCCGTCGACTCCGCGGTCACGGTGATGGTATTGAGATTGGTGACGTTGAGGAGCCGGTGGATGGTAGTGACCGGCACGTAGACCGCGTCGAACTCGTCGTCTCCGACGGCTCCCGGCGTCATCCAGTTCGCGCTCGCGGTCACGCCCACCACGCGGAAGCTCTGGTTCCAGAGGGTGACCTCCTCTCCCACGGGATCGGCTTCGGGGGCGAAGAGTTTTTCACGAACGACGCTTCCGAGGACCACGACCTCTTCCGCACGCCTCTGCTCGCGCTCCGAGAAGAACCTTCCCGCGGAAAGCGCATGCGCCCGGCGAACCCTCGGGAGGTCGACGTCGGTTCCGTGCATCCGCGTGAACCAGCGGCGCTCTCCCGCGAACACCTTGGCGTTCTCGTGCACGCCCGAAGCGACGTCGGCGACACCGGGGAGATCGGCAATGGCGTCGGCGTCCTCCTGCGTCAGGGTCGCCGCCGCCCCGAGGCCCGCCTCTCTGTCCCCGAGCCTCTCCGCCGCCGTCGGGTGGTCGTGCTTCTCCATGGGGTCGTTCTCGGGGTGAGCGAGAACGTCGGGGAAAAGCGCCGTCAGGATGCGGTCGAAGAGGGGAGCCAGCCTCGCGTGCGGGGCTTGTACTTCGATCGTCTCATCTCCCTTCGTCTTGTAGTTGCCCGCCTTGACCAGGATTACGTTCAGCCCCGCGGCCCGGATCTGGTTCTGGATGGACCGATGAGCGCCGTTTCCGATGGCGACAGTCACGAGGACGCAACCGACGCCAATGGCGAGGCCGAAGAGGGAAAGCGCCGTGCGGAGACGGTAGCGTTTCAATCCCGAGAGCGCGATTTCGAGGCTCATGCCCCTACCGGACTGTCGCTTTCGACCTTTCCGTCGCGAAGCTCGATGATGCGGGAGGCGCATTCGGCGATGTTGCGCTCGTGGGTGATGATCACCAGGGTCAGCCCTCGATCCTGGTTCAAACGACGGAACAGCTCCATGATCTCGCGGCTCGTCTGGCTATCGAGGTTCCCCGTGGGCTCGTCGGCGAGAAGAAGCCCCGGCGAGTTCACGAGCGCCCGGGCGATGGCCACCCTCTGCTGTTGCCCCCCCGAGAGCTGGTTCGGGTGATGAAGCGCGCGATCGGATAGCCCGAGAGACGCGAGCATCTCGAGAGCGCGGCTCCGTCTCTGGGAGCGGGAGAGCTTGCCGCCGTTGTAGAGGAGCGGCAGCTCCACGTTCTCGACCGCGGGCGTCCGCGGGAGAAGGTTGAAGCTCTGGAAGATGAAGCCGATTTGCCGGTTGCGAAGCGACGCCCTCTCGTCGGGAGAGATCTCGGAGACGTCCTTCTCGCCGAGAAGGTAGCGTCCGCTCGTCGGCCGATCGAGACACCCGAGGATGTGCATCAGGGTGGATTTCCCCGAGCCCGAGGGTCCGATAACGGCGACGAACTCCCCGTCCTGGATCTCGAGACTGACGCCTCGCAACGCCTCGACCTGGACTTCTCCGACGGCGTAGGTTTTCTTGAGATCGCGTACCGAGATGTTCGCCATCCAGGTTCAGTTACCCGTCGGCTCCGGGGTCTTCGCGGGCGGGATCTTCCCGGTGTAGGCATAGAGGAAGGCGGCGACCGATTTCTCCGCTCCCGCCATTCCGTAGATCTTCTCCGCCCCTTCGATGACCCAGAACTCGTTTGCGGCATGCGCCCCCGCCCCGTAACCCGCGGCGCCGCCCACGATCGGCATGTTGAGCCCCGATACGTCGTTGACGAAGAGGTACGCGGGCCAGTAGGGACCCAGGATCGACTCCTCCGCGGGAGGAACGCTGTAGGGTATCTGGAAGATGTCGTACGTCGTCATCAGCGCCTGGGCGGCTTCGTTGTCGTAGCGCATCTTGGACCAGGGGACGTCGCCGATGACCGTCATCTCGACGTCCTGGTAACCCTTCTCGTCGAGATAGGCGCGGACCTTCTTCACCATCTCGAGCCCCTTCATGTTCGGGACGTAGCGAAAGTTGTGCTTCGACGTGACCTTGTTGGGCAGGATGGCCCCGGCGCCGCCCGGGTACATGTTTCCCGCCCAGATGCCGTCGAGGTTGAGAGAGATGCCGTAGCGCGACATCTTCAAGTACTCGAGAGGATCGTCGGTCATGAAGCGCGCCACTCCGACGTTCTCGGCGGCGACCTTAAGGTCCAGCTTCTCCGCCGCCGTCTTCAGCATGTCCATCTCCTTCTCGCTCAAAGGAACGGCGCCGTCGTAGAAGCCGGGGACGAGAACTTTGTTTCCATCCTCTGCGATCAGAGTCGAGAGCATCTTGATATGGCGCCAGGCGGGACTGTCGGTCGACCGCTTGTACGCTCCGTGTATGTCCGAGGCGACCGGTCCCCGGCCCCACTTCTCCCCGCTCGTCGTGAGCTCGATATAGACGCAGCCCTCGGAGCCTCCCGAGAGATCGCCTCCTCCCCTTCGGGCCTGCGAGCCGAATCGAAACATCGCCTCGGCGTCGGCGAAGAGCTCCGGATGGTCCCGCACGAACTGGCGGAGGCCGATCGACATCCTCTCCTCGTCTCCCTCGGCGACGAAGATCAGGTTCACCGGGAGCTTCCCCACGACTTCCTTGATCGACATGAAGGCGTTCCACTGGACCATCTGCGGTCCTTTGGAGTTCGTGGCGCCGCGGCCGATCATCACTTTCTTGAACGGCGGGTACTCGACGAGGCGCCCCTCGAACGGAGGCACGATCCACGCGTCGGGCTGGGTGATGGGCATGGTGTCGTACATCCAGTAGATGAGAAGCGTCTTCTCCGCTCCCTCGTCGCACTTGGCGTAGACCACGGGATTTCCCGGCTGGCCCCACTCGGTCATCGGGACTTCGTATACCCGCGACTCCTGGCAGCCGAGCTGCTCGAAGAAGCCCTTCACCATCTGCGCCGACTCGGGAATGCCCTCTCCCGAGTTCGAAATGCTGGGCTGCTGGATCCATTTCTGGAGGTTCACCACGTGCTGATCGAGGTTCTCGTCGATGTGGTTGAAAACCCGTTTCAGCTCATCGGGAATTCGGCTGAGGTCGATTGCGATCTCGGTGTCTCCGTTCGAGCGGATGCCGAGAGCCGTCGCGACCTCTGTCGCTTCATTTCCACTCGGCGCCGGCTCCGGAGCAGCACAGCCCCAGGCAAAAACCGTCGCACCCAGAATCACCCAATGTTTCGTCATCAGACGCCTCCTTACTCAATGCTCGCCTCGCTCTTCATCAGTGCGCTGGGGCTCCACCCCCAGCGCCTCCCGCTCCGGGACTCGCTTCGCTCTCCCTGCGCTCCGGCCGCCGGCGCCGCTCGCACGGAGAGCGCTACGCTAAGCTCGGGCTCACCAAGTGTCAACTCTTTGACCCGGATCGCGGCGCGATGGTACGTTCGCACTCGATGCGCGTCTTGACCCTCGCGGCGTTCTCGATTCCGATCCTCGCCTGCCGGCCGGATCCCGCGGGCGAAAATCCGCCGATGGTTCGGGGCGCAACGTTCGATGAGGAATCGCGGCTCGTCTATGGGGCCGTCGCTCCCCCGGTGGACGAACGAGAGATGTCGCAGGCTCGCGTGGAGCTCGATCGCATGCTCCCGGGGAAGGGCCAGCTGGCTCCCCGTTACGCCTCATTTCAAAAGCGCTTTCTCGTAGGGTCCGATAGGCTCGACGAGGCGCTCACCCGTGCCCTGCGAGAATGCCGTCGCCGCACGCTCGACCACCTCGATCTTCCGGCGGAGGAGAGCGTCCGGTTCGAGTACGTCTCAGGGGCTCCCTGGCCGGCCTTCGCCACCTACCTCGGGGAGTATCGGAGCGTCTTGCAGGTTAACCGGGACTTTCCTCTCGCCGTCCGAAACGTCCTCGAGATCGCAAGCCACGAGGCCTACCCGGGTCATCACGTTTTGAACGTTCTTCGCGAGCGTTCGATCGGGCGGGAGCGCAGCCTCGATTCCGCCGTTGGACGTGAAGCTCTTCTCCACGAGGGGCTCGCGAGCTACGGCCTCGAGCTCGCGTTTCCCGGCGAGGAGCGGCTCCGCTTCGAGAAGGAGGTGCTCTTTCCGCTAGCGGGCCTCGATCCCTCGGAGGCCGATCTCTACTCCCGGGTCGAGCGAGAGATGCGCCGCCTGGCTCCGCTTCGTGTCGAGGCGGCAAGGGCCTACCTCGACAGGAAGCGCGACCGGGTTCAGAGCGTGATCTGGCTCGAGAACGAGGCGCTCGTTCCTGCGCCCTGGGCCTTCCTCCGGTTCGTGGACCGCTACCGCACTTACGTCGTCGCCTACACCGTGGGTCCTGAGCGCGTGCGCAACCGGATCGAAAGCCGCCCGAGAGACCCGTGGCGCGAGTACGTCGCCCTCTTGACGGAATTCAACGATGAGACTTGAACCGTGGCTCTGCCTTTTTTTGTTCCCCTCCTGCTCGAACGAGCCGCCGCGCCCGAAGAGTCCGGCTCCGGCAACGGAGGCTCATGGTGATCATTCGCCCCATCACGGAGGCGTCGTGCTCATGCACGGAGACCTCCATTTCGAGGTGCTGCTCGATCCGTCCGGGGGCCATCGAGTCTATCTAACCGATGCCGTCCGCAACGAGCTTCCCGCTTCCGCGGCGTCCGACGTGACGGTGACAGTGCTTCGTCCTGGAGAGAAGGAACCGGAGACGCTCGTTCTCGAGATCGACGAGTTTGGTGAGAGCTGGATCGCGCGCGGAAGATCGGTGACCGAGGAGGAGAGCCGGGCCGTCGTAGCGCTCGTCCATGAGGGCGAACGCTACGAGATCGAGCTCCCGTTCCTATCAGAGCCCGTCGATCCCGAAGCGCCCGATCCGCACCGGACTCACGAGCCCTGATTCATTCGTAGTTTCATTCAAAGCGCAGCGCGTCGATCGGGTCGAGCCTCGAGGCCCGGTGGGCGGGGTAGTAGCCGAAGATCACCCCGACCGCGAAGGCGAGACCGAAGGCGAGCGCCACCGCGTTCGCCGAGACCCGCGTCGGCCACTCGAGGAGCTCCGTCACCGCGAAAGCGCTTCCGAAGCCAAAGAGGATTCCGAGAGCGCCGCCCGCGAGGCTGAGAGCGACCGCTTCCAGCAGGAACTGGACGAGCACGTCTCTGGTTCTCGCCCCGACGGACAGGCGAAGGCCCACCTCCTTGGTGCGCTCGGTCACGGAGAGGAGCATCACGTTCATGATGCCGATCCCTCCGACCACCAGAGACACCGACGCGATGCTCGCGAGGAGAAGGGTCATGGTCGCATTCGCCCGCGCGAGGGTCGAGACCATCTCTTCCGACGTGACCTGGTCGAGCCTCGGCATGCTCGCGAGCACCAGGGCCGCGGCCGGGGTGTACAGACCCTTGGTGAGCGCCCCCGCCGCCTCGGTCCGAATGGTGAAATCGTCCGGTACCAGGCCCGAGCCTCTCATCGCGAAAGGACCGCTCGCCCGCGGAAGGCTCTTCGCCTTCGCGGGATCGTCGAGGCCGTGCCGCGCCCGGAGGAGAAGCCCTGCTTCGCCCGCGATCCGCGTCGCCTCGCCCGCGGTCGCGGCCGCGGCGGTGACGCCGTCGAGATGTTCGAAGCCGAGGAGTTTCTGGAGGCTCTGGAAGGGGACGAACACCCGCTCGTCCCCGCTCACCACTCCCACCACGGGGAAGCCGACCCCGCGAACGAGGAGCTCCCGTCCTACGGGATCGATGCCCTTACCGAAGAGGGCATCGCTCACGGAGCCTCCGAGGACCGCGACCCCGGTCTCGCCCTGGGTGAAGAACCGTCCTCGACTCGCCTCGAGCCCATGGATCGAGGCGAAGGAGGCGCCGCATCCGACGAGGGGCGCAAAGCCCTCGTTCTCCCCCGCCGCAAGAGGGGCTCGGTCCTCGACGACCGGCGTCACCTCGGCGACACCCGCGATTCCGGCAATGGCGGCGGCATCGCCTTCGGTAAGCGTCGTCGCCTTTCCGAATCCTGACGGGATGACGACGGCATCGCCGCCGCGCACATAGTTCCCGGCACGCACGTAGATCAGGTTCGTGCCCGCCGACGAGACCTCGCGAGTGACCTGCTCCTGGGCCCCGCGTCCGAGCGCGACCATCGTGACCACCGCCGCCACACCGATGACCAGCCCCACCATGGCGAGGGCGCTTCTCAGGAGGTTCTTTCTGAGCGCACCCGCGGCCAGGGAAAAACTCGCGTTGAAGGTCATCGCGACCTCATTCTATGGCGATTCGACTAAAATCTTTGTCGGATTGCGCCGCTCTACTCGGATTCGGTGGACTCTCCTGAGATGACGCGCATAGGGGTCACTCCAAAGCTTGCCCGGATCTCCTCTTGCACGAGAGTGGCAAGCACTCGCGGCACGATAAAGACGAGCGCCGTGGTGTCCGCATCGTGGCTGAGGACATCGACCACGAAGGGCAGTTGCTCGCCGCCGAAGAGCACCATGGGCTCGATAAGAAGATCGTCGTCGGATGCCAGAACGGACTGGTCCGTACTGAACTCCTCCGCGTCTGCAGCGGTGAAACCCCCATCCAAACGCTGAGCGAGGGCGAGAAGCAACACTCGCACCTTGTCGTGGGGAAGATCAACGAACACCCGATCGAGCCTCATTTCCGTCTGCCGTTCGCGGTGCCACATCTTGTCGCACCGTCCCGCCTCATGCGAACTCTCCGGACGGCGAATCCGTGGGTGCGTTCATCTCGGCCTCAAACGCTTCACGTATCCGAGCGAGAGAGTCCCGAACGTCGCGACCCTCGGATTCATGATGTGCGTTGGCAACGTGGCGAGCTAGATCCGCAAGAAGTATTCCCCATGCTCCGGGATCCTTCCAGACGCCCATTTGGAGGGTGCAGTGCAGCGCCTTGTCAACCACCCAGGCGCGCACCATCTCTGTTGCGGCATCGTCCTCGTGCGCTGCAGGAGGAATAAGGAGCTCAGCTTCTGGTCGCATAGGTTGCTTTCGTCCTCAACGAGGCGCCGGAGAACCCCCACCGGCGACGTCTCTTGTGGCTCTCCCCGAGTCGTGGAACAATATCAGAAGGAACCATGAGCAGCTTCATCGGCGGCAGCGCGTACGCCATGGCGAGCCAGATCGCCGAAGGTTATCTGCTCTTGAACCACACCCACCTGAAGAAGCTGAACAAGGGGGAGTTGGCCACGCTCCAGTTCGAGATCGGCCGGGTGCTGACCGAGGCCCGGGGCAACCAGCCGCCTCTGGACGACGTCAAGGCTCAGCAGCTGCGCAATCGAAAGATCAGCCGGCTCACGGGAGCCACGACCATGGTCCAGCACCGGATGACGTTGAAGTAGCCTCGCGCCTTCTGTGAAGGTTTGCTTCTTTCCGTCTCGACCTATAACCTCCTCTCGCCCCCGAGAGGAGGTGCCCGTGATCCGCCGCTCTCAATTGTTGTTGGGATTCCTTTGCGCCGGTTGGGCTTGCTCGCGCCCGGCTGCCGAAACACCTCGCGTCATCCGGCTCGTCGACGAGTTTGCCGAAGTGCTTGTCGCTTCCGCGCCCGACGCGGCTTCCGCCGAGCCCCCGCGCTCGAGCGCCGAGGCGCTTCGCTTTGTCGAGGTAGCAGGCGGAAAAACCAGCTTCCCGATCCTTCGCGCCGTCCGTACCGAGAAAGACAGCGACCCCGACGTCCTTCACCACGTCGAAGTGAAGCTTCGCGTGTCGAAGGGCAGAAACCTGGCGGTGAGGTTCTCCGACAAGGAGACCATCGACTTCGAGTCTCCCGTCCGAAACCTTTGGCAGTTGGTCTCGCCCCTGTTGCCTGGCGACGAGACCGAGACCTACATCCTGACTCCGTCCAGCTCGATTCCATCCTCCGCCATTCGGCACGTCTTCCTGAGCCCGACCGAGGAGAGCGGGGCGAAGTTCGAGCTCGAGTCGGTTCAGCTCGTGTTTCGACGCGAGTATCTGTCGAGCGTCCCCTCCGGCGTGAGCTGGCAGGGGTTGCGAGACGTATATCGCGAGACGATCGTGACCCGGTCGCCCGAGAGAGTCTCGTTCGAGCTGGAGCTGCCCGAGAACGCGCGACTCGAGCTTGCCGTCGGGACTGTCGAGGAGTTTCCCGTGACATTTCGGGTGGAGGCGGTCCCCGGCGGAACCCTTCTGGAGAAGACCGTCACGACTGAAAGCCGCTGGGAAGAAAGTGTCGTCAGGCTCGACGGTCTCGGAGGCGAGCGCGTCACTTTGACCTTGACGAGCGTTTCCGAAGAGCCGGGGGCTCTCGGTTTCTGGGGGGCGCCCGCCATCCGCGAAAGCCTCCCGCGGTCGAGGAGCGTGATCCTTTTTATCGCAGATACCCTCCGGCGCGACCATCTGGATCTCTACGGCTACGGTCGCGAGACCGCGCCGACGCTCTCGCGGATGGCGCGCGAAGGCGCCTTTTTTCTCGATAATCAATCGCAGGAGACCTGGACCAAAGTCTCGATGTCCTCGATCCTCACCTCTCTCTATCCCACGACGCATGGAGTGCGGGACTTCCCCGATCGCGTTCCCGCTTCCGCGCTCACCCTGGCCGAAGCGTACCGGCAAGCGGGCTATGCCACTCTCGCCCTAGGGTCAAATCCCTTTGTGGGGCGGGCGACGAACCTCCATCAGGGGTTCGAAGTCTTCCACGAAGACACCTCGCTCAAGGTCGGTGAGGGCTCGAAAACGGCGCGACTGTATCTGGATCGCGCCCTCCCCTGGATCGAGGCCCACCGAGACATCCCGTTCTTTCTCCTCATTCACGTCACCGACCCGCACTTCCCGTTTCCCCCCGATGCCCCCTACGACACGAAGTGGGCCGACCCGGGGGATCGAGAACGACACGCGGAGATGACCGAGCAGGTGCGAGACCACATCCAACTGGCGTTCATGAAGCCGCGCGGGCTCCCCACCACGAGCGATCTGGCTTCGGCGGGGTTGGACGCTCGGGAGTTCGTCCAGCCGGAGCTCGACTGGTACGACGGGTCCATCCGGGGGATGGACGCCGAGATCGGAAGGCTCCTCGAGACCCTCGAGAATCTCGACCTCGACGAGCGTGTCCTCATGGCCTTCCTGAGCGACCACGGCGAGGAATTCCTCGAGCACGGAAGACATTGGCACGGCTTCACGCTCTATGGCGAACTCACGAACGTGCCGCTGGTTCTCTGGGGGCCTGGCCGTATCCCCGCCGGAGTGGAAGTCAAAGAAACGGTCCAATCGATCGACGTGATGCCGACACTACTGGAGCTGAGCGGGTTGCCGGCGCCGGAAGGCCTCCAGGGGCAAAGCCTCGTGCCTCTGCTCCAGTCGGGCGGCGAGGCGGCTTGGCGCCCGCGGCCGGCGTTCAGCGAACGGAGGCCGAACTCGAACATGGACCGTGAGACCGTCGAGGCGAGGGCCGTCGTTTGGGAGGGCTTCAAGCTCATCCGAAACATCGACCCTCCGCCGGGCCTTCCGGAGCTGGAGCTGTACGATCACGCGAAGGACCCCTTGAACCTCGACAACATCGCGGGAAAGCACGCTGAGGTAGTCGAAAGACTTCAGAAGCTGCTCGAGGACTGGCACCGCTTCGTTCAGTCGGCGCGGCTTCCGACGGACGGTGAAGCCGTCGAGGGCATGAGCTCCGAACAACTCCAAAGACTTCGGAGCCTGGGCTACGTTCAGTAAGCGCTTCGCGGCTCAGCGAAGCGGCGCGACTTGAACCCGGGCGTCGTTGAAGCAGGCGCCGCCCCCGACGACGTTCACGTTCGCGGGCGTGAGCGCGGTCGAAGTCCTTCCGTTCAGAGAAGACTTCATCCAGGCGCCCTTGGGGAGAGCGACGACTCCCTCTCGCAGGTGGGCGTCGACACTGGCGACGCACTCGACTTCACCGAGGTCGTTCCAGACCCGCACCCGATCGCCTGAAGAGATCCCCCGCGTCCGCGCGTCATCCGGGTGAATGGTGAGATGGAGCTCCTTCAGGTTGAACTCTCCGAACGTGCTGCTCACGAGCTTCGCGCTCGCGGGGGTGATGAGACAGAGAGGGAACGACTCCGAGCGAATCTCTTCGTACGCGTAGGGCGCGGGGCCGAGGCACGCGGGAGCGAGATGGATCTTTCCGTCCTCGGTCTGGGGAAAGACGCTCTCGAATTGCACGGGGTTCTCGGATCCGTCGAAGTCGTAGCGATGGATCCCTCCGGTCGCGAACGGCTCGGGGGAGACCGCTTTTCCCTGGAGCTCGATGGCCGCGACCGCCCTCTCGCGCAGCTCGGTCTCCGTCCAGTGGAAGATCGGATCCTCGAATCCAAGGGCGCGGCCGAGCTCGGCGAAAACCGAGGCATTGCTGCGCGCCTCGCCTTCGGCCTCGATCACCGGCTTCGTCGCTCCGACGACGTAGCTTCCGTACGAGCGCTTGAAATCGTAGTGCTCGAGAAACGTCGTCGCCGGGAGGAGAATGTCCGCGTAGCGCGCGGTATCGGTCATCACCTGCTCGAAGACGACCGTGAAAAGATCCTCGCGCAAAAGACCCCGCAGGATGCCGTTCTGATCCGGCACCGTCGCCACCGGATTGCAGTTGTAGACGAAGAGCCCCCGTATCGGGGGCGAGAGAGGCTCGTTCAATACCTGCGCGAGCTCGGTCATGTTGATGACCCGCGTCGTCCACGAGGAGGTATCCCAGAGCTTCGAGGCGTCGAGCTTTCCCGCTCCGCTGTTGCTGAGAGTGTAGCCGCCGCCGCGCCGGCCGAACTTTCCCAGAAGCGCCGGCATCGCCAGGATCGCCGCCGCCGCCTGGCCTCCGTTCCGATTCCGCTCCAGGCCCCAGCCGCAGCGCAGAATCGCGGGGGACGCCTCCGCATAGCGATCCGCGAGGAGACGTACGCTCGCGCGGTCGACCCGCGCCGCATTCGCGGCCCGCTCGAGGCTCCACTCCGATGCCGCCTCGAGAAGCGTCTCGAGCTCGACGGCGTTTCCGTCCAGAAACGCGCGGTCGAGACGATCCGTCTCCGCCCAGTGATGAATCATCCCGAGGGCGAGTGGAAGGTCGGCGCCGGGATAGACGGGAAGGTGCAGATCGATGAGATCGGTAGAGAGCGTCCGCACCGGATCGACGAGTGCGATGAACGCGCCCCGCGCTTTCGCGTCCCGCAGGAAGGGCACGAGATGGATGTTGGAGGCCCTGGGATTCGCTCCCCAAATCAGGATGAGCTCGGCCTCCGGGTAGTCGGGAAATCCGACTCCCGCCATCTTCCCGTACATGCCCTTCGCGACCTCGGACGTCGGGGCGGCGCAGATCGTCTTTCCGAGCCGTGACGCCTGCAGGCGGGCGAAGTAAGCGCTGTCGACGAGATCGTCGGTCAGAAATCCGTTCGAGCCGCCGTAGTTGTAGGGGAGGATCGCTTCTCCGCCGTGCGCGTCCCGGATCGCGCGGAACCGTTCGGTGATGGTCCCGAGGGCGGTGGGCCAATCGATGCGCTCGAAACGAGCCTCGCCCTTCGAGTCTTTCTTGCCGAGGCGGCGCATGGGATAGAGGAGCCGATCGGGATGGTACACCCGGTCCGCGAACCGGCCCACCTTGGAGCAGATGAAATTCCGGGTGACGTCGTTTCCCGTCCCGGGTCCGATCTTCGTGACCCGTCCCTCCTCGACCGTGACTTCGAGGGAGCAGGCGTCGGGGCAGTCGAGGACGCAGGAGGTGCCAATCGCGTGCGCGGTTTCATTCATAGGATTGCCGCCCTTCCCGAAGCGCGTAAGTCACCCCGGCATAATTCGCGGCGATGTCAGCGGGGTCGACCTCTCCATGGCCGATGAGCGCCGGCAGGTATTCCTTCATGTAGCCGAGAGCCAGGGTTACGTCGGGACCCCACCGCCGGGTTCCCAGATAGCTCGCGATCGCATGGGCCGCTCGCCCGCGATAGGACCGATCCCGGTCGAAGCCGCCCGGGACCTCGGCGAGCCCGATGCGGGCCTCGAGGCGATTGCGGTCCAAGTACGAGAGCTCCTCGAGCTCGTGATGGGTATAGCCCGTCAGCCAGACGTAAGGAACGTCGGACAAGCTCTCTAACCTCACGAGCAAAAGCGGCAGGCTCAATAGGAGCACCGCTTTGAAGACCCACGGGAAATGCCCCCAGTTCATCGCGAGTTTCCGTCTCTGGAATTGTACGCGATCCGGGGGCGGTCCTTGAGCCAGAGGGCAGAGGCAAAAAGGCAGGCGAGCCCGAGGACGATCGCGGCATCGGCCACGTTGAAGATCCCCGTCCGAAGCTCCCCGATGCCGATCCGCAGGAAGTCCACCACGCGGCCGTCGCGAACGAGGCGATCGATGAGGTTCGAGGCTCCTCCGCCGATCACCAGAGACCATCCCACGAGCTCCACCGGCTTCGTCGCCTGAAACAGGCGCGCGCTGAAGACCAGGAGCAGCCCTCCGACCCCGACGGTGAAGAGCCAGAACCGGGTCTTGTGGTGGAAGTCCGCGCCTAGACCCAGAAACGCTCCCGAGTTCTCGGAATAGAGGAGCTCGACGAACCCGCCCACGAGCGAGTAGGGAATCGCGTCGATGAAGCTCGCGGCCGCGACGTGCTTCGTCGCCTGGTCGCAGGCGACCGTCATCATGAGAAGAAGGGAGGCGACGGCCCACCGGCGCTGGATTTTCGACTCTCTGTCCTTCATGGTGCCTGCGCGACGACGCCAGGATGCACGCGGGAGAGGCCGGGCCGCAAGTGTCCCAGGACATGCCCTCTTGGCCCTCCCTCGAGCTCGAGAAGTGCTCGTTTCTTCTCGAGGCCGCCTCCGTAGCCGGTGAGGGACCCGTTCTTACCCAGAACTCGATGGCAAGGGATCACGATGGAGATGGGGTTCTTGCCGTTCGAAGCACCCGCGGCGCGGATCGCGCTCGGCCTTCCGGCCCGCTTCGCAAGCTGGCTGTAAGTGAGAGTCTCGCCGTAGGTAGTCCGCTGGAGCTCCGCCCAGACGCGCTCCTGAAACGGCGTTCCCACGGGGGCGAGAGGGAGCGAAAAGGAGCGGCGCCTTCCTTCGAAGTATTCGGTCAGCTGTTGTCCCGCCCGCCGCAACAGGGCAAACGTCGGGTCTTCCTCCCAGTCCTCTGGAATCGATATCGCGCCGTGGCGGCCGATCTGGAAGTCCACCCTGCGGAGCCCCTCTCGATCCCCAGCCACGATGACGTTTCCGAGAGGGCTCTCGAGAAGACGATACTTCATGGCACGGCCGCGAGCTTGCGCTCGAGCGGGTGCAGGATGTCCCTTTCGAAGACTTCGACCAGATGCTCCGTGTCCCGGTAGCGATAGGGCTCGACCGCCCAGATGCCTGGAAGCTCCGGAGGCTCTTCGCCGTCGGGCATGATCACTTGGAGCGGCAGATCTCTGAGGGTGAAGCTGAACGGCTGCAGCTCTTTCGAGAAGGCGCGGCTCCCCGCGAGGTCCGCGAGGACGAACCTCGCCAGATGCGCCAGGTTCGCGATGATCGAGCGAAGCTTCGGGCCGACGGGCTTTTCGAGATCGATCGCGAGGGGAGCGTATTGCGACCGGCGGAACTCCTCCCGAATGGCGTCGAGATGTGGCCGGCGCCATTCGGGGAAACGACCGATGATGAGCGCGATCCGAAGCGAGCTCCGGGTGATGAGCTCCCGCCACCGGGGCTCCCGCAGAAGGGCCTCCATGAGGTGGGCCATCTCCAGATCGTCGACCAGCACCGCGGCCTCGTCCGCCGGGGTGAGCGCGAGGTTCGAGGTCACGATCCCCTCGTGCCTCGAGCCCGCGAAGACGGTCTCGTCGAGGCGGCTCTCCGTCAGAATGGCCTGGGCAAGGTTGCAGTTCATCACCAAAGCCCGGGAAAGCTCGCAATGGCTGAGCTTGGCCCCCCCGAGGTTCGTGTGCACCATCTCCGCTTCGACAAGACGGGCCCCGGTGAGGTCCGCCTTCGAGAGATCGGCGCCGTTGAGGCAGGCGCGGCTCAGGTTCACCTGGTTCATGTCCGCGCCGCTCATGCGGCTTTTCGAGAGTCGCGCCTCGGTGAGGTTCGCGAGGGGAAGCTGCGCCCGGCCGAGGTCAGCCTCCGCCATCGAGACCCCGCTCAGACTCGCGCCGGTGAGGTTGGCCTCGTAGAGTACCGCTTTCCAGAATTGAGCCCCCGCCGCCTCGGCGCGCGTGAGATCGGCGTGGCGCAGGTTCGCCATCGGAAGCCGCGCCCCATGGAGCATCGCTCCGGGCAGCTTCGCGCCCTCGAGGTTCGCTGCCGAGAGGATGGCACGCTTCAGGTTGGCAACGGGAAGCTGAGCCTTGTCCATCACGGCGCGAGAGGCGTTCGCCATCTGGAGCTGAACCCCCGAGAGGTTCGCCCGGGAGAGACGGGTCTCGACGAGCTGCGCCCTCGTCAGATCGGCGCCGGTCAGATCGGCCTCGACGAAGGACGCATGCGAAAGGTCAGCGCCAGTGAGCCTCGAACGTTGCAGGATCGCCCCGTCGAACCGCGCCCGGGGGGCCTTCACCTGCGAGAGCTGCGCCTCGGTGATGCGGGCACCGGAAAGCGTCGCGTCCGCAAGATTGGCGGCGGTCAGGTTCGCCCCGTGGAGATTGGCGCCTTCGAGATTCACTCCCTGAAGCTCGGCTCGGGACAGGTTCGGAGACTGGGACTCAGGGTGCTCGTCGCGGAACCGGTTCCACGTTTCCGTCCCTCGGCAGAGGACGTCCACGAGATCCGGGTCGGCCATGGACCGTCATTGTATCCGGAACCGGGGTTTTCAATCTCGAATATTCTGGCTTCACCCGCAGCTCCGCGTGAGGCGGCGTAGAAGTCAGGACGCGGGAAAGAGAGCCCGGAACGTCGACCCTTTCCCGAGAACGCTGTCGACGTTGAGAATTCCCCCGTGGGCTCGAACCCCCGCGAGCACGGTCGTGAGACCGAGGCCGCGGCGGTGCGGCTTCGTGGTGAAAAAGGGGACGAAGATCTTCGACAGGGTTTCTTCGTCCATTCCGCTTCCGTTGTCGCAGACTTCGAGAAAGAGGTAGCTCCCCGGGCTCTTGCCCTTGCCGAGGTACGCGCGGTTCAGGAGGTCGGAATCGACTTCGGTCGTGCCTGTAGCGACGCGGATCCAACCGTTCTCGTCGGGGGCCGCATCAGAAGCGTTCACGACGAGCGCGAGGACGAGATCGGCGAGCTGACCAGCATCGCCCCGGAGGGAGGAGAGCGGGCTTTCCTCACCCGTCTCTCTCGAGGGGAGCTCCAGCGTCACCCCCGGCTTCACCACCGCCCGGAGGCTGTGCTCGCCATCCTGGAGCAAATCGCCGAGGTGGACGCTCTGGACGTCGGCGTGCCCGTTCTTCGAAAGGGCGGAAAGGGTACTCGTAAGGGCGTTGGCGGAGAGGGCCGCCTCTTCGATCTCCTCTACCCCCCGCCGCAGCGGCGAGTCCGGGGGGAGCTCCGAGAGCGCGACTCCGGTCTGGCTCAGGATTCCGGCGAGGAGAGGCTCCACCTCCCGGGCGAGACCGCTCGCCAGGACCTCGAGCCCTTCGACTTTTCCCGCCCGCAGGTGCTCCTCGCGCTCGACCGCCGATCGTTTTCGATCGTGCGCGAGCCTCTCGTTCTCCCGCTTCAAGTCGGAGAGCTCGCTTTCGAGGTGCTGCTGGACCTCGAGCTGCTGGAGACGCTGCTCGTCGATGCGAGCCGTGGTCTCCCGCGCCTGGCGGAGCTGGGTCTCGCGCCTCTCGGTGACGTCGCGGAGAATGCCGATGCCGCCCAGGACCTCGCCCGAGTCTTCGGTGAGCGGAGAGTAGTAGCCGTCGAAGTAAACCTG
>Ga0184637_10000589_pt1 | contig 27032 bp, 19 predicted proteins | sample PLM3_127_b2_FD_133143 | JGI IMG/M metagenome (GOLD analysis project Ga0184637, IMG submission 133143) | Groundwater sediment microbial communities from an aquifer in East River, Colorado, USA - PLM3_127_b2 | ecosystem: Environmental > Terrestrial > Soil > Riparian zone | place: USA: East River... | reverse complement strand
CTGAACCCCGAGGGGGTGGCGCTGGTGCAGTCCTGGGTCGATCATCCAGAAGCGAATTACGGCTTCATCGTGGCGGACTCGAGCGTCCTCAACAGCCTCGAGCTCGATTCCCGCGAATCGGCTGCGCCCGCTACCCGACCCCGGTTGACGGTCACGTACTTTCCAAGGTAGCGAGGCAACTCGAGGCGACGGCTTTAACTTCGACGAGCAGTTCTGGGGGGCAAGGCCGGGGGACGCCCCGGACGTGGCCGCTGATCCAGGCCGCCGCTGGGGTAGCCTTTCACCATGCGTTGGTTCTCGACGTCGTTGAGCACTACGCCCGTAATCTTCGCGTGCTCGCTTGCGATCAGCTCTCTTGTAGTCTGAATCGATTGGCGGGTGCTGAATCCGCTTCTCGTCACGAGTACAGCGGCGTCACACTGCCGTAGCAGAACGTGCGAGTCGATGACCTTCTGCAGGGGGGCTGAGTCCAGCACGATGTAATCGAACTGCTCGCTCGATTCTCGGAGAAACCGCTCAAGAGAGGCAGAGCCGAAAAGCTCGGCCGGCGCTGCGCAGGTGGGGCCGGACGGGATCACGTAGAGGTTCGGAACCAGCGTGCTGCGAACGCAATCGTGACACACCTCTCCCGTGCCTGCCAAGACACTGCTCAAACCCGACCGACCAGGCACTTCAAAGATGTCCTGCAGCTTCGGCGCGCGGAGGTTGGCGTCGACCAGCAGCACCCTACTTCCGAGCTGGGTCAGACACGCTGCGAGTTGGCAGGCCACGAAGGTCTTGCCCTCTGCCTCGGTCGAACTCGTGACCAGGATGCTTTTTGCGCGCTGATTGTGACCGAAGAACAGCAAAGCGAGGAATTTTGCGTGCTCGGTAAAACCAACGGGTGCCTTGACTCCGTTCTTCCGCAGGGGAACGTGGGCGACCGAGCCCAGCAACGGCAGGTCTACGTAGCGACGTATGTCTTCAACGGTGTAGAGCGTGCCATCGCGATAATGCATAAGGAAGGCGACCCCGATTGCCAGTACCGCGCCGACAAAAGCGCCGATCGAGAGATTGGCGCCGTGCTTCGGGCTGTAACGCTTCGTCGGGACGACGGCCTCGTCCAGGATTCGCACCGCCATCGACGGTTGCTTCTCGCCGAGCTCGGCGGAGAGCCCGGTGGCGCTGTGCTGCCGCAATAGTTGTTCGAGGATTCTCCGTTGATTGTCCAATTCCACCTTGATACGTCGGTAATCGGAAGCGACCGTGTTCAAATCACGTGTCTGCTGTCTTTGCTTCTCCATTGCCTGCTGCAGGATGGCTTCTCTGCGAACGGCAGTCTCGTATCGGACCCGAGCCGCTGCGATCACCCCGCTCGCCACGTCGCTCGTCGCCTGGGCCAGCCTGTTCTCGATCTCCTCGAGAGCGCTCGTCGTCTGCTGTACCTCCGGGTAGCTGTCTTTGAATTTGGCGGAGAGTTCCGTGAGGCGTTGCTGCAGCTCCCCTTGCTCGCGTTTCAAGTCTTCGATCGTCCCGTTGTTCAGAATTTCCAGGAAGGAATTGGCGTCCGCGTTCTGCAGGCTTCGGTAACGTGCCGACGCCTCGGCCAGCTCGGCCTGAACCTCGGTCAGTTCTTTGTTGAACTCCTGTAGCCGCTGGACTTCAATGTCCTCGTGCTTGTCGAGCATGACGAGGTTCTCTCTTTGGCTGTATTCTTGGAGAAGCTTCTCCTTGTCCGTGATCTCTTTCTGAAGCTTCTCGATTTGACCTTGGATGAAAGAAGAGGTCCCTCGAGCCACGCCGGAAATCGACTCCGCGCTATAAGCGAGGTACTGGCTCGCCAAAGTGTTCGTCAGTCGTGCGGAAAGCTCCGGGTCCGGACTGGTATAGCTGATCTGGATTAGCTCTGTGTCTCCAATGGGAGAGACGACGAGCATTTCCAGCAGCTTTTCGGTCTGCCGCGCTCGAACCTCCGCCGAACCGCTCGCTTGCTCTTGCTCGCCCTCTTGGAAAACTGGATGTTCCCATGGTTCCAACTCGTCCATGACCCTCCGCGCCAGGCGCCGGCTCTTCAGGATGGATTGCTGGGTCGCAAAGAACTCGTCGTATCTGGTGCGGCTCTCTTCGATGGTGGCGTCATCCACCAAATGGATTCTTCCGCCAGGCGAAACTTGGATGACTGCGGTCGCCCGGTACAGTGGTGTCCGGGAAAAACTGAAGATCGCCGATGCCACGAGCACGGCGACGAGGTTCGCTATCATCAACCGGCGGCGTCGGAGCAAAACGTCCCAGACGTCTCTGAGTCGCACGAGAGACATGGCCGCATAGACCCCTTCCGTTTCCGCCGGATTGCCTTGGGGTATTTGTACCTGCATCTCAGAACGACGTTGTGAGCCCCAGGTAAACGACGAATCGTTCCTCGGGGGCAGATGGAGAAGACGTTTCCCGCATCGAAAAGCTGGCTCCGACGCGCAGCAACCATTCCGGTGTCACTTGATGATCGAGCTCCAGCGATAGGGCGTTGATATGGCGGATCAACACTGCCTGCAACTCCTCGCTGGTCGTGGCGAAATCCCCGTCGGGGTAGCTGTTGCTGCCGGAAACGATAGCAGGGCGAATGGAAAAGCGTCGGGCGATGTGGATGTCCAGGGAAGCGCCGTACACGGTCGCGACGAAAAACAGGTTCTCTCTCAATAGCGAGGGCGCGGTGTCTCGGAAGTAATGACCCTGCAAAGAATAGCGCTCCCCGAGTCGCATCGTCACGTTCGCGTTGCCGACCATTCCCCGAAACCCAGGTTGAGCCGGTGAATCCGGATTGAGGCGTTTCCAACCGAGCTCGGCCTCTCCGCTCAGGTTGCCCGTGGGAGAAAAGAGGAACCCACCCACTATGCCATAAGACTCGGCGTCCCGCCCCACTGTCTGGTCGTCATAACGCTGGGTTCCGAAAAAACTCGCGGCAAACACCGCCGTGTCCGCACTCAGATGTCGGGTGAACTTCAAACCGTAGGCTTCTTCCACTCGGTCCAGAAGACTCTCTATGGGAACGTCTTGAACCGTCAGCTCAGAATCAGCAATATCCACGCGATACCTCTCGTACTCGAGGCTGAGCTGGTGCCGCCATCCCACGGTCAAGTCCACGGATGCATTCAGCAAGTTCGAGCTTTGATCCACGGGAACGTCGAACTCACGCGTCGGCCGGACTTTTTCTTCTCGATATTCGCTTTCGACTCGAGTGAGGACGCTTTTGCCACCGAAGGCGCCGCCAGCTCGCGTCACGTTGAACACGTCTCTCAGCGCAACGAGGTCACGGTAATAGACGAAATCGAGCTCCTCATAGAGCCCGATGAGCACACGGTCCCCCCAGGTGACCACGGCCCCGAGACTGGGAGCGAAAATAGCATTCACATCGGGATGAGCGGAATCACCGGTCAGCACGGCGTTCGAATCATAGCCAACACCCGTCCGAGCGTTGGGTGTCAGGTGAAAGGGCCCGAGTTCCCACAACGTTCGCTCGAGAGCCTGGTCGATTTCGCGCTGCATCAGATCCTCTGGCTGAGTTTCAACGGAGCCCGCAAACAAGACGAACGCGAGAGTCAAGAATCGTCTCGACCATCGGCTCGGGTGGAGGTCTTGCCCCAGGTTTACACTCATTGGAAAAAACCTCAGACCGACCTGCCACTTCCGACCGTTCATCCCTCGAGGCCGCCATGGGAACCGCAGAAGAAGATCGCGGGTCTCCCAACCAAAAGACGCCGACAGCTAAGCGGCCACTGTGCAACAGTATATCCGATTCGAGTAATCGCCGATTTTGACAGCAAGTCGGCGCGGCCGCTATAGTTCAAGGTCTGCACCTAGGAGAGCGCACGTGAAAAAACTTGTGAGGCTCGGCCTTTGTATCCCCGCTTTCGGGATCTTGCTCAGCCCGGCCGAGGGGCACGCCGAGACTCACGTGGCTCAAGCGGCTGACGAATCGTTCCCTCCCGATTTCCAAATCGAACCGGACGGTATCGACCCCACACTCTTCTTCGGCCCTTCACACGAGGAGGCCGGGCAATATCGGCTAGGCCCGGAAGATGTTTTGGAGGTCACCGTGTTCGAGATGGGCCAATTCGACCGCAGCGTGCGTGTTTCCGGGGACGGTAGTATCGACCTGCCCCTGATTGGTGCGGTCCAGGTCGGAGGACTCGACCCAGAGCAGGCCGCCGCCCGGATAGCTGAGAAACTCATGGAGGAGTATGTAAAAAACCCCCAAGTCAGCATCTTTGTCAAGGAATTCAACGCGAGAAAGCTATCGCTTTTGGGCGCGGTCGAGAGACCTGCGACCTATTCGCTCCTCGGAAATCGAAGCCTCCTTCAATTGCTCGCCGAAGCCGGCGGCGTAGCGGAGAACGCTGGCCGAGTCCTGTATGTCTTCCGGCAGTCCGAAGATGGACGGCGTGCCCGACTCGTCGTTCCATTGAACGAATTGCTCGTCAAGGGCGATCCCCGCTGGGATATCTGGCTTCGCCCAGCAGATGTCGTCAGTGTGCCACCGGAAGAGTTCATCGAGATTTCGGTCCTGGGTGCTGTCGAGCGCCCCGGGGTTTACGAGTTGCTCAGGGAAGAAGCTACTCTTATGAAGGCACTCGCCCTAGCGCAATGGCTGAACCGGCGAGGTTCCAGGAAAGGAATCGAAATCCAACGTACGAACGCCTCGGAAAACGGCACCATCCTGAAGATCAACCTCGAGGACATCCTCTCCGGCAAGAGGCCCGATGTCCTGCTACGGGAAGGCGATGTCGTCTACGTGAACGAGAAGTTCTTTTAGCTCATCGCAGAAGCCCGTCGAGTTTTCATCCTTCCTGTCCATCCTCATCAGTCATCTCCGTATCGTCACAAACCAGTCGGTCGTAGGCACAGAGGGGGCCGGGGAGCAACCGACCCGAGGAGTGAGGACGCAAAAGGAAACATTCGAGAAACATTCGGACTTGACACTGAGTCAACCCATTTGGTATATCCATTCCTATCATGCACGGGGAGCGGGGTCATCGTATGTGTCGAGATGCATGGTAAACCGCATACAAGTTCAGTTCTATGGGGGAGCAAGAAGTCTGGAAACTGTGAGGCGGGCAGACACTGTTTGACTCGCGGGTTGTGTATCTTACTCGTAGTGAGTCACTTACAGTGCCGGTTCTCGTTACCGTAGTAGTCCTGAGTCAAGTGGGGGACGCAACACTATCGCTGCCGCCGTTCATCCAAGCCGGGGCTTAAGTTTCGATTGTCGAGCGACCCGGAGAAATTGCGACGGTGCCATTATCGCCGAAGTGGTTAGCGATTGGTGATGCGGCTGTAGGGTTTTGACCAGATTCTCAGGGGGGGGCTGTAGGGGTTTACCTGCGGCGAGAGTCGGACTGAAGCAAGACCTGGAGATGGAGAGGATTTTCTTTCATCCTGCGTTTCAACCGCAGAGCGTCGCCTGCGCCTTGGCGGACGCGCTCCTCATCGCGGGCACGTTAGTGCTCGCGAGCGAGGTTCGCTTCGCGTCTCTCAATCGACTCGTCGACTACGAGGGACTTTATCTCACTCTCTCCGTGGTGACATTGATCCTGCTGCTTTGCGCCTATTACAACGAGCTTTATCAAGACAAAGGGTACCAACAACGTTGGACGGAGATCGCGGCGAGATGGCTCAAGAGTTTCATGATGACGGGCGCTCTTCTCGCAATGGTCTACTACGCCGTTCCCCAGCTCCTGTTGGGACGAGGCATCCTGCTGATGCATTTCCCCATGGCGCTCACTGGACTGCTGCTGTGGCGCATGCTGTTCCGCTGGCTGATTCGTCGTTCTCCTCCCGTGAGGGTCCTCATCTTGGGAACGGGATGCATCGCCAAGGACGCGGCGCAGGTGATGACTTCGTCGAAACAAGACGAGTTCCGTGTTTTCGGCTTCCTTGCGCCCGAAGCCGGGTCGGTCGGAAGAGTTCTCGCGGGTACCAAGGTGATCGGGACGTTCGACGACGTGACCCGCCTGAGCACAGAGCTTCGAATCGACCTCGTGGTCGTTGCCCTCGAAGATCGGCGGGGGATGCTGCCCGTCGACGCATTGCTGCGTTGCCGGACCGCGGGTGTTGGGGTGGAAGAAGCGGCTTCTTTCTACGAGCGACTTACGGGGATGATTCCCGTGAGAAGCCTCCGGCCTAGCTGGCTGATTTTCTCCAACGGTTTCAAGAGACCGAGAGTCCACCGTGCTTTCAAACGCGCAAGCGAGTTCCTGATTGCATGCGCTGCCATCGTGATTTCCTTGCCGATTTTGCTCGTTGGCGCCATGCTCGTTTGGCTCGATGGTGGACGTCCGGTTCTCTACAGACAAGTGCGCGTTGGCGAGGAAGGCAAACGGTTCAGGCTCTACAAGCTTCGCACCATGCGACAGGACGCGGAGACTGAAAGCGGGCCAGTTTGGGCGGCGTCGAATGGGGATCCCAGAATTACCCGCGTGGGACGATTTCTCCGCGCAAGTCGCCTCGACGAGCTGCCGCAGCTGTTCAACGTGCTCAAGGGAGACATGAGCTTCGTCGGGCCAAGGCCGGAACGTCCGTGCTTCGTGGATCAACTGAAGACTCTCATTCCGTACTACGACGAGCGACACTCAGTGAAGCCCGGTATCACGGGTTGGGCCCAGATCAAATACGGCTACACTTCCAACGTCGACGAGGCCGAGAAGAAATTCCAATACGATCTTTTCTACATCAAAAACATGAGTCTCTTTCTGGACATCGTCATCCTATTGGACACGGCGAAAGTCGTGCTCCTGGGAAAGGGTGCCCGGTAAGGGATGATTTAGAAGAAGCAAAATGAAGATCGTTGTGGTTGCACCCCGGCTTCCATACCCATTAGACAAAGGGGACCGGCTTACGGTTTTTCACTTGCTGAAGTTCTTTTCTCAGCGGCACGAGCTTTCGCTAATCTGTTTCCGGGAACCCAAGCAGGATCCCGCCTGGGTAGGCCAATTCGCACCCTATTGTGCTCGCATCGAAGTCATCCCGCTCCGCAGGTCGCAGGCGTACGTGAACTGCCTCACTGGACTGTGGGGGCGTACCCCTCTACAGCTGCGGTACTATTTCGACTCGCGTATGCACCGTGTGGTCCGCAAGGTCGTGGAGGAAACGAGACCAGACCTTCTTTACGCTCACTTGATTCGCATGGGCCAGTACATCGAACCCTATCCTTCCCTAGCTCGGGTTGTGGCGATGAACGTGTCCATGACCCTCAATCATCAACGGCTCGCAGAACACACATCGGGGCTATCCAAGGCGATGCATTTTGTTGAATATCGAAAAATGAGAGTTTACGAGGGCGACTTCGCAGCGAGGTTCGATCGAGTATTGCTCATATCCAAATACGACCTTGACGCGATCGAACAGAGGGTGCCTCTGAAAAACGTCCTCCTCAATCCCCATGGGGTCGACTGCCAGCACTTCACTCCCGATTCCTCCGTGCCTAAGATTACGAACTCGCTCATCTTCACGGGCAACATGCGCTATGCACCCAACGTCGACGCAGCCCGGTATTTTTTTCGAGAAGTTCTGCCGCTAGTTCGTCGGCAGGTTCCGGATGCAACCTTGTTCATTGTCGGCGCCGATCCGGCGCCGGCCGTCCAGGCACTGGCGAGCGACCCCGCGGTACATGTCACGGGCAGGGTCTCGGATATTAGGCCATTCATGAATCGGGCCGTAGTGGCTATTGCTCCCATCAGAATCGGGGCGGGCTTGCAGAACAAGGTCCTCGAGGGTCTTTCGATGGGCTTGCCCATGGTCGTCACTGGCGTCGCTAATGAGGGCATTCAAGCAGTGGACGGCGAACATTTGCTCGTTGGAGAGACGGCCACGGATCTAGCGGACCGAATTATTCGACTGCTGAAGGAACGAGAGCTTCGGGAGCGGCTAAGCGTCGCGGCACGGCAATTCATCGCCGAGAACTGGTCCTGGGAAAAGCACTTCGCCCACTTGGAGACGATGTTTCTCGAACTGGTCAAGGGAAAGCGGAAGCAAATGGATCCTGCTTGCCTTCAACCTGTGACGAAACCCGATCAAAGCGAGTCACGCGAGCCTCCGGCGGACGCCTTCTGCTCAGAATAATTCACCAAATGACCGACCGAGGGTTCGCGTTATCAGGAAACTCCGTCGCTCTGAGCGACGTCACGACGGCGCCTACCCACCGCCTATGACCAGGTGAACAGTCAAATGCTGGGCGGACGAGGGACTAATCACCACAATCAGCTGCACTACTATTTGTCCACTATGCGCCATCTCAAGCCGGTCCAGGTATTCGCGCGGCTGAGGTACCTAGCAAAGCGACATGTACTCCACCGATCCTCTGCGTACCGATCGATTTACACGCGACAAACATTGAATGCGACGAAGCCGACGCCCGTCCCATTCTCGACGAGGGGCAAGACGATCGGTGATCCGCACGATATCGGGCATAGTCACTTCACCTTCATCGGCCGGAAAGTCTATTTAGGAGAGCCGATCGACTGGTTCCCTCCTGGGGAGACCCAACTTTGGCTCTACAACCTTCACTACTTCGACTATGTGCTGTGGCTGGCGGAACGATACAGAGGCGATCAGAACGAAAGAACTTACCAGCTGTTTCGGCGTCTCGTCAGCCAATGGATCCGCGCTTGTCCGGTGGCGACGCCGATTGCGTGGGATTCCTATCCGGTGTCCCAGCGCATCACCAGCTGGATCAAGGCGTTTACTGTGTTCGAGCCCGCAATTCGCCAGGACGAATCCTTTGCCGCGGAGTTTCTCGCGAGCCTGTACGCTCAAGCGTCGTTTCTGGAAGACAACCTAGAGTACCACTTGCTGGGCAACCATCTGATCGAGAACGGCCGAGCGTTGTTGCTCGCGGGACTGTTCTTCTCGGGGACGAAGGCGACCGGTTGGCGGCGTCGAGGCGAGCTAATTCTGTGGAACGAGATGAGGGAACAGTTCGTCGATGACGGCGGACACTATGAACGAAGCCCCATGTATCACCAGATCATGCTGGGTCTATATCTCGACGTCGACTCTACGCTCAAGGCCTTGGGCCACACTGTGCCCGGCGACGTCCCGGAACGATTGCAACGGATGCAATCATGGCTCAAGGCCGTTCTTCATCCCGATGGGGACATTCCACTTCTCAACGACGCCGTGCTCGACACCGCTGGAAATCCAGAGGAACTACTCGACGGTGTTCCCGGAGCGCCGGACGGTCTGAACGTCCTTCCGAGCACTGGCTATTTCATCTTTAGGAACAACTCGAGCCAGGACTTCCTTATTTTCGACTGTGGGCCGCTTGGACCAGACTTCCAGTCTGGTCACGGGCATTGCGATACGATGACTTACGAGTTAACGGTTGTCGGGCAGCGGATCATCGTGGACTCCGGCGCCGACGACTATTACGGGGATCTTTCGTGGCGTACATACTACCGCAGTACACGAGCACACAATACCGTCGTAGTCGACGGGGCAGAACAATCTGAGATTTGGAGTCGCTTTCGCGTGGGCCGAAGGGCAAGACCAATCGACGTGAGATGGGGGCGGGACAACCTTCGACTCGCTTACGTTTGTGGAACTCATGGCGGATATCGGCGCCTGGACGGCCGAGTGAGCCATAGACGATGGGTTTGCTGGGTCGATCGGCGATTCTGGGTCATTTGCGACCAGATTACCGGATTCGGCCGGCATACCGTCGAGAGCCTGATTCACTTCCATCCGGAAGCGACAGTAAGGGGGCTGCCCATGACCTCCGGCCGGGGAATCGGCATCGTCCAACGCGACAGGGCTACCTTGAAGATACTCCCATGGGGCGCTGAAAGCCTCACCACCTACTTTGGAGAGACGGGGGAAATACAAGGATGGTACACGCCCAGAATGGGGACTCGACTCAAGAGTTCCGTTTGGGGGCTGTCTCGAACTCAGGAGTTACCTATCTGGCTGGGATACGTGCTTTGGCCTTCGTCGACCGAAGTGTCGTGTGACTACTCCGTCATCGATGAGCGCTCGTGCCGAGTAAAGGTGGCGTCGGCTGAATCTAGGTATCAGGTTATCTTTCACCATTATGGCGCACAACTGGAGAGGGCGTAATGGACATTACTGTTTTAGGACTGGGATACGTGGGATGCGTTTCTGCTGCTTGTCTTGCCCATCACGGGCACCGGGTGCGCGGAGTCGACGTGAATCCGCTAAAGGTTGATCTCATCAATGCGGGAAAGAGTCCCGTTGCCGAGGCACGAGTCGGCGAGCTCATGACCGAGGCCGTGGGGAGGGGCAAGCTGACGGCATCGATGGACGCCGGTGAGGCAGTTTCACGGTCCGAACTTTCTTTGATTTGCGTCGGTACGCCTAGCAACGAGAATGGCAGTCTGGATCTTCGCTACGTTCAAAACGTTGCAAGTGACCTCGGTCGTGCCTTGCGCTCGCGCGGCTCCTATCACGTCGTAGCCGTACGCAGCACGATGCTTCCGGGAAGCACGGAGAGCGTGGTGCTCCCCATGATCGAGAGGGAATCCAGTAAGAAGGCGGGCGATGACTTTGGAATCTGTGTGAACCCCGAGTTTCTGCGAGAAGGATCGGCTGTCGAAGACTACTACAATCCGCCCTTTACCCTTGTCGGCGCTGGGGACGGCCGTGCTGGTGAGCTCCTGGAGTCGGTGTATAGGGAGATCAACGCGCCGATCATCCGCACCGACATTCGCACGGCGGAGATGGAAAAGTACGTGAGCAATGCCTTTCATGCCTTGAAGGTCACGTTCGCGAACGAAATCGGCGTCTTCTGCAGGGCCGTTGGCATCGATCCTCATGAAGTCATGAATATCTTTACGCGCGATCACCAGCTCAATATTTCGGGCAAGTATCTCAATCCAGGATTCGCCTTCGGGGGATCGTGCTTGCCGAAGGACCTGAGGGCGCTAGTGCATCGCGCTCGAGCGCTGGATCTCCAGTTGCCTCTGCTCGCCACGATCCTGCCGAGCAACTCGATCCATCTCGAGTACTGCTTCCGATTGGTTCAGCGTGCCGGACGCAAGAAAATCGGAATACTGGGACTGAGCTTCAAGTCCGGAACCGACGACCTGCGCGAGAGCCCGATGGTCCAAATGGTGGAAAGGCTCCTGGGAAAGGGGTATGACCTGCGGATTTACGACCGGAACGTCTCCATGGCGAGAATCGTCGGCGCGAACAAACGATACATCGATCACGTTATCCCCCACGTCTCTTCCTTGCTCGTGCCCGATGCGACCGAGCTACTGGAGCACGCGGAGCTGGTGATCATCGGGAACGACGCCCCGGAATTCCGGAGCGTCGTCCAAGAACTTCGAGAGGACGTACCCGTCATCGACCTCGTGAGACTCCAAGCCGTAGTTCCGGCGGAATCGCCTGCCTATCAAAGGCTTCCTCGGTAGGCGCCAACCACGTGACATTTGAAAGATGGCTGCTGCTGACCAGTCCCCGATGACGACTCTTCGTGAGGGAGCGTCCGACACTGGATGCGGAGCTAACCGCGTTCCGGCCGATCGCGGCCGGAGATGGCTCTCTCTGGTCTCCACCCTATGTCGCAGGCTCGCTTACGATGGAATCTCCTACTGTCACTGGAAGAGTACTGAAGCGATCGAGCGTTCGGCGACGGGTGAAAACGACCTGGATTTGCTGCTCTCCCGCGAGCAGGCAACGATGTTTGCCCAAACCATGGCCAGCTTGGGATTCAAAGCGGCAATGGATCCTCCGGAACGCCGGCTAGCGGGAGTTTTGAATTTTTATGGACACGATCGAGAAACGAACCAAATCGTGCACGTACACGCCCATTTCAAGCTCATCTTAGGGCATGACTATTCGAAGAATTATCACATCCCGATCGAAGACCCGTACCTTGCCTCGTCCGCGCAAGACGAGCCGTTCAGGCTTCCGGCACCCGAATTCGAGTACGTTCTCTTCATCGTCCGGATGATGCTGAAGCACTGCACCTGGGACGCCATCCTCATCAAGCATGGTCACTTTTCCCCGTCGGAGCGGCGGGAGCTCGAGTATCTGCAGCGTCGGGTCGGTCCTGGCCAACTGGAACACGTTCTGAGTGCACACCTGCCCTGGTTGGATAAAGAATTGCTCGACCGGTGTGCCGATGCGATTCGAGGAAAATCGCCGATCTGGACACGCCTCAGGCTCGGCCATCAGCTGCAAAGAAGACTCGCACCTTGCTCTCGGCGTCCTCGTGCCGCCGACGTCGGGATGAAACTGTGGCGCCGGGCTGAGCGGATCGTGCGAAGTCGCATACTGGCGAACCCCTCCAAGGCGCGCCTTGCCAGCGGCGGGGCAGTGATTGCGCTCGTAGGCGGCGACGGCGCTGGAAAGTCGACGATGATCGGCGAGCTCGGTGACTGGCTTTCCAACGATTTCGATACGCTCGTTCTGCACATGGGAAAGCCCAGATGGTCCCACACCACGTTTGCCGTGCGGGGGTTGCTCAAAATCGGGCGTCTCGGCCTTTCTCCGCGATTGAAGCCGATTCGTTATTCCACGGATGCAACCGCAGTCGAATTCCCTGGTTACACATGGGCGATCTGGGAAGTGTGTACCGCTCGGGACCGGTACCTGACTTACCTGAAGGCGAGGCGCTTCGCCGCCAACGGAGGCATCAGCATCTGCGATCGTTACCCCCTGCCCGAGGTCACCCTCATGGAATCCCCACAAGTCCGCAGGCTCGCGGGAGTGAAACACAACAATCGCTTTACCAGGTTATTGATCAAGGCAGAAGAGCGATACTACCCGAGAATCACAAGACCCGATCTACTGCTGGTGCTGAGACTCCATCCGGATCTGGCCGTAGCACGCAAGATCGACGAAGACCCCGGGACCGTTTTCCCCAGGTCCAACGAAATCTGGGACCTGCGATGGGACAGAGAGACGGCTCACGTCGTGGAAACCGCTCAGGCCAAAAGCGTGGTGGCGTCCGAGCTGAAGGCGCTCGTTTGGTCTAAACTCTAACGTTGGTCACCGGTGACGACGAGTTCAATCGACTCGAAAGACCAGCGGTCTCGAAATCGACACGGGCGTCCGAAACTGGGAGAGCGACGCCTCCGAGCATGTGGCGCGGGTTCCGTTGATAGTCGAAGTAGCCGGCCTTGCCGGATCCGGAAAGACGACCTTGTCGCGCATGCTGTGCGAGCAGCAGAGCCAACGGTTCCAGCCCGGAGTGCGATTGAGGCTGAAGTCCATACGTCACTTTCCCTACAGCCTTCGTCATGGGCTCTTCCTGCTTCCGAAGTTGCTGCATTCCATACGCAAGAGGCGTTTGCTCACTGGCGAGGAGATGAAGAAGATCGCTTACGTCGAGGGGTGGCATCGCGTTTTGACACGGCAGGATACCGGCGCGAATGCGGTCGTCGTTCTCGATCAGGGGCCCGTCTTCTGTCTGGCGACTCTCTACGGTTTTGGCCCCCATTGGCTTCGAGGCGAGGACTTCGAGCCGTGGTGGAGCAGGATCTTCGACCAGTGGTCGGCGGTATTGCGGGCGGTGGTCTGCCTCCATGCTCCGCTCGACATTTTGCTAAAGCGGATCAAGAGCCGTGAGACGAACCACATTATCAAGGAGAGTTCGCAGCGCGAGATGCGGGAGTTCCTGTCTTGCTACCGCAATGCCTATGAACACGTCTTGTGCCAGTTGCGCGCCCGACGAGAGCTCAAAGTGGTTCATGTGAGTACGGCTCGGAACTCGATGGGCGCGGTCATGATGGAAGTCTTGGATGCCCTGCACGGGGAGTTCGCGAGGTCTCGAAGTGCTCGCGTGAACCGATGACCACGGACACGTTACGAAACTTCGTCGGCTTGATTGCAGGACTGCGCACGGCCAAAAGCCTGACCCAGAAGGCCTCTCTCAACGCGATGGCGGCGGCCGTTGACTTCGGCGCACGGTTGTTGACGACTTTCATCGTCACACCATTTCTAGTTTCAGGATTAGGAGATTTCCTGTACGGAGTTTGGCTCGTCTTGGGGGATTTGACGGGATACCTGACTGCGGCAAGCGGCCGGTCGTCTCAAACCCTCAAATGGGTCATCGCCAGTGAGCAGGGGTCCGCGGATTACGAAGAAAAGCGTCGCCATGTCGGAAGTGCTATCGCGGTGTGGCTGCTCTTCCTGCCCTTCGTAACCGGATTGGGCGTCGCGCTTGTTTGGTTCACGCCGCTGTGGTTGCGAAACGTGCCCCTGGAGCTGTACGGGACGGTGCGCCTTGCCACGGGTATTCTCGTGGCCCAGATGATCCTCATCACCCTGGTTCATATCCCGCAGTCTGTCCTGGAGGGTGAGAACCTCGGGTACAAGCGCATGGGCTTGTCCGCCGCGCTTGTCCTCCTGGGCGGTGGGTTCACCTGTCTCGCGCTGTACCTGGACACAGGATTGGTCGGCGTCGCCGTGGCCAGCTTTCTGTCCCTCCTGCTGACCGGGTTCCTCTACGTCGTCATCGTCCGCAGGTATGTGCCTTGGTTCGGTGTCGCAAAGTCGTCGGTGGACGGGCGGCGACGCTTCTTTGGCTTGAGCGTCTGGTTCCTCATGTGGCGCCTGGTGATGAGATTGATGACGGCCGGCGACGTCGTCATCCTTGGAATACTGGCGTCCGCGGAGTTGGCGGCGGTCTACTCGCTCACGAAGTACGCTCCCGAGGTGCTCGTGAACCTCGTGGCGATGGGAGTTTTTGGCATCACCCCTGGGTTGGGCGGGATCATGGGAGCCGGCGATTATGCGAGAGCACGGCAAATCCGTGCCGAGATGATGCTGTTCACGTGGCTCGCAGTTACCGTCGTCGGTTCGACGATTCTGCTATGGAATCAGGCGTTTCTGGAACTGTGGGTAGGCCCAGGGCGTTATACTGGCACCCTGCCGGAACTATTGATCCTGCTTTTGGTTGCTCAGTTCATCCTCCTTCGGAACGATGCAAACATCATCGATCTAACGCTGGAACTATCCACCAAGGTCGTGATCGGACTTGTCTCCGTGACGCTGTCGGTCGTCGTAGCCGGCGTCTTGGTGGGCAGGTGGGATGCCGGCATACCTGGCCTGGTGTTGGGCTTGATCGCGGGCCGCCTTATTCTCAGCGTAAGTTACCCGCTGATGATCGGGCGTGTCTTGGGATTGTCCTTTCCGGCTCAACTCCTGGCGAGCTTGAGACCGCTCTTAGCCACTAGTGTGCTCTTTGGCCTCGCTTTGTGGCTGAAACGCGCCTCTAACGACGCGTGGTATCTTACCCTTGGCTGGACTGGCTTTGTCGCCGCCGCCGGCGTGACGATATCCTCAGTTGCGTTGCTGGCCTTTTTTCTCGGCTTGTCGGCTGCCGATCGACGGCGTCTTTGGAGCCGAGTCCAGACGGCGATGGCGGCCGCGTCATGATGACCAGCCGGAGGGGCAACGTGCCGACCGAATCGACTGCACCGACCCCGGCTACAGGCACGACGACCCACGCAGGCTCGCCGGGTCGCCTCCTGGATGCCAGTTGGAAGATTCGTTTCTTCATCGTTATTTTTGCCGCGCTCCTCGTCGTTCGTTCCCGTGCCGTCCTTGGTCAAGATGCCGCGTTCCGCCCAGAGAACACGCGTAGCGATTACTCGTTTCTCGTAGCCGGTCACGCGTACGGATCGCACAACGCCAATAACGTAGGATTGCATCCTGATTTCATCGCCCGTCTAGGGTCCACGGACTTGACCGCGGTGGAGTTTCTGGTGTTCACGGGCGACACTACACGGGATGGCAGCCAGGCAAATTGGGAAACGGTGGAAAGGGAGCTAGGGGAGCTCAACCGGCCCTACTTTTTTGCTATGGGCAACCACGACGACACAGAAGAGGGCAGAAAGCTATTCATCGAAAAATACGGGAACACATTCTATTCCTTTGACCGAGGCTCCGAAAGATTCGTCATCTTGGACACTCAGAGAGTCTACGGTACCGTCTCCCGGGACCAGTTGGTCTTCCTGCGAGAGTGCCTCAGCGAGGCAGATGGCAACATAAGAAACGTCCTGGTCTTCATGCACCTCGTACTGTGGAATCGGCACGCTAAGTACAAGGAGGTCAGAGTCAACGAGGCGTCACGCTATTCGAGAATGCGCAAGTCGAATTTTTGGGAAGACGTATACCCTATTTTGCAGGAACACGATCGGAAGAAGGTCTTTGTCTTCTCTGGTGACCTTGGCGCGAGGCCTGATTCGATTCCCGCGTTTTATGACACCTGGGATCACATAACGCTGATCGCATCCGGCATGGGAGAGGTCAACGAAGAGAACTATTTGCTGATACGTGTCCTTCATAGCTCTCTCGATTTTCGGTTGATAGCATTGAATCCGAAGAAGGAATTGAAGAGGCTCGAAGACTATACCGTCGATCGTCTGGCCGATTATCATGACCCAAAGCCAGTACCGCTCGCAATGCTCCTTGGTAGCTACTGGAGTAGGTTGCCGAGGTTGCTGAACGACCATCGTTTTCGACTAGGTGTTCTCCTCACGACCCTGCTCTTCTCGACATTGTGGCTGCTGCGCATAATGTACGCGAAGTGGGGGCAGCGCGCTTCGTAATCCAGAGTATGCTGACCAACGTGTCCTGGCTGTCTTTCCCGTCGCCCCTCGGAGACGGCGTCTCCCGGCGGTAGCACGAGCCCAAGTGCTAATGCGGGACGTCGTTTACGCCGTTTCGCTGGTGGTCATCTGCCTCGTGCCAACGGGGGAATTCTTCAATACGACGATGGGGACTGCCAGCCGCCTTGCCGGGTTCGTCTTGGGAGGGGTGTGGCTCGTCGCGGTTTATTGGTCGGGCACCCTGCGCAAGGTCTCATTTTTTCATTGGGCGGTTGGCGCTTTCGTCGTCTGGAATGCGCTTAGCGTCTTCTGGTCGATCGACGCGGAATCATCGATGGTACGCTTCTATGCCTATCTGCGAATGCTCCTGCTCTGTGTCATCGTTTGGGACCTCTACATTAGGGCCGAGCGAATTCGGGCGGGGCTCCAGGCTTTCGTCCTGGGTGCGTACCTGCCCGTCGTGAGCACCATCACTAACTTTGCCACTCAGAACGCCTATTCCTGGGAAAGGTATTCTTCGTCGGGAAACAACGCGAACAGTACCGCAATCATTACTGCGATCGCCATGCCCTTCGCCTGGTACCTTGCTTCTGCGCCGGCGACGAGTAGGTGGGCAAGGGCTCTGAAAGTCGCGAATTTTGCCTTTGTTCCCGCCGCCGTCCTGGCCATCGCGCTCACCGGTACGCGCTTTGCGATCGTCATGAGCCTGCCGACAATGATTTTCGTTTCGACCACGCTGGTGCGCCTGAAGCTCGCGACGAAGATCTCAGTTCTTGTATTTCTCGTCATCTCCCTCTTTTACGTGGGATCCGTCGTTCCTGAAGCGTCGACAGCGCGATTGGGCACCGTGTACGAGGAGGCGGCATCCGGAGATTTCAACGGGCGCCTACAGTTCTGGAAGGAGGGGATCCGCGTCTGGACTGACCACCCGCTTTTAGGAGTGGGCGCGAACACATTCACCCTGGCGGTCCCCTCCGGGCGTTCCGCTCACAATTCCTTCATTGCCATTCTTACCGAACTAGGCCTTACGGGCTTGGCTTTGTTCGGGATCATCATCGGAATCGTGGTCCTCGGGGTGTGCCGTCAGCCGGCGGCGGAGACGTACTTCTGGCTCACCGTCGTTGCCGTGTGGCTTCTCGGCAATCTCCCCATGGATTTTGTGCACTCCCGGACGACATGGGTGCTGCTCGGCCTCGCGGTGGCGTCAACTGGGTCAGCCTCGCCCCGGCCGCCTATCCATTAAATGAAGGTCATGCGGAAGCACAAATAGCTCGAGGTCAGCATCACGGAGGTCGTCATGCCTTCCAGGGTCGAGAGGGAAAGAGAAGTATATGACCACGGTGCTCTGCGCCGGGACGCGTACAACCGCGTGTTGCACCATGCGCAGTACCTATGGGAGATAGAGAAGATAGAGCTGGTTACGAAAGTTATCGGATCGGCTAAGGCAAAAAGGATACTTGAGCTTGGATCGAACAACTGGTTCAAGTGGTTCGAGCAGAACGGAGTTTTTCTGGGGGATCTCCACTGCATCAATATCTCAGAGGCGGAGCTCGAGAAAGGGAGATCGAGATCGGCTCTAGCCGCGTTCAACCATCCCACGTTTCATTTGATGGACGCCCACGAGCTGGCCTTTCCAGATGATCATTTCGACGTCGTTTACGGCGGCTCGATTCTCCATCATTTGGATCTTGAACGCGCCCTGAAGGAAGTCAATAGAACCCTGAAAAACGGGGGACGAATAGTCTTCGTGGAACCTCTCGACATCAACCCCGTTGCCAAGCTCGTACGCCTTCTCACCCCGTTCGCGCGGACGGCCGACGAAGTGCCGTTTACTCGCAAGCAACTGGGTCTCTTGTCTGCTGTTTTCGACGTCGAATTCCACATGCAGCAGTTGCTTAGTGTCCCTGTCGGCGTGCTGTCGGGTCTCGTCGCGGACAAACCGGACAACTGGATGACGAGGTCGGCTTACCGACTCGATAGGCTTCTTGTCAGGCTGCCATGGATGGGTTACTTGTCGCGAAGAGTCATCATCATTGGCAGTAGCATGAAATAGGCCCCCTGTTTTCGAGACAAAAGTGAGAGATGCGGACGTAGCCCGTCGAGTATAATCTCCCACGATACCCAAACGGACCGACGTTCCTAGGGGGGACACTTGAGCGTTCGAGTATTGCGTTGGCCCTATCCTTGCAAATGGGCATATGGCATGACCGATGACACCAATGGTTCGACACTCGAGAGCGTGCGAACGGTATACGAGTACTGCATAGAGCGCGGAATATGGCCAACGAGAACCGTATGGGCCCTGCGCCCATCTCAGCTCTGTGGTGTCCGCAACCAGCGGAAACCGAAGGACGGACTCACCCTCGAGGATCTCGACTACCGAAGATACTGCCAGGAACTCAGCCAGCGCGGCATCGAGTTCGCCCTGCACGACGTCTCGTCGGGAAACAATCCACGCGAAAACGTCATCCGAGGCCTCGAAACTTTCAAGGAAACCTTTGGATACTACCCATCGGTCTACATTTGTCATGCACACAATGCGGAGCATCCTTATTGGGGAGAGCAGCAGTATCGAACCCGCATCGTTCGGCTCTTGAGCCGCCTGCTCTACCTACAAACGCTCTCTTACAACCGGGAGGAATACTTCGGCAACGATCCGAGCTCCCCCTACTACTGGTCCGACATATGCCGGAAAACCATTCGTTACGTTCGCCTCTATCGAACGCGCAGTTTGAACGTCTTGCGCAAAAATCCGAGACTTCCTTACCATCAATATGACAAGCCCGACGTCCTTTTCTGGTTCAGTGGAAATGCCGAAGACTATGAGCTCTTTCAACGCGTCTCCCCCCGGGCTCTCGACAAGATAGCTCGGGAGGACGGGGCCATCCTCCACTACGCTCACACCTCTCTATTCTTGGACCCGGAGAGGTCGACCGCGAGCGGGTTGAGACCCGAGGTGGAAAGAGCTCTAGCAACGATCGGGGAGCGCAGTGACTGCTGGCGCAGCACCGTGTCATCGATCCTGGATCGCTGCCTGGCGATCAAGAACATTATCGTGAAGAAACAAAAGCATGGGCTGGTAATTTGCAATCCGACTGCGATCGGTCTCGATGATTTTCAGATCGAAGCTTCCTACAAAGCCCTCTACTCGCCGTCGGGTGAAGTTCTCTATCCGGATCAGGAATCGCGGATTCGCATCGGCAGGCTGGAGCCGGGATCGTGCCTGGCTTTGTATTTTACGAAGGACGGTGCGGAAGTAAGGGACCCGGTAGGCGTTTCTCGGTTCGAAGAAATTCGGATGATGGCCGAGGAAGCGAAGCGTCAAATTTGGAAGAACAAGCTCTACAAACGTTGGCGCAAACTGAAGAGAGCGTGGCTCCAAAAACGCCAGCAGTGATCCTAGAGGTACCCGAGGTTCCTCCGGGTAAGCTCCAGGCCCAATACGAACTTCGAACTACGACTGATGCGGAAGGGGAGGTGCTGGGTGATTCGATCCGCCTCCAGCTCGTGACCCTCATCGTACTTGAGCTCCAGAATGCCCTCCGGTGCAAGGATCCATGTGCCGGGGAACGCGCCACCCGACGCTTTGATCGCGTGAAACCGGAGCTCGGAGTCGACCGTGGCGCGAAACTTCTTGCTCGCAGAAAGCAGGTAAGTTCTCTGGTAGCGATTGGCCACAGACAGCTCTAGGCTCAGCAGTTTGTGAATCATAGACGGCTCGATGCCGGCCTTCCGGATCAAACCTCGCACCGTGTCGATGCGTATGCTCGGATCCATTCGAAATGCCTCGAGTGGATACTGCACTTTCCGGATGACCATGCCCCGCTTCACTTTGAGCTCCAGGGTGGGGAGATCGACTTCCCCCTCGAAGCTCCCATACCAACGGATGCGAACCTTCACTCGCACCTGAGAAACGCCCGACAAATTGTCCCAAAGACTTTGCCCGCCGGCGGTATCGAAGTAAAGGTTGTTCACCCACCGCGGTTGGTAGATCTCCGAAAATGCTGCAGGATGGAGGCGAAGGATTGATTCGACCTCGGCGCGGGCCAGCTCACCAACGACAAACTTCCGCTCGTATCGATAGTGACCGTCAGTGGGGACTTGCGGGTCGACGCGGGCTTGAAACCCGCCTTCAATCACTAGTAGGTACTCCGTCAACCAAGTCCACGACGTTCGCGTGGTTCTCGGGAATGGCCCGACCACTAACGGTGATCCTCGACCCGGATTCTACGAGGTACTCGTTCACGATCCGAGTCAGGTCGAGTCGCTCCATCGTCAGAGTGGCGGGTCCGTACTCCAATTTCTTCCGATACACGGCGAGGCCGATCTGTCCTTCCGTGAGGGTGACCCTGCTGAACTCCGCCTGGGAAAGATCCTTCACGGCAATGCCCACGCGTGCGTCGAAAATCTCGACGTCACGGCCGTTTAGATAGCTTGCTTCTCCGATGCTCAGTCCCTTGTCGTTGACGTTGCGGACGTGAACGGCTTCGATCTCGGCCCTGCTCCCAGAAAAGTCCATGGCGTCGCCCTGGATATTATTGAAGGTTGAATACAGGATCCTGCCAGTAGAAAAGTCTACGTCCAGTGCATCCGAGGGCGTATCGCTGAACGCCGTGTGGGTGATCGCGAATTCCGAGCGGATGATATTCAAGCTATCCTCGGCGTCGTTGCCGATGAACTCGCAACGCTCGAAATCGACAGGAGATTCGTAAAACGTGACGGCACCGGTAATTTGCCAGCCGCCCTGCTTTGGGGCGGAAAGATTCCGGAAAACGGTATTCTTGAAAATCGACTTTTCACGGGCGCCGAGAACGGCGATGCCTTGTCCGGTTTTATCCGTGGAGTCGATCTCTATCGGATGTTCCTCGGTGCCCTGAAAGATTAGGGGTGAGTAAGAGAGAATCCTCGCGGAATTCACCAGGTCCAGCCTCACGCCTTCATCGGCAACGACTCGGTAGCCCGCCGGCAATATGAGGTCATGGTCAAGCGTCCAGTCTCCTCGACGTAGGACGAGTTCTTTCTGTTCCTCGTCGGTATGAATGAAAGCCCATTGGTGCGCGTTGGGTCTTTTGCGGAGCAGGTCGGTTACCAGTAACTCTTGGTCGAATTGGCGCCAGGGGAAGACTTGGGTAGCTCGGTCTAGACTCGTACCCAGCAGCCGATAGTCGAGCTGCAAGTGGTTCCGCATTTCGGGGGTCCATTCAACGTCGGAGGAGGCGTGGAAGGCGACCCTCTTGAATGACGGTAGGTCCTGCCTTGCTTTGCCGGGAACAACGATCGGCTCGTCCGGGTCGAAACGAACGCTTCCGGCGCTGACGCCCAAAACTTCCAGTGGCATGTACTGAATCACTCCTAGATCGAGCTCGAGCGTTCGCTCGTGGAAATCGGCCAAGTGAGCATGTAAAGCTTCCCTGGGGGCCAGCACCGATCGGATCACCTGGGCGTTCTCGTCGAGTCGCTTCCTGCTGAAGTACCATTGGGGCCACTCCCTATGGAGAATCCGTTCCTGCTCTTGCATCTCGGGCCCGAGATCGGCGAGCAACTGGTCGATGTACTCCTTCTGTGAAACCCTTTCCAAAGCCTCGACATACGCGCGGAAGAACGCCGGATCAGAGAATATCTTCGTGTGGAGAGACGTCGACCCTGCCCTCCGAACGTTCGTGAACTCGGCCCCGATGAGCGAATCGATGGGAAGGAAAGCACTCAACCCTTCCTTGCCAACCGGCTCGATTCGGGAGCTCACCGGGTTGTAGAGAAAGTTGATATCCGACCAGTCGGGAGCCGTTCCCAGAGCTCCGGTCAGTTCAGAAATCGCAAAGTAAGTGGCGAGTCTCTCTATGTCGAACACCTCACTGGTGGCGCGCTTGTCGCGACGGACGGCCTCTAAGAGGTTACGCGCAACGAGAAACTGTTGGAGAAGCTCGGGGTTCTCGGGGAACTCATCCACGTCGAATGCCGACAGGTTCGAGGAAGTCTCCGAGGTGAGTCCCCCGGCCAGGGCGTAGGCTTCGGGCCGGCCGGGCCGATTGGCGAACGGCTCATAGTTGTAATCCGCGTTGAAGCGGAGAACGATGCCTTCGCGACGCTGGTTATGCTCTACCAGCTGTTTTGCGGGCGCCTCCTCCAAAGCGAAAACGCCGAGATCCCTGCCGTTTACGGTGACGTTCACGAATCTATATCGCAGGCTTGCGATGTCTTCTCTGGCCAAGGCGTTGAGGTACAGCCACTCATAAATGAAGCGCCTCGTCTCCGGATGCTGCAATGAGAACTCCCTCATCCCGAAAAGGTTACCGTCCTTGACGATGACCCTGAAGGACCACTTGTCGGTCTTGAGATGGTCAGTCCATTCCCCTTTGAAGCGAATCTTCACGTCCAGGGTTTGGTCCTTGTACCTGATGCTCGCCGGGACGAAGACCTTGAGATCGGAAGTGATCTGTTTGCGCTCGAGGGCCTGCTGGCGCCACGCGGCAAGCGTGACGTAATGCTTGTGCTTGATGTCGATGACAATGCGCTCTGGATTGGCTGAAAAGCTGCCTAAATAGTTCATTGCGATGGTAGGGAGGCTCGGCTCCTGATACCAAACGCGATCGAGCTTCTCGGTGAGGCCCGTCCGGCGCTCGGTAACTGCCCCGACATACAAGCTGGCTAGAGCCGTGATGCCTAGCAGCGTTAGGCTGAACACTGTTGCCAAGCTAAATGCCAGACGGGGATGTTGCCGGATGAATCGCGGCCACCCGGAGAGGCTCACCAGGGGTTTGCGCGTCTCGCGCGCCGATTTGAGTTGCATGGTTCCTCCGTAGCCTCAAAGAATCCCACGCTGATCCACAAAGGAGACCTGCATGGATTCATGCAAGGCGCGCAATCTTTTTTTGGCCGCCTCGAGCTGGTCGTAGCCGGAGAACTCGACGAGGAAGGCCGCTTCGAGTAAGTCGGGACGTTCGTCGAATCGCCTCAAGCTTGCGGACACGCAGGTATCGGTGACCGCGCGGACGACCTCACCGACCCCGATACCGTCGGGGTTGTTGCTGGTCACCGTGAGATATAAGTTTTCTGTGGATTGCGACCTTTTTCGAAACCATCCGGTTGATGCCACGATTCCAACGATCAGCAAGAAGGCAAAGATGGTGCCCAGGGTCTGGTCAGCCCCGAAGCCCAGGCCAATCGCGATGCAAAGAAACAGGTAAGTGAGTTCCTCGGGTTCCTTGATGGCAGAGCGAAACCGGACGATCGAGAGAGCCCCGACCAAGCCCAACGAGAGTGCCAAAGAAGCCTTCACGATCGTGATAATTAGCGCCGTCGTCGTCGCGAGCAGCACAAAGTTGCGGGCGAAGCTGCTTCGATTGGAGAGAGACGTGCCGAAGCGAACGTACACTCGAGCCAATACCGTCGCCAACACGGCCGCCAAGACCATGTTGAGCAGGAGCGACACCGGGTCGAGGGAAACGCTCGACGAGCCGAACGCATCCTGTAGCGCTTGTAAGTTATTCATAGATAAAAAGATACTCCGTTTTGGAACAGGAGCGACCCCCCCGGTCGAGGTGGGCGTAGTCTATCACAACGTCATTACGAAATTTCGATTCGCCCCGTCACATAAGAGCCTCGGAGCGCATGTCCCGACAGGCGTTTCGGAAGGGTCACTTCAGGTTCGGTCGGAGGTGAGCTTGGAAACCAAGTGCATTGCGGAGCGACGACCTGTTTCGGGTCCGAACCAGAGATCACCATCCAGCTCGAGGAGTCGCACGCCGGCGGCTCCGAAGCCCCACACGCGAAGCGGCGCCGAGGGCCACCGCGAGCAACACAAGCGTACCCGGCTCGCCGACGGCGGAGATAGCAGATATACGACCGCTTGCGGCGTCAGCACTCAGAGGTGCCCCCTCCGCATCCGCCAGCGCCAGGATAGAGATGTCCAAGCTGCTCGTACCCGCCATGCGGGTTATGAAGCTCAACCTGGCCAGAGTGAAGCTCCCGGTCTGCAACAGATTCAGCTCACTCACGGTATTGAAGGACAGCTCGAAGAGATTAACTCCTCCGACGAAGGGCGTCGTGATGGAGAGCGGGAACCCGAGCCCCAGGATGTCCAGTTGATCCCCCACCACCGGATCCCCATAGCTCACGCTGTCGAGCTCGAGAACCATGGGGTCGAAGCTCACGTCCAAATCGAATGCGCCAAGAGAAGGCGCTTCGAAATCCCCGAGCCCGGAGATCGTCAGGGCCACCTCAACGGGGGCGCCAACGCCCACGAGTACCTCGCCTGGGTCGAACGCAACCAGAATGGCCTGAGCTGTTTCAGCGTTGAACAAAGCCAAAGACACCGAAAACGCGCCGAGCAGCGTTTTCCTGATCATCATGTTTCTCATGTCGAATCTCCCATCAGCCGGTAGCGCAGGCCGTCCGTGTGCAGAGAAGCACCAGCATCCGCGCGTCGAGGGCCGTGATCATTCCATCCTGGTCCAGGTCCGCAGGATCCTCGGGACCGCTTGCCGGAGTGTTTCTGGCCGCGAGGAGGATGTTTAGATCGCTCCGATCGACGTCACCGTCCCCGTCCAAATCGCCGGGTCCGGCCGGCAGCGGGATTTCACTCTTCCACGTCGTGCCCTCTTGGAAGAAGCGCGTGAGTGGAGCCCAATTCGTCGAAACGTAAGGAGCTGGATCCCCCGTCGGGAGCGTCTTGGTGTAATGCTCCGCGAGGATGTTGTAGAAGGTCATTTCCGTCTCGTTCAGGAATCGTTCGTGGCTCTCGGCGACGAACGCGATTGCGAACTCCCGTCGAGCCTCGGCGCTCGAGGGGATCCGCACCCCGTGCACGGCTTGAATATCGCCAATCGTCTTCGTGTTGACGATTTCGTTGGGAACGATGGGTTCACCAGTGGCGCACCGTACCGTCGGTGCAGGGCTGGCCCCGCTATAGACGTATAGGGGTGGAACGTCGGCAGCGTCGATCAAGCCCATCATATATTTGTCCAAGGGGGATGCATGGTGCGCGGCATTCTGGCCCTCGGAACAGTCGATGGTGAAGCTGCCGTCGCCGTTATCGACCCATCGAAAACCACCAACGAGACTCTCGGCGCTGCTACGAGGGTCGTAATGGGCGCCGTCAGGATTCAAACCAAGAACGGTACTGGTGAAGGCAACCCATTGATGCAGGAGCTCATGGGTTGCATTGTTACTCGAGAGGCCGCGCCGGTAGGCGTCCAGCACGTTAGCGCCGAGGAGGCGGCCGTTGCTGCCAAACGAAGCCGTCCTGTCGAAGACATCCAGTCCCGTCCCCGCGTAGTTGACTTGCGCGGTCGTGTGGATTCCCGCACGAAAGTTGGCGGCGTCGGCCAGAGGCAAAACCTCGATCTTGTTCGTCGAGAAGAACATGAAGAAGTCGAACTCATCGGGAAGGACTTCGTAAATGGGGTTGGTCAAGTTCGCCAGGTTGCCGCCGAGTGAGCGCAGGAATCGCTGGGTTTCCCTGGCGTCGGTGCGGATATTGATGAGATGAGTCGAAGCGGCGCTGTCGGGCGAAAGCGATTGGACGGCGGTCGCGGCGATATCGGATCGGAGTATTCCTACACTGGGGCGTACGAGGAAACGCGTCACCGTGCCCCCGAGCTCCTCGATGGTCACGATCCCGACGTCGGTGACATGGAGTCCGGAGGGGCTCGCGGGATCGTTCAGGTAGAAGGGGGGGAGGTTGCTCGAAGTGTTCCATCGCAACGAGGGGCTGGTGAATACGAAGTCTCCGGCAACGCGGTCCCCACCCAAGCCATCATCCCCCAGGACAAGAGGCGTAGGCCCCGGTAGAACTAGCGAGGCCGGCACCCCATCCAGAGTCACCGCGATCACCGGTCCATTCGTGTCGACTTCGAGCCGAAAGCTTTCGATACCATCCGAGCGGATCACTCCGGGAACGGATTGCCATGCCCGAGATCCGCTCGGGAGCAGTATCGACGTAGAAACGCCCAATTGCTCGGTCACCGGTTGCGGATTTGCGACGGCGCAGGCGATCGGGATTCGCTCTCTGTCCACGCCGACCGCGTGCTCGAGAGAAACTGCCGAGGACGCCAGCATCGGTTCTGGAGTCGTACCCTCCTGTGCCGCGCTCACGAGGGAGTGACCCGCAACGAGAAGGATGGAAAAATGTTTCAACGACAACCCTTCCAGCAATTTCATGACTCCCCCCGGTCGAAGCCGGGCAAAACCGGACCGCACGAGGACCAATGAACTCAGATGCTGACGCTCACTATGTTCACCGACTTGCCGAGGTATTGGCTGGTTGGGGGGACAGCACCAGTCCGCACATCGCTGGGGCTGTTCTAACAGCGCCGACGTAACTAACCACAAAACGGTGACGTTTGTCAAATGTGGTCCGCCCGCGGGGCGCACGTCATCAAAGTGAGGATATAGAAACGATGGAAAGAGGCATATACTTCTGACAGCGTTATATACTGTCAGAAGTAGAGGAGGACAATGAACCCATGCCTACACTCCAGCAACTCG
>Ga0184637_10000588_pt1 | contig 27063 bp, 22 predicted proteins | sample PLM3_127_b2_FD_133143 | JGI IMG/M metagenome (GOLD analysis project Ga0184637, IMG submission 133143) | Groundwater sediment microbial communities from an aquifer in East River, Colorado, USA - PLM3_127_b2 | ecosystem: Environmental > Terrestrial > Soil > Riparian zone | place: USA: East River... | reverse complement strand
GCGGTGAAGGGCACCACCCGGCGGAAGAACGGAACCCCCTCGAGCTCCTGGGCGAGCGCGACCTGGAGATGGTGCCCGGGGATCGCCTCGTGATAGGCGAGCGTGCGCATCCCGAACTTCGGGTGCTCGGCCGTGTGGCGCAGGTTCGCGTAGAAGATGCCCGGCTTCGAGCCGTCGAAGGGTGGAATCTCGTAGTACGCCCCCGCCGCGCCCTGCTCCTTGAACGCAGGGACGCGTTCGACCACCACCCGCGCCCGCGGCAGCCGGCCGAAGAGCGCCGGGAGCCTCGCGCTCGCGTCGTCGATGATCGCCTGATAGTCGGCGAGGACCTGCCTACGTCCCTCGTCGGTGTCGGGGTATAGGAAGCGGGGGTCGCGCCCGAGCTCGCGGACCGTCTTTGCGAGGTCGTCGGCGGGGATCCCCTCCGCGCGCAGGATCTCGCGCATCTCGCCCTGGATCCGCGCCACCTCGGCGAGCCCGCGCTCGTGGATCTCCTGCGGCGTGCGGTCGGTCGTGGTGTGCAGGCGCACGGTCCAGGCGTAGTAGGCGTCGCCGTCGGGCAGGTGCCAGACGCCGTCGTCCGTCCCGGCGCGCTCGCGCATCCCCTCGAGCTGCGTCGCGAGCCGGCGGTAGGCCGGGTAGACGCTGCGCTCCAGCTCCTCCTGCACGCGAGCCAGCTGCCGCGCGCGCTCCGCCTCGGGGATGGCTGCAAGTTTCTGGAGCCGCGCGGCAAAGTCCGTCGCCAGCACGTGCTCCGCCGGCGGCGGCGCCACGAAACGCCTCACGCCGTCGAGTACGCGCTCCACCACGAAGCGCGGCGGCAACAGGCCGAGCGATTCGCGATGCGCGAGGCCCGCGATCACCTGGTCGAACGCCAAGCCGAACTTCGAGAGCCGCGCCAGGTAGGCTTCGGCGTCGCGCGCCGACCCGATCTGGTGGACGTTCAGCATGAAATCCGGAAGCTCGTTCTGGACCCCGTTCATCTGGTTCACGGGGTAATCGTGAAAGCGGAAGCGCTCGCCCTCGTCCTGCAGCGCCAGAAAGCGGTCGAGGACGTCGGTCGAGAGCTGCTGACTCTCGCTCTGCGCCGACCGGTCATAGCTACGCAGCCTGGCGAGCTGGCTCGCCACCCGGCGCGCGGTCTCGTCCGTGAACTCGATCGAGTAGTCGTCGAGTTCGTCCGTGAACCAATCGAGCCCCCAGGGCTCGAGGATCCGCAGCCGCGAGAGCAGCTGCGGCCGCTCGAGCACGAACTCGGCGAAGACCCGCAGGTAGAAGTGCTCGATCGACCAGGGCTTGCCCCAGATCGTGGGCACCAGGAAGACGCCCAGCGCGGCGATCGCGACCAGCGCGGCGAGACCCAGGCGACGAATCACGGGGCGCATGCGAGCGCGGCTCTCGAGGCTCAGTCAGCCGGCCGTTGCACGAGCTCGATCAGCGTGCCGTCCGGGTCGGTGATGAAGGCGGCCTTGGTGTGCGCGCGCGGGATCTCGATGCGCGTCTCGCGCAGCACGCGAACCCCCGCCACCGCGATCTCTTCGAGCATCGCGTCGAGGTCGTCGACGCGCAGCGAGAGGTGGGTGAGACCCAGCTGGTTCATCGGCCGCGGCTCGCCGTCTCCCGTGCAGCCCGGAGCGTCATAGTGGAGCAGCTCGATGCGCACGCCCTCGCGCTCCAGGTAGAGCGCCCGCAGCGAGACGCCGGTGAGACGCAAGAGCGTATCGCTCGGCTCCCCCTTCACCTCGAGCTCGTGCACGTAGCGGAAGCCCAGCACGTCGTGGTAGAAGCGCAGCGAACGTTTCCAATCGGAGACACAGATGCCGATGTGGCTGATCCGCATCCGCGAGAGCCTAGGCTCCGTAGCGTCCGCGCGGCACCTGGGCGGCGGCATCACTCGATAGCGTCAGCACCTCGCGGGGGAAGGCCTCCACCAGGAACTCGACGATGTCGCGCACCGAGATCACGAAGACCGGGTGATGCTGCTCGTCGACCACCGGCACGTGGCGGAAGCCGCCGACCGACATCTTGTTGAGCGCATGGGCGATCGTCCCGTTCAAGTTCAGCACTTCGGGGTCGGCCGTCATCACGGCGTCGAGCGGGAGCGTCGCCGGGTTCTTGCCGCGATCGACGATGCGCAGCAGCACGTCGCGCTCGGTGAAGATCCCGAGCAGGGGACTCGCGTCGCTTCCGTCCTCGGTGATGACGACACAGCCGCGGTGCTCGCGCTGCATCAGGCGCACCGCCTCGGTCACCGAATCGCTGGCGCGCAGCACCAGCGCGGAGCGGATCGGCAGGGCGCGCAGCGACTCGCGCAGCAGCCCGGCGTCGAAGCGAGCGTGGCGGGGCGGAGGATCGAAGTAGCTCTCGTCGTGCTCCAGATCGTCGCTGGGATCATCTACCATGGTCTGGCTCCCGGCCCCCCACCGGCCTAGGGTAGTACCGATGCGACATCGTTCTCAAGAGAAGCTTCGAAGGCTGTGCCTGGGGTTGCTCGTTTTCGGGGCGCTCGGGTGCGGAGAGGATCCGGCCGTGCCAGCGGGGCAGGCGGCCGCAACCCTCGTCCCCGACTGGTCCCAGCAGATCTGCCAGCACTGGCGACGCCGGGACGGCAGCTGCGATCAGACGGCCTTGATCGCCGATTATGAGGATTGCATGCGCACCAAGGGCGCCCCCGAGCTGGAGCGCCTTCGCAGGGCCGGCCGGCGTACCCGCACGCGAATCGTGGGCCAGGAACGCGTGATGAACCTCTGTCTCGAGCAGCGCTCCTGGGTGATCACGGAGGAGGGCCGGGCGTTCCAGCTGGGCGGGCCGAGGAAGGCCGCGCCGCCCTCGTAACACCCATCCGTGTGGAGCGGCTCGCGCTCCCGATCGAGCCCCGCAGGCAGGAACCCCCGTGCTGGTGACCGTCGCCATCTGCACCTGGAACCGCGCACCGTTGCTGCGGCGCGCGCTCGAGAGCCTGGGCGCGCTCGCGATTCCGGAAGGCGCGCGACTCGAGCTCCTGGTGGTGGACAACGGCAGCAGCGATGAGACGCCCGAGGTGCTGCGGGAGCACGCGAGCGCGCTCCCGCTGCGCGTGATCGCCGAGCCGGAGCCCGGTCTTTCTCACGCGCGCAACCGCGCGGCCGCGGAGGCGCGCGGAGAGCTGATCGTCTGGACCGACGACGACGTGCACGTCGAGCCCGGCTGGCTGGCGGCCTACGTCGAGGCGTCGCTGCGACACCCAGACGCGTCGTTCTTCGGCGGCGCCACCCTGCCCTGGTTCGAGCAGCCGCCGCCCGCCTGGATCGCCGAGAGCTGGGAGCATCTCGCCGACATCTGGGCGATTCGCCTGCTCCCGCCCGAGCCAGCGCCGATCGATCGGTCGCGCCTCCCGGTGGGCGCGAACTTCGCGATCCGGACCGAGCTGCAGCGTCGCCACGCCTACGATCCGCGGCTCGGGAGGCGCCGGGGCGAGCTGCGGAGCGGCGAGGAGACGGACGTGCTGCGACGGCTGCTGGCGGACGGGGAGCGCGGCTGGTGGGTGCCGGCCGCGCGCGTGCGCCACTGGATTCCGGCCGAGCGCCTCGCTGAGCCCTATCTGCGCCAGATCTGGTTCGGCCAGGGGTGCGAACGCGCGCTCACCCGCAGCGGCGCGCCCCGCCCGAGGCTGCGGCTGCTCGCGCGCGCGCTGCGCGCCGAAGCGCGCTACCGCGTCTCGCGTCGCATGAGCGAACCAGCGAAGTGGCTGCGCGATCTCGAGCGCGCGCAGAACCGTTGGGGAGAGCTCAGCGCACCTCCGCGCTGAGGCGCAGCCAACCACTCGCGGGGATCTCGACGCGGATCTGGAAGCGACCGCTCGCGCCGTCCTGCCAGAAACCGATTCCCCCTGCTTCCTCGCCCGCGCGCGGCAGCGAGCTCTCGCCTTCGGCCGGAGTCCACGCGCTCACGCCCGCGAGCGGCCGCTCCGAGCAGCCCTCGATGCGGACCGCCTCGCCCCGCGCGCCGAGCACGTCGAGCGCAAAGCCCGATTCGGTGGCGCGCAGGCCCTGCAAGCGGCGGTCCCCCGCCGTGGCGTAGAGGCTGGTATCGCCGAAGACGGCAATTCCGGCTGGGAGCCAGGGGCAGAGCACGCGCAGGTCCCAGCCCGAGGGCGCCAGCTCGAAGGCGAGCGCGCCGGCCTGATCGCCGCGCTCGAAGCGCCCGGTGCGCCAGTCGTAGACGACGAAGGGCGCCGTCGGACGCGCGTCGCCGAGCTCCGCGAACGCCACCACTCCCTTTAGAGTCGTCGCTCCGCGCCAGGCGTTCATCGCCGCCACGTAGCCGAAGCGTCCCGCCGGGTGCTGCGAGATCGTCTCGCCCACCAGCAGCACCGGCTCGAACCAGGCGTCCGCGCGGAAGCAGCGCTCCAGCGCCGCGATCGGAAGGTCGGGCTTCACGAGCAGACCGTCGGCGCGGCAGGTGCGCCGCACGATCCCGGCGTCCGTGCGCCCGATCCGGTCGCCGATCCCGACGGGGCCGGCCGAGAGCGCCGAGAGCATCGCCTCGGCCTCGGCGTGCGGATCGCCGTCGAGCCCGTCCGCGTCGCGCGCCGTCAGGAACACATCCTTGAAGGGAAGCAGGCCGAGCGCGCGCGCCAGCGCATTCGTGTAGAGGAAGCGCACCCAATGGCTCGCGTTGCCCGAGAGATAACGATAATCGCCGCTGGTGCGGATCGAGACGACGCGATCGAGCGTCAGCGTCTGGAAGAAATCGGCAGGCGTCGCCATACACCATACCAGCGAGAGCCCGTTCCGGGCGGCTGCCGCGTCGAGGCCCTCCTGCCAGGCGCGCACACGCCCGGGACGCTCGCGCAGCCCACGCACGCCGAGCCAGATCTCGACCAGCCAGTCCTGCTCGTAGCTGATCGCGCCCCAGCTCGCCGCCTGCGCGAGAAAGCGATCGAAGAGCTCCGGCCCGATCGGGTGGGCGCGGTCGCCGTCGACCCAGGCTTCGAATTCGCGAAGGTACGGCGAGGCGCTCGAGAGGTGGCGGCCGTGGAGGATCAGCGGCGGGTCGCCGAGCCGCTTGCGCAGGCCCTCGATCCCATCGGGCAGCAGATCCGCGCGCGGCTGCCAGGTGAGCAGCCCCGTCGGCGGAACGCGATCCTGCCCCTGCGGATTCACCGGCCGCGTCTTCTCGTGGGGATAGAACCAGGAATCGAGCTCGAAAGCGCGGACCGGCACCGCCGAGCCGCGCAGCGACGCGGCCACGCCCGCCAGGGTCTGCGTCACGTCCATTCCGGGCTCGCTGCGGTACCAATAGGCGGCGCCGTTGTCGGTCCAGTAGGAAAGACGCGCAACGGTGTCATCGGCGTAGCGTGACGGGCGCTTGGTCGCGTGCCGGCGGAGCAGTGCCGCTGCCCATGCCTCCAGCACGCGGCGCGGCCCTGGGCCGGCCCAGAGCGCGAGCTCCGTCGCGAAGCCGGCCGGCACCCCTTCGAGATCGCCGTGCCAGCCGCAGCGCACCCCGCGCGCGGCCTCTCCGGCCCCGCGCGGAACCGCGATCACCTGCTCGTGGAAGGCATCCAGGGGCGCGAGCAGCAGGCACCTCCCGTCGGGCGCGATCAGCCAGAGCGGCTCGATCACGGGCGGGCGATTCGGAAACAGGAAGAAGCCCGCGAGCGAGTCGTCGCTCAGGGTCGGGAACGCGAACTCCGTGAGCTGGTGACCGAAGCCGCGCGTGCCCTCCGGCACGCCGCCCGCCTCGCGCCGGCCTGGCGAGAGCCACGGCCAGGCGAGCGCGGGTCGCGCCAGTTCCCCGGTGGCGAGACCGACGAGGTCTTCCCGCGCCTGGCTGCGGAAGACCAGCAGGGGGCGATTGGTGTAGGCCCGCACGCTGGTGCGCACCGCAAGCGAAAGCGGCGCAAAGGCCAGCTCGAGGCCCCGGAAGGTTCCGAGATCGTCCTCGCCGGCAAAGGGCTCCCAGCCGCGCAGGGCCGGCGCGCCTTCCTTCTCCAGCGAGAGGGCGACGGGCCCCAGCCAGTCTGGCTCGCCCCAGGCGACCCGCGCCTGACCGTCCTCGTGCAGCGCGAAGCGCAGCCCGCCGGCCGCTTCGAGCGCTGCCAGTTCTGTTCGCGGGGTCATTCCGCGCCGGAGCTTAGCCGCATGCGGGCCGCGGAAGCGCAGCCACGGCGAGCCTCATCGAATCGTCATTCTCCACACACTCGCGTCACGAGATCGTGACACGAACGCCGCTCGGACGTCGGCTCAGCTTCGCGGCTTCTTCCCGATCGTGAAACGGCGTTTGACGATGAGCTGACTAGGTTTTCGAGCGCAGGCAACGCAGGGATCCGACGGGGGGAGCCATGCGGATCGCGATCGTCAGCGAAGTCTTCCTGCCCAAGATCGACGGCATCACGAACCGTCTCGCGCACACGACGGCGGCGCTGACAAAAGCGCGCCACGAGGTGCTCATCTTCGCGCCCGAGCCGTCGCTGGCGGAGCACGCGGGAGCGCGCGTGGTGAGCGTACCCTCGCTCCCGTTTCCGCCCTACCCGGGATTGCGCGCGGGGCTCCCCGATCCGCGCATCCTGCTCGAGCTGGCGCGCTTCCGGCCGCAGGTGCTGCACGCGGTGGGACCCGTCTGCCTGGGCCTCTGGGGCATGGCCGCCGCCCGCGCGCTGCGGATCCCCGTGGTCGCGTCCTACCACACGGATCTGCCGGCGTACCTGCCCGAGTACGGCCTCGGCTTCGCGCAGCGAGCCGTCTGGCCCCTGCTGCGGCGCGTGCACAACGCCGCTGTCTCGAACCTGTGTCCGTCCCGTCATACGCAGCGTGAGCTTCGCGCGCATGGCATCCAGAACGTCGGGCTGTGGCGCGGTGGTGTCGACACCAGTTTGTTCCATCCCGGGAAGCGCTCACTCGAGATGCGCTTCCGTCTCACGGGCGGCCGCCTGGATCGGCCGGTGGCGCTCTACGTGGGACGCCTTTCGGCGGAAAAGAACCTGGAGGTGCTGGCCGGGATCTCGGACGCGGTGCCCGGCCTGCGACTCGCGCTGGTGGGCGACGGGCCCGCGCGCAAGAAGCTCGAGCGCAGGTTCGCGGCCCGCCCTGTCCAGTTCCTGGGCTTCCTGCGCGGGGAGGAGTTGGCGGCGGCCTTCGCGAGCGCCGACCTCTTCGTGATGCCCTCGACGACGGAGACGCTCGGCTTCGTCGTCCTGGAAGCCATGAGCTCGGGCCTCCCGGTCGTCGCGGCGCGCGCGGGCGGAATCCCGGACCTGGTGGACGACGGCGAGAACGGCCTGCTCTACGACCCCGCCGAGCCGGCGTCCGCGGCCAAGGCCGTTGCCGAGCTGCTCGCGCATCCGGGACGGCGCCTCGACCTTTCCGAGCAGGCGCGAAGGACGGCGCAGCAGTGCTCGTGGGAGCAGGAGACCCGCCAGCTCGTCGACGAGTACCGCAAGGCCATCGTGATCGCGCGCAGCCGCGGGCTGCTCGGTCGGCTGCGCCACACGTTCGCGCGTTGAAGCGAGGCGCTCGCCCCGCGAGCTTGGCGCGAGCTTCCCGTTGCCGTAGCGTCGGATCGCGTGGACCTGACACTCGCTCGCAACTTTGCGATCGCTCTCTTCATCGGGGCGCTGGTCGGGATCGAGAGGGAGAAGCGCAAGGCGTCCGACGATCCCATCGCGATCGGCGGGATCCGCACCTTCATCCTGTTCGCCGAAGCCGGGGCGGTCTCGGCCTGGCTCTCGGTCCAGCTCGGAAACACCTGGATCTTCGTCGCCGGCGTGGTCGCGATCGCCGGCGTGGTGGTGGCCGGCTACCTCACGCATGCGCGCGTGCATCCGGACTCGCTGGGACTCACGACGGAGGCGGCGGCGATCGCCGTCTACCTGCTCGGCGGCGCCACCCTGTTCGGCTACCCCGAAGTGGCGGTGGGCCTGGCGATCGCGACGTCCTCGGTGCTCGCCTTCAAGCAGCCGATCCACGGCCTGGTCGAGAAGATCGGGACCGACGACCTCTACGCGGGACTCAAGCTCCTGATCGCGACCTTCATTGCGTTGCCGCTGCTCCCGGACCGGCCGCTCGACCCGTGGAGCGCCCTGAATCCGTATCGCCTGTGGCTGCTGGTGATCCTGATCGCGAGCCTCTCGCTCGCGGGCTACATCGCGGTGCGTTGGCTCGGCCAGGGGCGCGGTACGGCGGTGACCGCCGTGGCCGGCGGCCTGGTCTCGTCCACCGCCGTGACCCTCTCCTTCGCCCGGCGCAGCCGGGACCGGGCGCGCGGGCTGGGCGGCGCGCTGCTGGCGGGCGGCATCCTGCTGGCGTGGGTGGTGATGTTCGCGCGGGTGGTGGTCGAGGTGGCGGTCGTGAACCGCAACCTGCTTCCCGCGCTGCTGATTCCGATCGCGAGCATGGGCGCGGCCGCAGCCCTCGGCGCCGGTTGGCTGCTGAGACGCGGCGCGAGCGCCGCCCAGCCCGCGGCAGCGGACGTCCCGCTCCAGAATCCGTTCAGCCTCAGCTCGGCGATCCGCTTCGCGTTGGTCTTCGCCGCCGTGCTGCTGGTGGTCGCGCTGGCGCAGACCTACCTGCCTGGCCGCGGAATCTACGCGGTGGCAGCGCTCGCGGGCCTCAGCGACGTCGACGCGATCACGCTCTCGATGGCGAGCTGCGTCGGCGACGGCACCTGTACGACGCAGGTCGGCGTCACGTCCATCGTGATCGCAGCGCTCGCGAACACGCTGGTCAAGAGCGGGATGGTGGTCGCACTCGGCGCCACCGCCCTGCGCGGCCCGATCCTGGCCGTCACGGCGGCGATCGTCGCGTCGGGCCTGGCGGCGCTCTGGCTGACCTGAGCGTCTCGCGGGTGGTGCCCCGGGAGGGAATCGAACCCCCGACCCGTTGCTTAGAAGGCAACTGCTCTATCCGACTGAGCTACCGGGGCCGAGCTTGAGGCTAGCAGTCCCCGATCGGCAGTCCGGCAAGCGGGCGCCAGCCCGCGCGCAGCGAGCCGCAAGCGGAGCGCGCAGCGAGCCGAAGGCGAGCGAAGTCCATGAAACCGGAGCGAAGTTCACCTAGGCCAGCCGGTTTGACACCCCCTTGGGCCGTCGATAGCTTGCGGGATTCCGGCGGTGGGCGTAGCTCAGCTGGTTAGAGCGCCAGGTTGTGGCCCTGGAGGTCGCGGGTTCGAGCCCCGTCGCTCACCCCACCCTTTCCCGCGTGACGACGGCGCGCTGCGAGTGACCGCGACGGCCACCCCGATCGAGATGACCGCGCCTGAGAGCCGCGAGTAGACTCGTCCCCATGCGCGCGCTCCGGGTCGCCGGCGTGGTGGTCCTCGCCGTCGGGATCCCCCTGATGGGACTCCACTTCGCACGCTACCCCCCGGCGATCCCGGACCCCGTCGGCGCCCTCGCGGTCGTAGGAGGCCTCCAGGCGGGGAAGTTCCTCGAGATTGCGCGTGCCGTTGGCTGGCTCGTCCTACTCAATCTAGCCGCCTGGTTTCTCGGCTCTCTCCCTGAGCGAGTCCTGCGGCAGCCATCGGGTCGGAGCGAGTTCGGCCTTCTGTATCGACTCGGTTTCGGCTTCGCTGCCCTCGCGCTGGTCGTGCTCGGCATGGCCGGACTGCACGCTCTCGAGGGGCCGGCGCTCTACCTGGCGATCCTGATTCCCGCCGCCGGTGCCGCTGCGCTCCTCGCCGTGAGATGGCGTCGGGATTCTCTCGGCGTGGGGCGACCCGGAGCAGCGACGTGGCTCGTCCTGGCAGCCATTCCTTTCTGCCTCAATGCCTTCCTCGGAGCCTTCTCCCCCGATCCGGGGTGGGACGCGCTCACCTATCACCTCGCGATTCCGGAACGGTACCTCTTCGCGAATGGCATCGTGGTCACTCCGTTCTCCCACCTCACGGCCTATCCGTTCCTGATGCAGATGCTCTACGTGCCCGCGCTGTTCCTCCACGGCCCGGCGCTCGCGACGCTGCTGCACTTCGAATTCGGGGTCCTGCTGCTCGTCGCGGTTCACCTGGCCGCACGACGATTCTCCCAATTGGCCGGAGTCCTCGCGCCGGCCATTCTCCTGGCAGATCCGCTCTTCCAGCTCGAGCTGAGCTGGGCTTACAACGACCTCACGTTCGCGTTCTATGCGCTGCTGGCCGTGATCGCCCTCGACGAATGGTCGGTGTCCCCGGACCGCTCGCTCCCGAGCTACGCGGGGGCATTCATTGGAGCTTCCATTCTGGTGAAGATCCATGGAGCGTTCGTCCTCGCGGCGCTCCTCGTCGCTCTCTGGCTCTTCCCGAGGCGCCCAGCGCGGACGAATCTCCGGGCGAGCCTGTTTCTGGTGGGAATCACGCTGCTCGTCTGCTCCCCGTGGCTGATCCGCAATCTCGCGTTTACGGGAAACCCATTCTCCCCGCTGTTGCAGAGCGTGTTCTACCGCCCCGGCGGCGAGTACTTCGACCCGATCGCGATCGAGCAATGCACGGCGTTCCTGTCTCGAATCGGCATGGGGCACGGTTGGGGCGCGTTCGTGATGCTGCCCTGGAACCTCGTGCTGCGATCGTCGCCGGGGATCTACCTCGACAGCTTTGGCCATCAGGTCACACCGCTCTACGTTCTCGGGGCACTCGCTGCCCTTCTCGTCCCTGGGGTTCGACGGCACGCGTTGATGCGCCGGCTGCTCGCGGTGGGCGGCCTGCTCACGGTCTTCTGGTTCCTCTCCTTCCAGGAACCGCGATTCCTGCTTCCCGCCCTGTCCTGCTTCGCCGTGGCGGGGGGCGCCGCACTGGCGGCCGTGACGACCGGTCTCCCAGGTCCTGGGCGCGTCGTTCCCGCGCTCCTGCTCGCGGCATTGGTCTACTGTCAGGCGCTCCTGCTGCAAGACCTGCCTGCCCGCTATGGCTACGCTCTCGGGAGCCTCTCGATCGAGGAGTTCCAGGCCCGTCATCCGCCGGAGGCCGCGGCAACGGCGCTCCGAACCCTGATGGGACCGCGCGACCGCCTGCTCCTCTTCGCCGAGAGCCGGGGGTTCCACTTCCGCGGCCTGGACTACATCCCCTATCACATCAATGAAGGGTCCCCCGTCCTGCAGTGGATTCACCGCCAGAGCGATCTCGACGCGATGCACTGCGCGCTGCGAGCGCAAGCTGTGACCCATCTGCTCATCAACGTGGAGAACCTCCGACAGTTCCCGCCGACGTTCTTGCCATCGTATCGGGAGGAGGACTACGACAGGGACCTTGGCCTCGTGCAGGACTTCGCGAAGACGCGCATGCGGAAGGTCTTCGTCAGGGACATGATCCTGGTCGGAGCCCTTCGGGATCCGCCGAGCTGCCCGCCCTGAAATCGACGGCAGATCTCAGTCGGCGCGAGATCGATAAACCCGAGGGTTCACGGCCGGGTAGGGACGCGGAGGGGTCTGGCCCTGGGAGGTCGCGGGGTCGACCCCCGTGGCTCGCCCGACCCTTTTTCCGGAACCCACGGGCGCTAGAATCCCGCGGCAACCCTGGACCCCGTGGAGCCCCCCCATGAACCGCGTTCGCGCCGCGCGCCAGGCCCTCGGCTGGACCCAGCACGAGCTGGCGGAGAAGGCCCGGGTTTCGGCCAGAACGGTTCACGCCGTCGAGAAGGGCCGCAGCTGCCGGCAAGCGACCAAGCGGCTGATCCTGGCCGCGCTCGGAGTGCCGTGGGAACGGCGCGACGACTACTTTCTTCCGCGATTGCGCGTGGTGCGCCGCCCCGCCGCCGACGTTGCGCGGAGCGCCTGAGCTTCAGCTGATCCGGGCGCGCAGCTCGTCGGCCCGTTTCAACGCGGCCTCGACGCTGCGGGCCATGAAGTCGCTCACCAGCTCCGCGGCGTGGTCGCGCTCGCCCATGCGCGCCGATTGCCGTGCGCTCCGCTCGACGCTCTCGCGCTCTTGCTCGATCTCGCCTTCGAGCTCCGCCCAGCCTTCGCGCAACACCGGCGTGAGTCGCTGCGGATCCACCGTAGCCGCGTCCTGGAGTCGCTTGAACGTCCACCAGGCCGAGCTTTCGTCCGGAGCCTCGCCGCCGCGCGCGAGGGCGAAGGGCAGCGTGCCGTCCAGATAGACCGGCAGGAAGATCCCCGTGCAGGGGGTGCCGAAGGAGATCCACACCGGCCAGGGCCCGCTGCGGTCGGTGGGGAGCGGCGCCAGCATGCTCGCCGTCGTCCAGTGCAGCGGCTCGCTGTGGGCGCAGAGCGTGAAGTAGCGCTCCTCCTCGATGCTCGCGCCGGGCTGCCAGGCGGAGCCGCCCTCCAGGTGGTCGCGCAGGATCCGCTGCATCGACGCGACATCGTGTCGCCCGCGCGAGGCCGCCAGCAGCTCTCGCGACCGCCGCAAGCGCCCCTCGGAGATGCGCCCCGGGATCCCCCGGTCGCGGTAGGCCGCCGCCACGTCGAGGCGCCCGGCGCCGCGCCACCAGCCCTCCGCACGCGCGAATGCCTCGAGATCGCGCGAGCCGATCTCCCAGTCCCCGCCGAGGCAGTAGTGGTTCGAGAGCGAGGCGAGCTGCGTGCGCCGCGCCACCCAGCGCCGGTTGGAGGTCTCGAGCAGCCAGGCTTGCCCAGGATCCGCCAGCACGAAGCTGTTGTGATAGCCGGGCGCATCGGGCGCGAAGGCGGCCCCTCCCTGCCCGTGCGTCTCGATCAACGTCGCGATCACCTCCAGCGCTTCGCGCGCATCGCGCCCGCGCTCGAGCGCGAGGCGCACGAGATCCATCCCGATCAGCCCGGGCGCCTGCTCGATGGGTTCATTGGAAAAAACGGTCTGGTTCCCGATCGCGACGCCGTGCTCGTTCACTCCGTGCTCGAAGCCCCAGACCCACCAGGGCGAGTGCCCCATCACGCGGTAGGTCTCCGCCACTTGCGGGATTTCGACGTGCGTCGCGCGCACCGTCGAGCGCGGCGGATGACTCGCCTCGGGAAACTGCAGGAAGGATTGGCACTCGCTCGCCTTGCGGTCGCTGTTCTTTGCGAAGAGCGTAACGCCGGCGGTCGTCTCGGCCGCGACGGCGACGAGCGAGTCGCACATGCTGGACAGATTACCAGAAGTGCGGTGGCCCGACGCTGGCTCTCGGCCCACCCGGCTCAGGTGCTGCTCGCAGGCCCTCTCGCTCGCGCCCTCAGGACCTTCTTTCGGAACTCCTGGATCACCGGGATCCGGTCGAGCCAGGGCGATGCGTCGGCGCGGGCGGGGTCGATCTCGCTGGCCGGACCTGCGAAGCCCGGTGGGATCTGGCTGTAGGGGACGGGCGGATCCTCGCTGTCGTCCTCGAAGTGATACTCGTGGCCGGGAATGAAGAGGTCCTCGTCGGCCTCGACATCGATGGTTCGGACGCCGTAGCTGGAGAGCTGCGTGGTGGTGGCCTGGGGCGGGATGATCCAGACCTGGCGGGGGCCGGCGAAGAACAGGTACTGGATGGTCCGGTTTCGCGAGAGGATGCGGAAGCGCTCGACGGCGCCGCCGTAGATCTTGCTGCTGAAACCGCCCACCTCGAGGATGCCCCCGTCGAAATCGGGCTCGAAGCCAGCGGCGATCCGCAGCGACGCCGGATCGTACTTGCGCGTGAACCATGCCACCGAGCGCCCGCGGTTGACGAGATTGCGGGGATTCGAGCGGGCACGCCTTCTCGGCTCGGTGAAATCGCGATAGGCCTGGATCCGGCTGTCGGGTCCGCGCCGCAGGATCAGATCGAGCGAGGCGAAGTCGGTCGGCACCCGCCGCTTGATCCGGTTCAGGGCCTCCAGGGCAGGCTGGATCTCGAGCGGGAGGTCGGTGGTCTCCTCGCGCGAGTTGATCAGCTCGTCGCCATCCTCGTCGCGGATCGAGACGTCCCCCTTGCCGACCCAGAGCTCCCCTCCCCGCCCTCCCACGTGCGAGGCCGCGCGCCAGACCAGCGACGCGTCCTTGTAGAAGATGCGCGGATGGGCCGTGCGAACGGGCCCCTGGACGACGTACGCGACGAAGAACCGGAGGAAGTAGTTCTGGAAGGCGTTCGTCAGGTAGTAGGTGGTATCGAAGAGCTCGATCGCGTGCTTCGGGGAGTAGCCGAGCGAGAGCAGGCGGTGGGGGTTGCGCCGGGCCTTGCCGGCGGGCCGGATTTCGAGGCCGCCGCCCACGAGCCTGCGGAACTCCCGCTCCACCTGTCGCGGCCCGAGGTCCGAGCAGGCGGGGCTCGGAACGATTCGCCTGGGAATCACGGCTTCCACCAATCCTCCTGGGCACCGCGAGCTTATCCTCCGGAGCCGCCGCCGGGTATGCTCTCGGCCCCGTTCCTGCCACTCAGGAGAACGCGATGCGCGCTGCACTGCTTCAGGCCGCCGGCAAGCCTTTGGAGCTGGTGGACGACGTCGAGATCGAGGATCCCAGACAGGGCCAGCTGCGGGTGCGCGTCACCCACTGCGGCGTCTGCCACTCCGATCTCAGCATCGCGGACGGCGTCTTCCCCACACCTACTCCGATCGTGCTCGGGCATGAGGCGGCGGGAGTCGTCGACGCCGTGGGACCCGGCGTCGACGGGCTCGCGCCCGGCGACCGCGTGGTGCTGACGCCGGTTCCGCCCTGCGGCGTCTGCTACGGCTGCCTGCGCGGGGAGCCCGGGGTCTGCGTCAGCATCCAGGGAATGGTGACCAGCGCGCTTCCCGACGGACGCACCGGCCTGTCGCGAAAAGGCGAGATCGTCTACCGCGGCGTCAATCTGGGTGCGTTCGCCGAATATGTCGTGCTCCCGGCCACTGGCGCGGTGAAGGTCGCCGCCGACGCCCCCCTCGAAGTCCTGTGCGTGATCGGCTGCGCCGTGCAGACGGGGGTAGGCGCCGTGATCAACACGGCCCGGGTGGAGGAAGGCGCGACGGTGCTGGTGCTGGGGCTCGGCGGGATCGGGCTCTCGGTCGTCCAGGGCGCGCGGATCGCCGGCGCCGCGCGCATCCTCGCCTCCGATCCGGTCGCGGGCCGGCGGAGCGCCGCGCGGGAATTTGGCGCGACGGATCTGCTCGACCCCGCCACGGACGACGTGGTGCAGGCCGCGCGCGATCTCACCGGCGGGATCGGAGTCGACTATGCCTTCGAGACGGCGGGGCGCGCCGCGCTGGTCCAGACCGGACTGGGCGCGGTCCGCAACGGCGGCACCGTCGTGTGTGTGGGCGCGCCGCCGATCGCCGAGTCGATCGTGATCCCGCTGGCTGCCGGTTTCGTGCTCAGCGAAAAGAAGCTGCTCGGCTGCACGCTGGGCAGCTGCAATTCGATCCGGGAGATCCCCCGACTGGTCGCGCTCTGGCGAGCCGGACGGCTCGATCTCGAGGCCCTGATCACCTCACGGCGTCCACTCGCCGAGATCAACCAGGCGATGGCCGACCTGCGCGCGACTCGCGGCATCCGCACCGTGCTGGCGATCTAAAGGGGGGTCATGAATCTCCATCCGGGGGAAGCTCGCAGGGGAAGGCGAGCTCCCCGGTGATCCGGGCGTAGTTTCCGCGCAGCACCGTGCACGCCTTCGAATCCGGGAACGTGTCGCAGTCGTTTGCTTCGCAGAAGGCGACACACAGCCCGAGCGCGGAGCCCATCAGGCCCGCGTCGTCGCAGACCTGCTCTTCCGCGGGGGGAGACTCGTCCGGAGTGCCATCTCCGAAGGAGAATGCGGGCGCTGGCCCGAACACGAGCCCCGCGAAACCGAACACGGTGATCGCGCATCGCCGTAACTTCATTCTGGATCCTCCTCGTCGAGGGTGGAAGCCGCCGCCATCGAAGCGTGCCGTGGGCACGCACGTCCCCTACGGCGCTCCTGCCCCTCTCGAGTGTGAGGATCCACACAGTTGCACGTTGCCTTCCGTGATGTGAATCACAGCCTCCCTGCGCCGTCGCTCCGATCCGCTCCGCGTCCTCGAAGGGGGGTGCGTCATGCAATCACTTCTTCTCTGGCCGCAGTATCCCATTCTCTCCGTCGCGGTCCTCTGGCTGGTGAGCGTCGTGCTGTTCTGGGCGGCGCGGGCTCCCATGCTCGACCTCCTGCGGCGGCTGGGCACAGGCCTCGACGAGGGGCTCGGCGCCGTGGCCCGCGCGTGCGCGGCCGCAGCCGACGGGCTCCGCGAGCGCAGCCGGGCGGCGCTGCTCGCGGCCGGGAGCCTCGAGCTCGGGCGCAAGCTCGACCGCGAGTTCCATGGCATCGATCGCGGCTTTTCCGAAAAGCTCGAGCAGTACGCGAATCTGCACCGTCGCCTCGACGACCTGATGCAAGAGCTCGACGACGACTACCGCAAGTGCGGCGACAACCCGCCGCAGGTGCCGGGCTGGACCACGGCGGCACAGGCGATCGCGAAGATCCCCTCGACGAGCGACCCCAACGTGCACAAGGTGCTCGAGAGCATCCGCAAGTCGTCCATCGAAACCGAGAAAAAGACGCTCGCCGCCTACCGCGACGCGACGGCGCACCGCCACAAGCTGCTGGGGCAGATGGGCGCGGTGTGGAAGGAGGTGCGGGGCCTGATGGCCCGCATGCAGGAAGCCGTGACGCGGGCGATGGAGACCACCACCCGGATCGACGGCTACGTGGCGGAATACCGGGCGATCCGCGACGACCAGGAGCGAGCCGCCCGCGCGCGCGCCTACTCGGCCAGCAAGCTCTTCGTGGTCTCCGTGGTGGTCCTCGCGATCGCCCTGGGCGGGGCCTTCGTCAACTTCCAGCTGATCGCGCTCCCGATGTCGGAGCTGGTGCCCGCCGGTGCGCGCATCGGAGGTGTCCCGGTCGCAACCATCTCGGCGCTGGTGATCGTGCTGATGGAAGCCGCGGTCGGCATCTTCGTGATGGACATGCTCGGGATCACCGAGCTCTTCCCGAAGCTCGCCGGGATCCCGTCGTCGCGCCGCCGGCTGATCCTCGGGCTCGGCCTGGCGGCGCTCTTTTTCCTGGCGTCCGTCGAGAGCTCGCTCGCCATCCTGCGCGAGCAGATCGCCGAGGCCGACGCGGCGCTCAAGCTGGCGCTCGCTGGAGAGACCGGCCGGCTGGTGACGGAAGCCAGCTCCTCGCGCATCCCGGTGGTGGGGCAGGCCGTGCTCGGCTTCGTGCTGCCGTGGGTGCTCGCGATGGTGGCGGTGCCTCTCGAGATGCTGCTCGACAGCGGCCGCTTCGTGCTCTCCGGCCTCGCCGTGATCGCGCTCCACGCCTTCGGCCAGCTGGCGCACGTCTGCGGCCGGATCGCCGCGCAGGCGAGCGCGCTGCTCGCCTCGCTGTACGACGTGTACATCGCGCTGCCGCTCCGGCTCGAGAGCTGGGTCCACCGCCGTCGCCGTGGCGGCGACGGGCCGATGCGAGGAGCGCTGCTCGACGCCCAGAGCGCCGAGAAGCGGATCGCCCGGGAGGGCGTGGCGTGAGCGCGCTCGAGTGGGTCAGCAAGCAACTCCGAAGGGCAGGGTCGACCGCGGCCGCGCTGCTGATGGCGTCGCTGCTCGTGAGCTGCGCCGACGGGCGGCGTTACAACCAGGCGATCTGCGCGCTGATCGACGTGTCGGGCACCTACGCCGACGAGAAGACGGAGGTCGCGAGCATCCTGAAGCGCGACGTGCTGCCGTCGATGCTGCCCGGCGACACGCTGCTGGTGATCCGGATCGACAGCGGAAGCTACGAGAAGGACAACATCGAAGCGCTGGTGACGTTCGACCCGCGGCCATCGCGGGCCAATGCCCAGAAGCTCGCGCTGGCTCGTCGGCTCGACGCCTTCGCGGCGCAGGCGGGCACGTCCGACTACACGGACATTCTCGGCGCCATGCTGCTCGGTTCCGAATACCTGGGCGAGATCGAGGCCGATAGCCGCGTGATGCTGGTGTTCAGCGACCTCGCGCAGGACCTGCCCGTCGGCGCGAGACGGCGGATCGAGGCGGGCGAGTTCGACGGCATCCAGGTCGTGGCCATGAACGTGAAGCGCCTGCGCAGCGACAACGCAGACCCCGAGGCCTTCCGGGTTCGGCTCGCGAGCTGGGAGGGTCAGATGCTCGGCGGCGGCGCCGCGGGCTGGCGCGCGATCATGGACGCGACCCAGCTCCCGGTGCACCTGGCTCAGCTGCGCTGAACAGCAGCCGCGCGCCGTCTGGGGGGATCGCGCCCCGGGCGCGTGGCACGAAGTCACAAGCAGGAAAAGGCCGCGGGGCCACTCTCCCTGCCGTGGCCGGGCTGCCCCGGTCGCGGCGGTGGCGAGCATTCGACTCGCCCGGCCTCCCCCATCCGATGGAAGGAACCACGTTCGATGAAGCGTCTCGTTCTCGCGATTTCGATCCCCGCGATCTGTCTCGTCGCGGCTGCGTCTCCCGCAGTGGCGAAGAAGGACCCGACCAAGATCACCTGCGAGGAGTTCGCCGCGCAGAGCCCGGAGGGCCGGACCCGTATCACGGCCTTCCTCGACGGCTACTCGAAGCGAGGCAAGAAGGTCGAGGAAATTGGCGACGTCGATGTCCAGCGCGAGCTCGATGTGCTGGTCGTCTCCTGCGTCCAGAGCCCGAAGGTCACCTTCTGGGACAAGGTGAAGATGAAGCTGCCCGGCGGCAAGAAGAAGCTGAAGCCGGTGGCGATGACCTGCGAGGAGTTCCTCGCGCTCGGCAGCGACGTGCAGCCCGAGGTCGCCTACTGGCTCCACGGCTACAACCGCAAGACCAACACGGACGTCGAGGCGGCGGGCGAAGTCGACCTGGAGCGCGACGTGGCGGTGCTGGTGGAGTCGTGCAAGCCGACTCCGAAGGCCTCGCTCTGGCAGCGCGTCAAGGAGAAGTTCTAGCGCGAGCTCGCTTCGCCGAGGGGCGTGGATGCATCGCCCGGCGCGAGCGACAGAATGGCGCGCGCCTGCTCGACGATCGCGGGCAGGCGCGCGTCTTCCAATTGCGTGTACGCGGCGAGGGCGAGCGCGCCCGCCAGGCCCGCGGCGAGCGCGAAGTGGCGTAGACGGCGCAGAGGGGCGCCCTCCGGCGCCAGCGCCGAGAGCACCACGGTGTCCCCTTCCCGCGGCTGGAAGACGCCCTCCTCCCACAGGAAGCTCGCCAGCTCGAGCTTGGCGTCGGTCGGGAAGGCTGCCAGCCGCCGCTCGAGCAGCCGGCGCACGAGCTGGGCGGTAGCGGGCCGGGCGCGGGGCTTCGCGCGCAGCAGCGAGCGGACCAGCTTTCCCAGCCAGCGCGGCGCGAGCGGCGCGGCCTTGCGCACGGGCGCATAGCGCGCGCGCTGGATGCGCTGGAGCAGCGTGTCCTTCTCGCCTTCGACCGGCTCGCGGAAGGGCGGCGCGCCCGCCAGCAGCTCGTAGAGCAGGACGCCCAATGCGAAGAGATCCCCACGCGCGTCCACGCGCTCGCCGAGGATTTGTTCTGGAGCGACGTAGGGCGGCGTGCCGATCGTGGTCCCCGGCCGCGTGAGCCCGTCGCCGGTGGCATCGAGCGCGATCCCGAAGTCGGCGATCTTCACGTCCCCGTTGCGACCGAGCAGCACGTTCGCGGGTTTGAGATCGCGGTGCACGGTGCCGCGGGCGTGGATCGCCTCGAGGCCGCGCGCGAGCTCGAGCCCGACCAGCGCCGCCACGCGCCAGGGAACGCTGCCCAGCTCGTGGAGGGCGGCGCGCAGGTCGACCCCGTCCACGTACTCCTGCGCGATGTAGTGCTCGCCCCGCCAGCTGATCCAATCGTAGACCGCCACCACGTTCTGGTGGTGCACGGCCGCGGCGGCGCGCGCCTCGCGCGCGAAGCGCTCGACCAGCTCCTGGCTGGCGGAGAGCTCCGGTCGCAGGCGCTTGAGGACCGCGAGCCGCTCGAGCGAGGCGTGCCGGCCCAGCAGCACGACGCCCATTCCGCCCTTGCCGAGCTCGCGTTCGATCGCGAAGTTGCCGATCGTGCGGGGGCCGCTCGAAGACATGTCTCCCTCCAGCCGGGTCGAGGGAGCTAGTCCTCGTCGAGGTGGTGCGTGGGGGGGCTCGCCTTGCGCGCCTCGACCCGGTAGCGGAACGAGAGAGAGCCGATCTCCAGGCGGTCGCCGTGCTTGAGATCCGCGGCGGAGACCCGGCTCCCGTTCACGCGCACGCCGTTCGTGCTGCCGAGGTCCCGGATCCGGAACCCGGCTCCGGCGAGCTCGAGCGCCGCGTGCTGGTTCGAGACCGAGGCGTCGTCGAGCACCACGTCCATGCCCGCGCCGCGGCCGAGGGTCATCCGGTCCTTCTCGAGCAGGACCTCGCTGCCGCCGAGCGGCCCCGATGCGAAAACGATCGCGGCGCTGTGGGTCACCAGGAAGCCGGCCTTCCGGCCGCTCTCGTGCTTCGCGAGCTTGCGCGTCCGTCCGTCCTGCATGGGAACCACCCCCCACCTCCCGCGCCCGCAGGCGCAGGGGTTCACGATCGTGCCAGCGCATCGGCCGGGCGCGCGCGCGGCTTGAGACGGTGGCTCCGCGCCGGCTGTGATCGAAGTCACGAAGGCGGCGCGGTGGTTCGCGTGAGCCGCAGGCGCTCGGCCCGGCTCTCGTCGAGCAGCCACAGCGTGCTTCCCTCGAGCCGGTACGATCGCACCGCCTCGAGCGCCGAGAGGAACCCTATCTCTCCACCACGAAGCCGGCCCGCTTCGCGTCCCAGGTCTCGGGGGTGACCCCGCGCTCGCGCAGCTTGAATTTCTGGACCCGGCCGGTCGGCGTCACCGGGAGCTCGTCCAGGAACTCGATGTAGCGCGGCACAAAAAAATAGGGCGCCGTGTCGTTCACGAACCTCGCGAGCGCTTCGGCATCGACCAGCTGGCCCGGCTTGCGCACCACGCAGACCTTGAGCTCCGCCTCGGCCGCCAGCTCCGCCGAGGGGATCCCGTGCGCGGCCGCCTGCGCCACCGCCGGATGCGCCGCCACCGCGGCCTCCACCTCGAGCGACGCGATGTTGCGGCCCTTGTAGCGGATGAAGTCCGCCTTGCGATCCACGAAGAAGAACTCGCCGTCCGCGTCGCGCCGGCCGAGGTCGCCGGTGTGGTACCAGAGGTTGCGCCAGGCGTTCACGGTGAGTTCGGGGGCAAAGAAGTAGCCGTTGAAGATCGCGTAGGGCTCGAGGGGACGGATGCAGAACTCGCCCACCTCACCCGTCGCGACCTCCTGGTCGCGGTCGTCGAGCAGCTTGATCTCGATCCCGGAGGCCGGCGTGCCCAGCGAGTTCGGCTTGTGCCGGGCCCCCGGCCGGCGCGAGAGCAGCCCCATCACCTCGCTCTGCCCATAGCCCTGGTGGATGTGCTCGATCCCGAAACGCCGCTGGAAGGGCTCGATCAGGGCGTCGGGCATCGGAATCAGACCGGCCGAGCGCACGGGGTTGTCGGCGTCGTCGGATCGCGGGGGCTGCTGCCACAGGAAGATGTGCATGGCGCCGAGCGTGAAGATCATGGTCGCGCCGTAGTGCCGGCAGCGGTCCCAGAACTCGTGTACCGAGAAGCGCGGGTCGATCGCGCAGGGCACGCCGCAGACGAGCGCGCGGTAGACGCTCGCGACCCACGCCGCCGATTGGTACATCGGCAGGCACGAGTAGATCACCTCGCCCTCGCGCAGCATCGCGTTGGCGGCGCCGTCGACGGCAGCGCGGATCCAGACGTTGTGGCTCTGCATCACGCCCTTCGAGCGGCCGGTCGTCCCCGAGGTCCAGAGAATCGCGGCGGTGTCGCCCAAGAACAGCTCGCGGTCGTCGGGCTCCTTGCCGGGCGCGCGCTCGAGATCCGAGAGCGACGCCGAGGCGAGCCCGAGCGGTGACGCGGCGCGCGCGCTCCCGCGCACCACCACGCGCTCGAACGCGAGCTTGCCGCCGCACTCGGCGACGCGCCCGACGAGCGCCTCGTCGATCACCAGCAGCTTCGCCCGGCTGTCCTCCAGACGCTCGCGCAGCCAGTGGCCCTTGTAATCCGGGCTGGTGGGAACCCAGATCGCGCCGAGCTTGCCCAGGCCGAGCGTGGTCCACACGTAGGCCGGGCTGCTCTCCATCAGCAGACACACGGTGTCGCCGCGCGCGACACCGAGCTCCTGGAATCCGCGTGCCATCGCGTTCGCGAGCTCGTTCACGCGACCGTACGACCAACGCTCGTCATCGGCCATCAGGAAATCCCGGTCGGGAATCGCCTCGGCCTGGCGCAGCAGGCAGCGGCCGAGCAGGCGGTCGCGAGGGTCGTCGAAATTCAGCCGGTTCACGGCTCCTCCCCGGTCCGAGGCAGCTGATTCTACACGCCCGCCGCTTTGCAACGGGCGCGGCGGGCGCCGCCTGGATCCCCTAGGCTCGATCCTCGACGGGAGGAGCAGCCACCCTTGAGCGCCCCCGGGCCGGCCTTTTGCGAGCTCGCACGCGAGCGGCTGCTGCCGGTCGCGCTCGAGACCATGCACGTCGGCCATCTGATGGACCGCGCGCTGATGCCGCAGGTCGCGATCGCGGCCCGGGACGTCGACGTGGTCGACCAGGTTGCCATCTCAGAATGGATGGGGGCGAGCCCCGTCTACACGGGCCGCATGCGGCGGCTGATGAAGATCGAGGGCGACGGCGTCGACGCCATCATCAAGGCGCTCCAGCTCGACGTCGGCTTCCCGCATCAATACATGGACGTAGGCTGGAAGCTGATCGACGCGCGGCACGGCGAATTCTGGCTGCGCCATTGCGGCGCGCTGATGGACGTGGAGCCGCACGGCGAGAAGCGCGTGATCGGCATGTGTCACACGATCGAGGATCCCACCTTCGACGCCACCGCCTACGCCACCAATCCCCGCGCGCGGATCCGGCCCCTCCACCGGCCGCCGCGGCGGCCGGCGGATCGCGTCCCGCACTGCCACTGGACCATCGAGATCGATCCCGCGAACGAGCCGGTGCAGCCGATCCCCCACACGCAGGCGGTGGCCCGGCTCGCCCTGGCCCGCATCCCGAACGCGCGCGAGCCCGAGCGCGCACCCGAGGGCAGGAACGACTACCGCGGCGCGCTCGACACCGACTTCCGGCTCGGGAGCCTCTCGACCTCGACACTCGCCGCGGTGGCGCGCGAGTTCCATCTCCAGGCGCATCTGCTCGCGAGCTCCGCCGAGCTCACGCTCGCCGAGAGACTGGGCACGAGCCAGGCGCGCGAGCTGATCGCCGCGCAGTGGAACGCGGTCGGCTGGGTCGCGGGCCCGCGGCTCGCGCGCGCGCTCGGCCTGGAAGCAGCAGGCGTCGAGGCGGTCGCCGCCGTGCTGCGCCTCGGCGCCACCCTCCCCCCCGGCTTCACGCGCGAGGTCCGCATCGAGGGGAGCCGGGTCCGGTTGCTGCTGGAGCCCGCCAGCGTCGATCTGCTGGATCCCGAGAACCCTGGCTGGCTCGGCCTGCTGGCGCGCGGGAGCGCGCGCGGCGTCGAGGTGCTCGCCCAATCGGTGGAGCCGCGCGCGCGCCTGGTCGCACTGGACACCCGGGACGGGCGGATCGCGATCGAGATCTCGGTCGATCCCGGGGCTCCTGCCGCGGAGGCACCCCCCGAGGCCCGGTTCATGAAGCTCAGTACCGCGACCTCCTTCGTCTTCGACACCAGCCCAGCGCGGCTCGGGCGCTGAGCACCAGGAGAAACCGCATGACGATCCCGCGCTTCACCGCTCCCGTCCCCGCCGAGCAGGTGGCCGCGGCGCTCGCCGAGTCCGGGGTCGCGATCGTCGAGCGGCTCGAGCCGGCGTCGAGGCTCGAGGCCGCGCTGCACGAGCTGGCCCCATACGTCGAGTCCACCCCGAGCGGAAGCGACGGATTCGCCGGGCGCCGGACCCGGCGCACCGGCGGCCTGATCGCGCGCTCGCCGATCTGCCGCGAGCTGGTGACGCATCCGTTTGTGTTGGACGTCGTCGGCCGCGTGCTCGGCCACGCCAGCAACTTCCAGCTGCATCTGACCCAGCTGATCGCGATCGGCCCCGGCGAGCCCGCGCAGCTGATCCACCGCGACCAGTGGGCCTTCGACTTCTTCCCGTTTCCGGCGGGCTACGAGGTGCAGTGCAACACGATCTGGGCGGCGAACGATTTCAGCGAGGGCAACGGCGCGACGCGCGTGATCCCGGGCAGCAATCGACTTGCCGACAAGCTCCAGTTCAAGGAACCGGACACGGTCGCGGCCGAGATGCCGGCCGGCTCGCTGGTCTTCTACACGGGCTCGCTCTATCACGGCGCCGGCGCGAACCGCTCCGATCACGTCCGCTACGGGCTCAACCTCACCTACGCGCTCGGCTGGCTGCGGCAGGAGGAGAACCAGTATTTGAGTGTGCCGCGCGAGATCGCGCGCACGCTTCCGGATGCGTTGCTGCGCCTGATCGGCTACGCGCGCGGGGCCTACGCGCTCGGCTACGTGGACGACGTGCGCGATCCCCTCGACGCGCTGCACGGCCGCGCCTCGGAAACCAGGCTCGGCGATCTCGAGAAGGCGGCCGAGCGCATCGGGATCGGGGCGGCCGCCCCGGCGGCGGTCGCGGGGCTCGGAAGTGCGCGAGGCGGTCCGAGTCGGTAGGTTCTGGGGCGTGCGCCGGGGGGTGTGCGCGCCCCGGCCCACGTCCACGTCCGCCCTCCCCCCATTGATCGACGAAGGAGACCCGGATGCGCTCCGAGGGCTCGCAGAGCTCGCTCTTCGCACGGCTCGGGCGGTGGATCGCGGACCGGCCGCTCCGGGTGCTGGCGGTGATGGCGGCGCTGCTGGCCGCGGCGGCGCTCTACGGCGCGTCGGCCGCCAGCCATCTTCCGGCCGGCGGCTTCGAAGTCCCGGGCAGCGAGTCGGATCGCGCCGTCAAGGAGGCCGAGCGGCGCTTCGGGATGGGTTCGGCCGACGTGCTGGTGCTGTATCGGGATCCCGGCGCCGACGTCCGCAACATCCAGTTCGCCACCCGGATCCTCGACCTGCTCGAGCCGGTGCTGGAAGACGAGGGCGTGGTCCGCGCGATGTCGTACTTCGACACCGCCCAGGAGAGCCTCGTCTCGCGCGATGGGCACCAGACGCTGGTGATCGTCTCCCTGGCCGGGAGCAACGCCGACAAGCTCGGCACGCTCGTGCGCATCGATCCGCTGCTGCGCAAGATCGAGGCGCCGGTCGAGGTGGCGATCGGCGGGCACGTGGCCGCCTCGGTGCTGGCGCAGAGGATCGCGCACCAGGACATCACCTCGGCCGAGCTGATCGCGCTGCCGATCGCCGCGGCGCTCACCCTGATCTTCTTCCGCAGCGTGGTCGCGGCGCTGCTGCCGATCGCGATCGGCGGCTTCGCGCTGGCGAGCTGCGCCGCGATCATGCGACTCGGGTCGAACTTCACGGAGATCGCGATCTTCGCCTTGAACGTGGCCGCGTTCCTCGGGCTCGGGCTCTCGATCGACTACTCGCTGCTGCTGGTGCAGCGCTTCCGGCAGGAGCTGGGCCGCGGGCTGTCGGTGCCCGAGGCCGTCGCGACCTCGATGGACACCGCCGGCCGCGCCGTCTGGGTGTCGGGCCTCGCCGTGATCGTGAGCCTCGCGGTGCTGATCGGCTGCCCGGTCGGGATCCTGCGCAGCGTCGCGATCGGCGGTGTGCTCGCCACGCTGACCGCGCTGGTCGGCGCGCTCCTGCTGCTCCCGGCCGTGCTCGCCTGGCTGGGTCCGAGGGTCAACCTCGGCGCCGTGGGGAGATCGCCCGAGCAGACCGGCCCGAGCCCTTTCTGGCGTCGCATCGGCGAGTTCTCGATGCGACACCCGGTCGCGACCGCGCTCGTCTGCGCCGGCGCGCTGATCGCGGTCGCGAGCCCGGCGCTGCACATGCGCAGCGTGCTGCCCGACACGCGCATCTTCCCGCGCGCGTCCGAGGTGCGGCGCGTCGACGAGACGCTCGGCGACGCCTCGCGCTTCGATCCGGGCGGCGCGTCCGCGATGCAGGTGGTCGTGAAGACGCCCGGCTCCCCCCTGGAGCCGGCGAACCTGCGCCGCGTGCGCGCATACACCGCGCGGATCGCCGCGGTGGACGGGGTACGAGGCGTCAAGTCGCCGTTCGACGAGCTGGATCCGGATGCCCTCACCCCGGCAGAGCTCGCGCACAAGGCCGCCTTCGATCCGGTCGCGACGCAGCTCGTGCACATGCAGCACGAGGACGTGTCGCTGCTGGTGGCAACCGGCCAGCACCCCTGGCGCTCCGCGCGGGCGGCGGACGTGCTGGAGGCCGTGCGCGACGTCCCACACCCGGGCCTCGAGGTAATGATCGGAGGGCCGACCGCCCAAATGGTCGACCTCAAGCTGACCCTGCGCGAGTACGGACGCGTCGCGGCGGTGGTGGTGATCGGCTGGAACTTCCTGATGTTGCTGGCCGCATTCCGGTCCGTGGTGGTGCCGATCAAGGCCGTGCTGATGAACGTGCTCTCGCTCGGCGCCAGCTACGGCCTGCTCGTCTGGGTCTTCCAGGACGGTCACCTCTCGGGCCTGCTCGGCTTCGAACCGCTCGAGGGCATCGACCCCACGATTCCGCTGGTGATGTTCGCGGTCGTCTTCGGGCTCTCGATGGACTACGAGGTCTTCCTGCTGTCGCGGATCCGCGAGGAGTGGCTGCGCTCGGGCGACAACCGCCAGAGCGTGATCTCCGGCCTCGCGCACACCGGCCGGATCATCACGAGCGCCGCGCTGATCCTACTGGTGGTGATCGGGGCGTTCGCGGCCGGAAAGCTCGTCTACGTGCAGCAGATCGGTGTCGGGATCGGCGCGGCCATCGCGCTGGACGTCACCCTGGTGCGCGCGCTGCTCGTCCCGGCCACCATGCAACTGCTCGGCGCCTGGAACTGGTGGGTGCCGCGTTGGCTGCACCTGCCCGGCTCGGCGAGCGTCGCGCACCGGGCCTCCGCCCCCTAGCCCCGATCCGACATTCCAGTAGCGAGCGGAGGGATGCGGCGGGGGGTGGGCTGCGGCGAATGGCTCGCCGGTTCTCTTCTCGCGAGCGCGTGCCACAACTCACGTCTGTGGCGTCGAGGAAGGGAGCGCCCTGCGCGGGCCGGCTGCGCTTTATTTCGCCTCCGCCCACCCCCCGCCGCATCCCCCGAAGGCCATCAATGTCGGATCGGGGCTAGCCCGCCCTTCAGCGAAAGTCTTCGACGGCTGCCGGCCGCCACTGCGCCGAGCGGACGCGCCAGTC
>Ga0184637_10000587_pt1 | contig 27066 bp, 23 predicted proteins | sample PLM3_127_b2_FD_133143 | JGI IMG/M metagenome (GOLD analysis project Ga0184637, IMG submission 133143) | Groundwater sediment microbial communities from an aquifer in East River, Colorado, USA - PLM3_127_b2 | ecosystem: Environmental > Terrestrial > Soil > Riparian zone | place: USA: East River... | reverse complement strand
TGCCCTTTCAGCACCAATTCCCATTAGAAACTATAACCCTGAAAGATTTAGCTTAGTTTAAATATTCCTGATAATGTAAAAATGGCAGAAACCCTATTTAACAAGGCGCCTTCTGACGAAGGCTGGGATCTCAAAATCATCGTCTATGGTCTCTTTAGGTATCTGTTTTATCACATTACTCACCGTCTCTTCCATAGCACTCCGAATCCCAGTTGCAATCACAGTAATTTGAACACCACCCTTCATTGATTCATCAAAAACGAGACCAAAAATCAAGTTAACGTCCTCGTGAGCCCTTTCCCTTATAAAATTGCATGCCTCATTCAGTTCTTCTATTCCGAAGTCATGTGAGGCTGTTACATTAATTAATATCCCCCTCGCTCCGTCAATTGAAATATCTTCAAGCAATGGGCTCGTAATGGCGCCCTCGGCTGACACCCTTGCCCTGTTTTCTCCCTCCGCGTACCCTGAACCCATTAAGGCCTTACCACCGTTCTCACCCATAATGCTTTTGACGTCGGCGAAGTCCACATTGATATAACCCGTACCCGTGATGATATCTGAAATTCCTCGCACGGCGTTGTAAAGCACCTCGTCTGCCTTTTTAAAAGCCTCGAGTATACTAATTTTGTGGACTACCGTCAGACGGTCATTCGGTATTATTATAAGGGTGTCTACTTCTTTCTCTAAGCTATCAATTCCCTCAATCGCCTGTTTGTTTCTCCTTGGCCCCTCGAAACTGAATGGTCGTGTGACAACACCGATAGTAAGTGCGCCCTGTTCTCTAGAGGTTTGTGCTATTATTGGCGAAGCTCCTGTTCCAGTTCCTCCCCCCATCCCAGCCGTTATAAAGACCATGTCTGCACCCTCAATTAGTTCTGAAATCTTTCCTTGATCCTCGAGCGCTGCCTCTCGACCAAGGACAGGATTCCCCCCAGACCCAAGCCCCTTTGTTGTGCGAGAGCCGATCTGAAGTTTGGTCGGTGATTTTGATTTTTTCAGATCCTGTGAATCGGTGTTTGTAACAATATATTCAACACCAAGTAGGTTCTTAGCAATCATCGTATTTACAGCATTTCCACCCGATCCTCCTACACCTATGACCTTTATTTTAGCTCTTTGCTCCAGTTGTAAATCCTCGATTTCAAAATTTGCCATTTATGAGTCCTCCTTTATATTAAACTTAACCACTTACAAACAATTTAAAAAAATTCTTGAAACCAACTTTTCATGCTGTCAAACACCTTTTTAAATATATATTCATCCCTGATTCTCAGTTTTTTCTCTCCATTGTAATTTCTGCCGTAAAGGACAAGGCCAACACCCGTAGAATAAATTGGACTTGAAATAATATCGTTTAAACCACCTAATCTATTGGGAACACCCCTCCTCACCGGCAAACCCAGGATCTTTTCCGCGAGATCATCGGTGCCGTCAATGATCACGCTACCCCCAGTTATAACCACCCCCACAGGGATTAGTTCCCTATAACCAGATTTATTTACCTCGTTTTTGACGAGGCTAAAGATCTCTTCCATTCTAGGCTCGATTATCATAGCTAAGTCGGCTTTTGGAATCAGCCTCGGTCGCCGACCTCCCACACTCGGAACTTCGATCATTTCATCCGGTGAAACCAGCTCAGTCATAGCGACCCCATATTTTTCCTTGATTCTCCTTGCCTCCGCCAACGGTGTCGAAAGGCCTACCGCAATATCCCTGTCAATATGGTCTCCTCCTAGCGTTAGGTTCTCTGTATATCTTATGCTGCCCCCAACAAATATAGCAATATCTGTAGTCCCCCCTCCACAATCAACTATTACAACACCAATCTCCTTCTCATCAGAGGTGAGGACAGCCTGACTAGAAGCCAATTGTTCCAATGCAATGTCTGCAACATCCATACCTGCCCGATGTATACACTTCACCAGGTTTTGAGCGGCAGTAATCTGACCCGTTACAATATGTACCTTCGTCTCAAGCTTCATTCCACAAATTCCTATTGGATTCTTAATTCCACTTTGACCGTCAACTATAAATTCTTGTGGAATCACATGAATTATTTCCCTATCCGCTGGTATCATCAATGCGTTTGCAGATTCAATCACACGCTCAACATCGCCTTCTGTGACTTCACGGTTTCTAAGCGTGATCATGCCATGACCGGTCATCCCCTTTACGTGCCCTCCCGCTATACCGGCAAATACCGTCCTAATCTCACATCCCGCCATGTGTTCCGCTTCCTCAACAGCGTTCTTTATTGACTGAACTGTGTTTTCTATATTTACTACCACACCCCTCTTCAGGCCGTAGGATGGATAAGTCCCAACTCCTATGATATCCACCTCACCGTGATTACTAACTTCACCCACTATGGCACAGACCTTAGTCGTGCCGATGTCCAAACCTACGACAAGATTAGATTCCCTTCCCATTGTTTATCTACTCACTTCCAAAAAAACTATAGTTTAAAATCAACAATTCCCTGTTTTTCAGAGCTAATATTTATATATGACTCTTTAAGGTTGATTCCTCTCGCGTATTTAATGATTTTTTCCATCTTATACCACTTCTCAGTAATATTACCCATTCCGAAATCTATCTTCCTCGTGTCCATCGTTAATATCGAAACACCGTAATTTACGTCAAGATGTATTTCTGAAATGTCTTGAAGACTTATTACCTCACTTACCTTAGCGAGTCTATTGATCTCAAGTGCCATTTCCAACAGGGTAGGATTTAATACTCCCTCTCCAAAGAGAACAGGATAATCGAAACCATCATCCGTATTCGCCCTACGAAGCCTATTCCCTTTATCACTCATATAATAAAATTGACCATCTTCGCCAATAACTAGCCATGAAGGTATTGCCTCATAGACCTCAATTGTAACCTTGTTTGGAAAATGTCTTTTAATTATTACATCCGATATCAACGGACTAGCTTTTATCCTTTTTTTAACAAGTCCCTCGAGGAAGAAAATGGTAGATTCGCCTACGATAAGTTCAGATCTCTTGATAACCTCTTTAGATGTAACTTTATTAACTCCTTTAACCTCGATTTCTTTAATCTTGAAAAAGTTACCATTCAAAACAGCAAGAACAATCACAAAACAGAGGGACAATATAAAAACAAGAAGAACCAATGTATGAATAGGTTTTAAAACCCTGTTCGTCACCCTAATTTATCTCCTATTATTTTTACCTCAGTCTCTAATTTAACGCCCCTTCGTGAATATGCCTGCTCCTGCGCAATTTCAATAAGTTCTAGAACATCAGAGGTATTAGCATGCCCAGAATTAACGATAAAATTTGCGTGTATGTCTGAAAAACAGGCACCACCAACCCTCATACCTTTAAAACCGAGCTCTTCTAATAACTTTCCAGCCGGAATTTCAGGTGGATTCTTGAAGATAGAGCCAGTATTAGACATCTTAATTGGCTGTGTGACGCTACGCTTATACAGATATTCCCTAACGCTCCTCTCAATCTCATTCTTATCACCTGGCTTCAATTTAAATCTTGCCCTGGTTACTACACTCCCCTTCGGCAGGTTGCTATTACGGTACTCAAATCTGATCTCGTCCCTGTTAAGAATATGCTCTTTCCCATCATGTAATATCCAAACCCTGTCAACTACGTCCTTTATCTCCCCTCCATTTGCCCCTGCATTCATAAAAATACCACCCCCTACAGTTCCCGGAATCCCCGCAGCAAATTCAAACCCAGTAATTCCCACTCTTATTGTTTTATTTAAGATTGTTCCTAAAACGGCTCCTGCCTCAGCAATAACACTAAAATCCCTTTGAATTTCGATATTTTTTAATTTTTTTGTGACTACTATTACTCCCCTATAACCTTCGTCATAAACAACAGTATTAGAGCCTGCACCTAGAACCACATACTTTTCTCCGAGTAGTGAAAGCATATTAATCAGGTTTATTAACTGTGAATAGGTTTTCGGGTAGACAATTAGATCTGCGATTCCTCCAACACGTAGGGATGTGAATCGCTTCATAGGGAATCTATGAATGTATTCACACCCGATATTATCGAGCCCTCCTATGACACTGTTCATGAAAGCTCCTTAACAATCTTTTCCCCTAATGTCCAAACATTCCCTGCGCCGAATGTTAAAACAACATCCCCACGTTTCATTATGCTAGATAAACTTTTGATTATCTCTTCATGATCGTTCATATAAAACACATTTGCAAAACCATTATCCAATATTGCCTTTGATAGTTTCGCCGATGTTACACCATCCATTGGCTCTTCTCCCGCAGGATATATATCCATGAGAAATAGGATATCAACCTCACTTAGAACCCTAACAAATCTATTGAACAGTCTACTAGTCCTTGTATATCTATGAGGTTGAAAGATCAATATCAGTCTGCCCGTGAACGATTCCTTGATCGCATCGAGAGTAACTTTAATCTCCTCAGGGTGATGAGCATAATCATCAATAATTACCACTCCTCTTACCTCTCCTTTGACCTGAAGCCTCCTTTCGATCCCCTTAAATTCATATAGACCATTCCTTATCTCTTCAAAGCTCATTCCTAGTTCCATTCCGACAGCGAAAGAGGCAAGGGCATTCTGTGCGTTGTGTCTTCCAGGCACGTTGAGGTAAACATCGCCTAAAGAAGAATTCTTAAACAATACCTTTAATCTGGTTTGAAAACCTGAAACGACCACGTCTTCCGCTTTGAAATCAGAATATTTTGAAAACCCATAAGTAGTGAAGCGCTTCTTATACCTTGGGATAATCGATTCAATACGCGGACAATCCAAGCACACAACAGCAAGGCCATAGAATGGAAGCTTATTTACAAATTCAGAAAACGCATCCTCTAGTTTTTCAACACTTCCGTAGTAATCCAAGTGCTCTTCATCTATATTCGTAATAACTGAGATAACGGGTGAAAGCATTAAGAATGAACCATCACTTTCATCCGCCTCGACTACCATAAAGTTGCCGTTACCAAGATGGGCATTTGTTCCTAAAGATCTGACTTTCCCACCAACAACGATTGTAGGATCAAATCCTCCATGAGCAAGTACCGTGGAAATCATCGAAGTCGTCGTAGTCTTACCATGACTCCCAGCAACTGCAACGCCATATCTAAGCCTCATCAGCTCTGACAACATCTCAGCCCTCGGAATAACAGGGATATTTCTAGATTTTGCAGCAATAATCTCTGGATTATCATTTTTTATAGCCGAAGAAACTACAACTACATCGGCGTTCCCAACGTTCTCTATGCCATGTCCCAAATAAAATTTCGTCCCGAGATTTTTTAATCTCTCAATTGTTTCTGTAACTTTTATATCCGATCCAGAAACACTGTATCCCATATTGAGAAGTACCTCTGCGATACCGCTCATCCCTATTCCACCTATACCAACGAAATGAATATCCTTGATCTTGCCGTACATCATTCAACTCCAGCAATCTTGAATATCTCGTCCACTATATCCCTCGAAGCATTGGGCTTTCCAAGTTTTTTTGAATTCTCTCTCATGAGTATGAGCTTATCTCCTTTTAACAAATCGCCTAAAACCTTAGCAAGCCTATCAGGCGACGCTTCTCCGTCTTCAATTACGACAGCTGCACCTGCCCTTTCCATGACCTTGGCATTCTCTAATTGGTGGTTGTGTGCTGCAAATGGATAAGGAATAAGGATCGCCGCTTTTCCGAGTGCTGTGATCTCAGCGATTGTTCCCGCTCCAGCCCTTCCAATAACAAGGTCAGCCCTATTATAAACCCCCGCCATGTCTTCAATGAATTGCAGGACCTCGGCCATAACCCCATTTCTCTCGTAAGCACTCCTGACATCCAAACCCTCCTTATCACCTGTTTGATGAATTACAAAGATATCTTTTCTACCCAGGATCCCGAATGCCCTTGGAACATTTTCATTAAACCTACGAGCACCCTGGCTTCCACCAAATACAAGCACATTAATACCATTTCGAAACACACCAGCGCTATTTGAGGAAACTCTTAGATTCCTAATTGGGTTCCCCAACACCCTCGTCTTAAACTTGGGGAAATATTTCATGCTTTCATCGAAGGTTGCAAAAACCATTTTAACCAATCTAGCAAGCATTCGATTTGTCAATCCAGGTATAGAATTCTGCTCACAGATAACTGCAGGCTTCCGAAGCACGAATGAAGCGAGTACAACCGGACCAGATACGTATCCCCCGACCCCCACAACCATACTAGGCTTAAACCTAAGTAAAATCCTAATAGAATCGAAAACACCCTTTAATGCATGTATAGCACCCACGAGGCTGTTAATTAACCCTTTCCCCACTATGCCTCCTGAACTTATAAACTCAATCTTATAGCCACTCATCATAATCCTATTCCGTTCTAGCCCCCTTTCCGTCCCGATAAACAGAATCTCGCACTTAGGATCCCTCCTCTGAATCTCCTCTGCAATCGAAATTGCTGGGAAGATATGACCACCAGTTCCTCCTCCTGCAATGACAACCCTCATTTTCTTCCAGACTTTGATACACTAAGTATTAAACCTACCGCTGCAAGATTGCTAACGAGCGAAGTGCCACCATAGCTTATAAATGGAAGTGTCAATCCCTTTGTTGGAAAAAGTCCGACAGCCACAGCCATATTAATACACGCCTGCAGAGTTATTAAAAGGATACATCCAAATACGATATAGCAACCAAAAATATCAGTCGATCTAAGTGCCACTCTCAAGCTTCTTATCATCAGAAATCCAAATCCAATGATTATAGATAAGATACCAAGAAACCCCAGCTCCTCGCCAATTATTGAAAATATAAAGTCTGTATGAGCCTGGGGTAGGAAAAAGAGCTTTTGAGTACTATCCCCTAGTCCACTTCCACTGATTCCCCCCAAGCCCAATGCCACGAATGACTGAACAGCTTGATAACCAGACCCTAGAGGATCTTTCCAAGGGTCTAGAAATGATATTATGCGCCTCATTCGATAACCCTCAGTCAGTACCGCTAGAACCAAAAAACAGATTGAAGCCACTCCAAGGGGTGCAAGGAACTTGATTCTAACATCTCCCACAAAAAGCAACCCAAAAAGCATCGCGAGCAACGTGACTGCGGTACCAAAGTCAGGTTCTAAGAGCACAAGAAATACGTATATACCCGCAATCACCAGATGGGAAAGAAATCCAATGGTAAATGATTCAATCTTATCCCTCTTCTTCGTCAATGAATGTGCAAGAAACAAAACCAAAATAAACTTGACAATCTCTGAAGGCTGAAAGGTCAAAGGACCAAGCACTAACCATCTTCTTGCACCACTAACCTCTTTCCCAATTCCCGGAATAAGCACCAATACAAGCAAAACAAGACCGAATAAGTAGGCTGGATATACGATTTTTCTAAGATATTGGTAATTAATCTTCATCATGATGAACATAAGAGTAAAACCCACTGTTAGATAAAGAGCGTGCCTCTTGAGAAAGTAGTTCGGATCCCCGAATTTCTCAAGTGCGAAAACCGAACTTGTACTATAGATCATGAGCGTGCCCATTGAAGTGAGAAATATCACTGCAATAATCACCCCGAGATCATATCCGGTACCTCTATGTAGGAAGTTTTTGAACAATGTCTTTAAAACTCCTCCCTCTTTCTTCATAAGAAACGTACATATCAAAGCTTGAGCATGCAGGGGAAAATAGAACAGTATCACCACTCCGAAGGTTTAGGGTAGCCTTCTCCAGGGCATCCTCAATCGAAACCACAATACTCGTATCAACTATACTTCCCAGCTCATTCTGCATCCTAAACCTAGATTCACCAACTAAAATCAAATGCTTTACCTTCTCTTTAATCTTATCCCTTAGGACGCCATAATCTAAGCCCTTATCTTTCCCACCCGATATGAGTATTATCGGATTAGAAAAGCTCTCGAGGGCTCTCAGAGTCGCACCAGGACTCGTAGACTTCGAGTCGTTATAAAAGCGGGCTCCCCTTATCTCACGTACAAATTCAATCCTGTGTGGTAGTGGTGAGAATTCAACTATGGAATCTTCAATCAATCCAGGATTACAACCGAAAATCCTAGTAGCCGCTATCGCTGCCATGCAGTTTTCTACATTATGGGATCCTATAAGCCTCATGTTAGATATATCGTATCGGTCACTCCCGAAACCTATATATCTCCCATCATAATGAACACCATTTTCATTAGGTGTCATTCCAAATGGGATCTTTTTAGATTCGAATTTAGAAATGCTTGATGAAACTATTGGATCATCGTGGTTATATACAGCCCAATCCTCAACACTCTGATTCGAGAAAAGCTTCAACTTAGATTCTATATATTCTTCCAAATTTTGATGATGATCTAAATGATTAGGGGATATATTGATAAGTACACCAATAAAAGGTTTAAAGGATTTTATCCCCTGAAGTTGAAAACTGCTAAGCTCTAAAACCAACACATCAAATTTAATGTTGGACCCTACAATTTGAATGAGAGGTGTACCAATATTCCCACCTAGAAAAACCCTTCTTCCATCCCGTTCTAGAATTCTAGTAATTAGGCTACATGTAGTAGTCTTACCGTTTGATCCGGTTATCGCTATTGTTGGCGTCCCCAAAAAACCTGAAGCCAGTTCTACTTCACTTATGACCTCTATTCCATGAGCCAGGGCACGCAATACCTGAATCTGATTAAAAGAGACACCCGGACTTAACACAATTGTATCAGCCCAAAGAAATGTTTCCATTCTGTGTGTACCGGTTTCAATCTCAATTCCTTTCTCTCGAAACTCCTTAACCTCAATTGGGAGTTTATCAATGGGATTAATATCGCTGGCCCTTACATCAGCACCCCTATTGATTAGGAACCTAACGGTTTCGATTCCCGTCTTTCCAAGCCCAACTACTAGTACCTTTCTATTTTCCAATTCCATTTTCTGCTATTTCTAAATCTACAAGGATTCAAACCTCCTTACCTTAGTTTCAAAGTAGAAAGAGCCATAAGCGCAAGGACCAGAGAAACGATCCAGAACCTAATGACCACTTTAGTCTCAGACAGTCCACCTAGTTCAAAGTGGTGATGAAGGGGAGCCATCTTAAAGACCCTCCTTCCAGTGAGCCTAAAAAAGACAACTTGAATAATCACAGAGAATGCCTCCAGTACGAATATCCCGCCTACTAATACTAGAAGAATTTCTTGTTTGATGATTAGAGCAACGGATCCGATGGCTGCACCTAGGGCTAGCGATCCGACATCCCCCATAAATACCTGAGCAGGATGAGAATTGTACCAAAGGAATCCTAGACAAGCGCCACCAACTGCAGTTAGAAACACTGCTAATTCTCCTCCGCCTGGTATATAAGGGATTTGAAGATACCTTGCGAAAACAAAATTGCCTGAAAGATACGCGAAAATTATATATGTAGCGGCTGCGACAGCTATTGAACCAATCGCTAATCCATCAAGCCCATCTGTTAAATTAACGGCATTAGAAGAACCTACAAGAACGCAAACCGCAAAGGGTAAATATAACCAACCTAGGTTTATTACCGCCTTCTTGAAGAAGGGTATTATTATTGAGCTAAAGGGATAATATGCAATTTCATCCACCCCAAGCGACATGGTAAATCCATTATATTCACTCAGAAGAATCAATATAAATACTAAGGCAAAGAGTATTTGTACGACAAATTTTACCTTCGCGCGCATCCCCTTCCCGCCTGCTAATTTCTGCCTATCGTCGATGAAACCAATGATTCCAAAGCTTAAAGTAGAAAGAATCGCAATCCAAACGGTAAGACTCAGCAGGTTCACCCAGAACAAAGAAGAGACAACAATGGCTATAACGATAAACGTCCCCCCCATAGTAGGGGTACCAGCCTTTGATTGATGTCCGGGAGGCCCGTCTGAGCGTATGGTCTCTTTAAGTTGGAGCCTGGCCAGGAATCTAATAAAGGCTCTACCAAGGATGATAGATATTAGAAATGCTGTTACCCCAGCACCAAATGAACGGAATGTAATGTACCGAAACACATTAAATAGTATGAAATCCTCTTTTAGCAAATAAAGAAGATAAAGCATCTGGTTATTACCTTAAATAGAGCCTTTGAATTATATTCTCCATCTTCATTCCACGAGACCCCTTGATAAGAACAAGATCCCCTTGTTTTGCATACTCTATGAGGAATTGAGCCGCCTCGTCATGGGTCTCTAAGTAAATCCCTCTTTCCCTCTTGCCAAATCCTTCTAAAACCGATTCGCCAAATCTCCCCAAGGTTATGACAAGATCTACACCCCATTCAGACAGGAACTGCCCAAGCAACTTATGTTCAAGTTCGCTGACATCCCCTAATTCAAGCATATCCCCAAGAACTGCTACTGCCCTTCCATTCTCCTTCAACCTCATTAACTCCTCGATCGCCCCCCTCATTGATTCCGGATTAGAATTATAGGCATCGTTTATGACTCTAAAACCATAGGGAGTATCAATCACTTCAAGTCTCATTGAAACAGGGACAAATCTCTCGAGTCCATCCTTGATTTCATCGGCAAAACAGCCAAATGATAATGCTACTCCCGCAGCACAAAGGGAATTCATTATATTATGTAGGCCTATCCCCTTTAGCCTAACAGGAACCTTTTCCCCCTTGATACCCAAACTAAAACTAACCCCAGAAAAACCCTCTCTTATAATATCAACCGCTGATAAATCAACATTTTTAGAATTAATTCCATAGCTAATCTTTTCGCACTTAACACTATCAGCGATTTTCTTAACATGCGGATCGTCCATATTAACGACAAAGACGTTTTCCTTATTAAAATCCTCTACCAATTCCCCTTTAGCCCTCGCCACCCCCTCTATGTTTCCTAGCCTCTCAAGATGTGCCCTTCCAATATTTGTGATCGCGGCTATGTCTGGTTTGGTTATATCGGCTAATCTCCTAATCTCTCCAAACTCATTCATGCCCAGTTCAACCACCGCCGCGTTATGAGTCCCATTAAGCCTGAGAAGCGATAGTGGGAGACCAATAAGGTTGTTTAAGTTTCCAGAGTTCTTTAAAACCGAGTTCCTGAGAGATAAAATGCTTGAGGCCATTTCCTTTGTTGTTGTCTTCCCGTTTGACCCGGTAATGGCGGCGACTCTTAAATCATGGAAATGGTGCTTCCATGCTTGAGCGATATCCCCCAAGGCATTTAAGGTTGATTGTACCTTTATTATCACCTTTCCGTTATTCTTGAGTGACACCTGCCTCTCTATTATGGCACCCATTGCGCCATTTTTCAGAGCCTCTAGAACAAAATCATGTCCATCAAACCTATTTCCTTTAAGAGCAACAAAGAGATCTCCATCCTTTATCCTGTTTGAATCTGTAGAAACCCCTGAGAAGTAAAAATCCTGTGATTTTGAAATCAGGCTACCCTTAGTTGAATCTAATACAAAGCTTAGTTTAAACATCTCTATCTTCCTTAGCCTATTATTTCATTTATCTTTTCTCTCGCCACTTCTTTATCATCAAAGTGTATCCTCTTCGTGCCAAGAATTTGATAATTCTCATGACCCTTTCCCGCAATCAGAACGCTATCTCCCTCTTCAGCAATTTCAATCGCTTTTCCTATGGCACTACGCCTATCGGGAATTCTGAAATATTCCCCATTCGCGCAGTTCATTTTAAGAACACCCTCTTCTATTTGACCTATTATCTTTTCAGGCTGCTCTGTACGAGGATTGTCTGACGTAACAATAACAGTATCCGATAATTCTCTTCCAATCTCCCCCATTATCGGTCTTTTGAGTGGGTCTCTATCTCCACCACACCCAAAGACCAGTATTAGTTTACCCTTGGTGAGGTTTCTAACAACTGTAAGAACATTTCTCAATGCATCGGGCGTATGAGCATAATCAACAACAACATTAATTCCAAATGGGTTTTCAACGGCCTCTAGCCTTCCAGGAACAGATGTGACGTTCAATATTCCGATTTCGACCGATTCCGATGAGATCCCAAGGGCAAGTGCCGCCGCTGCTGCTGCGACGATGTTCGAAAGGTTGTGATTTCCGAGGAGTTTTGAATCAACATTTAATGCTCCCCAAGGTGTTTTTAGGTAGGCTCTCAATCCTTCATTAGTAATATTTACGTCATACCCATGGACCATGGCAGATCTGTCATAGACTGAGTATGAAATCAGTCTTCCAGAACATTCTTTAGCGATCTCCCTGCCGTAAGAATCGTCGATGTTTATTACAGAATAAGTGGGACTCTTCTTGCTCTCCCCTATAACGTCCGTAAAAAGCCTCCTCTTGGCAGAAAAATAGTTTTCAATAGTTCCGTGATAATCAAGGTGATCTTGAGATAAATTAGTAAAAACCACCGCATCAAAATGACATCCATGAACCCTTCTCTTATCCAATGCGTGTGATGAGACCTCCATTACCGCATAATCAACCCCTTCCGTTCTCATATTTCTAAAAAGTTCCATCAAATCTAGAGACTCCGGTGTTGTCATGTTGGATGATATCTTCTTATTAGAGTATCTGTATTCGATTGTCCCTATTACGCCCACATTTTTCCCCTCAGCCCTTAATATTGACTCAAGCAGATAGGTTATTGTCGTTTTACCATTAGTCCCAGTTATTCCTATCAGTTTCAATTCAGTTGTTGGTTGATGATAGAATTTCGCAGCGATCTCAGCGATAGAAGATCTAGTATCTTCAACCTGAACTGCCGTAACACCCTTAAACAGATTATCGTCTAATTGTTCTACGAGAAGCGCTTTAGCTCCTCTTTCAACAGCTTGTTCTATGTAGGTATGACCGTCAGATTTCTCCCCTCTTAATGCTGCGAACAAGAAATCGTTTCGTATCCTATTAGAGTCATGGCTTATACCTAAAATTTCAACATTTTCTGAGCCAATAATCTTCTTTATTTTTATCCCGTCTGTAAGCTCTCTTAAAATCATATCGTTTGTTTAAACTCAACCATACAAACCACCCCTTCCTTTATGATTTCTCCCGCCTTTGGCTCTTGAGCGCTGACAAAACCATTTCCCTTTATCGTAATCTTTACACCCTCGGTTTCCGACCACTTTAGTATATCCCTAACGCTCAATCCATGGAGATCAGGCATTACCCTCGTTCCTACAAACTCTTTATTGGGAGGTATACCTAAATAGAAAAGAACCTTCTCAGTTATACCCTTAAATATCGGCGCTGCTACTGTTCCTCCATAATGGCCATTCTTAGGATTTTCTATAACTACAACTACGGTGAGTTTAGGATCATTGCTTGGAGCAAAACCTATAAAGGAAGATATAAAACGATTTGCGTAGTAACCACCAGTTTCAGGATTTGGTACCTGTGCAGTTCCTGTTTTGCCAGCAACACTGTAACCTGATATTGAAGCCTTTTTACCGGTACCCGATTCTACTACCTTCTCCATCATTTCTGTAATTTGTTTAGAGGTATCGTAGGAAATCACCCTATTAAGCATCCTTGGTTTATTCTCTTTCAGAACCTTCCCATCAGGGCCTGCGATTTCCTTCACTATATAAGGTTTCATTAAATATCCAGTGTTTGCTATTGCAGAAAGTGTAGTCGCTAATTGCAGGGAAGTTACTGCCACTCCCTGACCAAAGGAGATGGTTGCCAATTCTACTTGCCCCCAAGATTTAGGATTCGGCAGTCTTGCGTACGATTCTCCCGGAAGTTCGAGACCGGTCTGCTTTCCGAATCCAAAATCATTAAGGTATTCGTAAAATTTCTCTTTTCCCAGGATTTCTCCGATCTTAGTCGCACATATATTGCTTGATTTCTCCATAATCTCTGACACGGTTAGTATACCGTAAGGATGAACATCCTTAATGATAAAGGGGCCTACCTTTCTCTTTCCATTTTCACAATCAAACTTGGAATCCGGATTAACCCTTTCATCTTCAATAGCAGAGGCTATTAGAAAAACCTTCATTGTAGACCCTGGCTCATATGAATACCAGATGGGAAGGTTCCTTCTCGTATCAGCTGAAAAATCCCTATACTTGTTCGGGTCAAAAAAAGGATATGAAGCCATAGCCATTATGGATCCAGTCTCAGGATCCATGACTAACGCCATCCCCTTATCGGCATTTGCCCTCTCGACTCCATCCTTTAATTCAGTTTCTACTATATTCTGTATCTGGGAATCAATGGTCAGAATTAGATTTGAACCTGAAACACTTGGTTCTAAGTAATATGGGGTGCTCATGATCTTTCTTCCACGAGCATCTTTCTTAACACTTATTTTGCCTGGTTTTCCAGCAAGAATTTCGTCAAACTGAAATTCGATTCCCTCAATCCCCTTCGAATCTATGTTCGTAAAACCAATGATCTGTCCTGCAAGATGACCGTTGGGATAAACCCTCTTTGGTTCCTCAATGAATCCTATTGCCTCTAAATTCTCAGCTTTAATCTTGGTGGCTCTATCGTGATCTACAAGCCTTTTAACCCAAGCAAATGATTTCTTGGATTTTAGAATCTCCATAATTTTATCACGTGAAATGCCAAGGTGTTTGGAGAGCTTCGTTGAGAGCCCCTCAGGATCCTTTACACTTTTCGCATTAACATATATTGATTGTGTATCAACATTCATCACTAGTTCTTTTCCATTGACATCCAAGATCTTTCCACGATTCGGTAGTAGCTTATAAACGCTTTGATGTTGTCTTCTTGCGAGATCTACTGCACGATCTCTATCAAAGACCTGAAGCATCATAGCCTTCACAGATATGACAACGAATAGAATGATAAGAACTATGCCCACGGAATATATCTTCAAGACCGGCTTAGCGAGGTCTTTACCTAGCGAAATTCTTTTTATGTTACCTCTTTTTTTATTCATCCTTTTCACCAACAATTGTAATCCGATCAATGTGAATTACGTCATCTTGGGTAGGGAATTTAAAACCCAGCTTCCGTGCTTCATCCTCTATCCTTTGAGGAGATTTCAATCTCATGTGCTCAGCTACGAGATAAAGCTTCTCATTCACGATTTCCTCATTGATTTTCTCATTTACAGAAATTTCGTAACCCATTATCGTCTGCTCGAATCTGAGCCTTACATATCCGAGGGCTAACCCTATTGTTAATAATACAAGTACTATGAACCGGTAGGATGTAACAACTCGATCTAAAAAAGCCTTTTTATTCTTTCTTCTTGCTTGCATCATAGCTTAATTACCCTCTGCTACTCTCATTTTTGCACTCCTTGCCCTTAAATTGGTAAAAATCTCCTCTGCGCATGGCGTCAGTGGAGAACTTGTAAGCACCTTTAGAGTTGATTTTTTCCCACACCCGCATTCAGGCATATCAGGAGGACAAATACAATTAGAAGAAAATCTCTTGAATGCATTTTTTACCACTCTATCCTCGAGTGAATGAAATGATATTACAACCATTCTCGCACCCGTATTAAGAAGAGTAGAAGCCTTTTCTAAAAAGATGGAAAGGCTCTCCATTTCGTTATTCACAGCGATACGAAGCGCCTGAAAGGTCTTTGTTGAAGGATGGATCCTCCTGGGATGGAACTTCTTCGGAATAGCATTCGAAACTATATTGGATAGCTGCAAGGAAGAGCTTATAGGACCCTCTCGACGAATTCTCGTTATGTCTCTCGCAATCCTGGATGCCCACTTTTCTTCCCCATAAATCTTCAATATCCTCGTAATCTCCTCACCACTCCTCTCGTTGATCAAATTATATGCCGTAACCTTAAGGCTACAGTCCATTCTCATATCCAGCGGCTCGTCCCTAAGGAAGCTTAACCCTTTGCCACTCGACTCAATTTGAAATGACGAGATACCTAAATCGGCTATTATCCCATCCACCTTCTGAATGTTTAGTTCCTCGAGAACCATATCAATGTGCGTAAAATTCTTATTAACGAAGACGACATTTCTGCCAAACCTTGAAAGTCGGTTTTTCGCAATAGAGATAGCATCCTTATCAATATCAAACCCAATTACCATAGCCCTATTCTCTGAATACTCTAAGATCCCTTCCGTGTGTCCACCTAGACCTAGAGTTGCATCAACATAAACACCTCCATCAGTAGGCTTAAGGAATTCTAAAACCTCTTTAGCCAATACGGGCTTATGAACATATTTTTGCGCATTTAAAACCGCGTTGACCATCGCCTACAAACCTTCAGCTGCAAGTATCTCCCTGCTCCTTTTAAACTCCTCAAACGCTCTCTTCGATTCGTCCTCATACCAGACCTCCTTCGCCCAGACCTCAAACCTAGTGAGCATACCGATCATAACTACGTCGCGATTTACTCGTGCGTGATTTCTCAGAGATTGCGGAATTAGAATCCTTCCCTGACCATCGATTGGACATTCGATTGCAGCACCCAGGAGGTATCTCAAAAATGAAATAACCTCTTGCTTAAATTGTGGCAGCTCAGACACCTTCCTCTCGATCTCTTTCCATTCCTTCAAGGGATATACGGCAAGACACCTGTCAAAATTTGTTACAATAAGAGTTTCCTCAATGTATTTTTCCCGTACCACCTCCCTGAATTTGGCAGGAACGATAACACGACCCTTTTCCGTCATTGAATGTTCGTATCTTCCGCGGAACATGAGTTGTAAATTTTACCACTCTTTAGCTTAAATTTGCCACTTTCATACCACTATGTAGCCACTATATAAAAATCTATCAACTTTGTCAAGTAACTTCTTGAAATTTTTAATATTTTTCCTATAATTTAAAAAAATCAGAATTTTTCGGGTGATATCATTTTGTTAATTCCCAGTAGAATAGGCTCTATTACATTATACTTATCTTGAAGTTAGCACATATAACTAGCTAATATTATTAACTTATATTATAAATTCTGCAAATTTGATATGATTACAATACGAATAAGGGATTGAACAACCCCTACTTTAAATCTATCATCTATTATCACAACCATGCCCTTAATATTTCTAAAACTCAGAAATCCTAGCGATACGGTTTATTTTCAATCGATTGTTGGGACGTATTCCCACATCGCCTGGACTAGGACCGAAGATGCCGAAGGAGGGATAATAAAGGTAATTCCCACCGAGGACACCCTTTCGGAAGCAAGGAGGGTTCTTAGAAATCTTAGGCTAGAAGTAGAGTTTGATGAGATTGATTATGCTTAATTTGGCACTAATCAAAAACGGGTATTTCTTTATTCTCTTGATCTACGAGCTGAATAAAACCATCTAGGCATGAATTCATAGTCCTTTTGATTACCTCGACCTCTTCCGAGGATTGAAGAAATATCGATAGATCTCTATCACGGGTGGATATAAACTTAAGAATTTCGTCACTGTCCCTGGTACCCCTTGATAGCAGCTCCTTAGTACACTCATACCAAACTGAAAGCTGGCGAGAATATCTATTGAGTCTTCGAATTGCGTCCTTAGAAAAACCATAATGTGTATAGCCAATAATTCCGGGTTGGAGGTCTAACATAACCTTAACAGATTGAAGTGCGAGTTTTAGTATGAAAGGCGGAGGTGAGATGGGAAGTACCACATCTAGGCAAGGCACAAAAATACCCGCGGAATCACCGGAAAAAATAACCCCTTTCTCTTCGAGATATATACAAACATGGTGACTTGCATGTCCGGGGGTAGGTATAATGTCAATTGAAAGCCCTGAGACTGCAAATCTCTCTCTGCTATTAATTGATGTAATACGGTTTTCAGGGACAGGTTCTGGCTTGCCATATATGTCAGCTACAGATCCAAGCACCTTCTTTGAAGCCTTCCAAAGCACCCTCTCGGGATCGGATAGATGATCGACTCCCCTCTTATGCGCAACTATTTCGGCACGTGGAAAATGCTTTAAGAGAGACCCTGCTGCTCCAGCATGATCCAGATGAACGTGAGTAACAAAAATGAACCTGACATTCTTCAATTGAACCCCAATTTCATTTAAGGCGTCAATTATCCTCTGGTAGGTCGAAGCAGGTCCAACCTCAACAAGCGCCGCATCACCTCCGCGCACCAAGAGATACGCGCATGTATACTCATTCCTATCCTCGACCTTCAGGTCTATAAGCCAGATTCCTGGAAGCTCTTCTCTGATTGTGTAATTCATTTTTGTAAATGATTATAACTTCTGTGATAAAAAATATTACAATTTGTATATACAAAGCTTAATCATAGCTTGATTGTGGTAATCCATATAATATAAACTACACCCCTTAATGAAGTTCAAAGAGGAAATAACCCGATCCGCCGGAGTAGTTGGTAGCCTCACGGTTCTAAGTCGAATAATGGGCCTAGTGAGGGATATGGTCATTACATATTTCTTTGGCGCCGCGGGCCAGGCAGACGCATTTTACGTGGCTTTTCGCATACCAAACCTACTGAGAAGGCTCTTTGCCGAGGGCTCTCTCACGATTTCGTTCATCCCTGTGTTTACCAATTACCTTGAGAATAAGTCGAGAAGTGAAGCCAAGGGTATCTCTGACATTACATTCACCCTTCTTTTTTTTATTCTAACCGCTGTATCGCTAATGGGTATTATATTCTCACCACTGATAATAAAGCTCTTCGCCTCAGGCTTCAAAGGTGAAACCTTTAAATTTGCTGTTGATCTTAACCGAATAATGTTTCCTTATATCTTTTTCATCTCTATGACCGCCCTCTCGATGGGTGTTCTTAACTCCTTGAAGAAATTCTTCGCCCCTGCCTTTTCGCCAGTTATTTTCAATATCTCTATAATCTTGACAGTCCTTCTAGCTCATAGATTTTTTAATGTCCCGATTCTTTCTCTTGGAATCGGTGTGCTACTCGGAGGAATCATTCAGCTCGCCTTTCAATACCCCTTTTTAAGAAATAATGGTTTTCTCTTTGGCTTCAGTAAAAAACTCAAGCATCCAGCCGTCAAGAAAATTGGACTCTTAATGCTCCCCCAGCTTTTTGGACTCGCTGTTTATAATTTAAATATTATTGTCAATACTCAATTCGCCTCATATCTTCCCGAAGGAACCGTCTCATACCTCTATCTTTCTGAGAGGCTTATTGAGTTTCCTCTTGGTATTGTTGCTGTATCCATAGCAACAGTATTACTTCCAAATCTCTCTTCCCACATTGCCAAAGGAGAGTTGGAGCTTTTTAAGGAAAGCTACGCTTTTGCCCTTAGGCTAATGATGTTTGTAATGATCCCAGCCCTTATTGGTCTCATAATTTTAAGAGTTCCCATTTGTAATATTCTCTATCAGAGGGGTGAATTTACCCAGGAGGCAGCATTATACACTTCGCAGGCGCTATTTGGTTATGCCGTTGGACTTTGGGCAGTAGGAGGGATTAGGATCACGGCACCTACTTTCTTTTCAATGCAGGATACTAAGACGCCTGTAGTAATTGCCTTTCTGGCATTTACCATAAATGCGGTTCTCGGATACACCCTTAGTTTTAACCTTGGATTGAAACATACAGGGCTCGCCCTTGCAAGCTCAATCTCTTCTTCCGCCAATTTTTTACTTTTATTCATTATCCTCAATAAAAGAGTGGGGAAAATTGATGTAGGTGAAATTCTTAGTTTTTTACTAAAAATCTCTTTGTCAGCCTTTTTGATGGGAGTGCTTGCGTGGGAATTATCAAAATTCGCCGATTGGACTGGGAGTGAAAACTCTATTGAGAAGATTATCATATTGTCAGTCTCAGTATTGGCTTCTACTGCAATATACCTACTTACATCAAAACTTCTGAAGATAGAAGAGGTTGATTTTCTTTTCGGTATAATCAAAAGAAAGTCAAATTTAACATGAATGAATAAACACTAGAATGAATTCAAAAGATCCCAAAGAAAATACGTCTATAATCCGAAGAGCGTGGGAATGGTGGAAGAGAGTCGCTAGAAAAATCGGAGACTTCCAAGCTCGTATCCTCCTCACTGTATTCTATTTTTTATTTTTTGCACCCTTTGCCCTGGCAATACGTTTCCTGACCGACCCGCTTTCAATTAAAAATAATGACAACCCGGAATGGGGAATAAAGTCTCAGTCTGAAGGAACGACGATCGAACAAGCAAAAAGACAGTTCTAATGCAGGATGCATGATGCAAGATACAGGATAAAGGATGTAGTAAGCAAAACCGATGAACATTTTAGGCATATCATGTTATTTTCACGACGCTGCCGCAGCCTTAATTAAGGATGGAGAACTAGTTGCTGCTGCCGAAGAAGAACGCTTCACACGCAAAAAGCACGACTACGAGTTTCCTCAACATGCTATTGATTTTTGTCTTAGAACTGGAGGTATCCGTGGATCTGACCTAGACTATGTAGTATTTTTCGAAAAGCCATTTGTAAAGTTTGAACGCTTGCTTTTATGCTCTATGCAGACCTTCCCTCGCTCCTTGAAATTATTCAGAGAGGCAATGATTACATGGCTTGGAGACAAGCTATGGATAAGACACTTAATTCAGAAAAGACTGGAAGTGCCGGACTCTAAAATACTCTTTGGTGAACACCACCTGTCACATGCCGCCAGTGCTTTTTTCTGCTCTCCATTTGACGAATCAGCTATTTTGACAGTAGATGGTGTAGGGGAATGGACAACTGCTACGATTGGTGTTGGAAAAGGAACTGACATCAAGATATTAAAAGAAATTCGATTTCCCCATTCCCTGGGACTCCTTTACAGCGCCTTTACCGCATTTCTAGGCTTTGAGGTAAATGAGGGTGAATACAAGGTCATGGGCATGGCTCCATTCGGTAGACCGAATTACGTGGATAAAGTTTACAAGCTTATTCGATTATCTAACGACGGTAGCTTTGAGTTAGATATGGATTATTTTTCATTCCATTACTCATCTGAAAAGACATATAACAGGAAATTTGAAGAGCTCTTGGGATCTCCTAGAAAGGCTGATTCTCACTTTTTCACATCCTCAAGTGGTTATCCCTCGTATTTCGGTGAGAAGCCTTCGAATTATGATGATTTATGTAGAGAAAATCAATTCTATGCAGATATCGCTGCTAGCATCCAGTTTGTTACAGAGGAGATTTTATTAAGGATGGCTCATCAGGCCTACAAGGAGACAAGCATTAAGAATCTCTGTATGGCGGGTGGGGTAGCCTTAAACAGCGTTGCCAATGGAAAGATTCTCAAACTAACCCCCTTTGAGCAAATTTATATCCAACCAGCAGCAGGAGACGGAGGCGGCGCTTTAGGAGCAGCCTTATATGCATATCATATGGTGCTTGGGAAACCCCGCAAATTCATAATGGAGCATGCTTACTGGGGTGAAAAGCACGGAAATAGTGAAATTGATGGCTTCTTGAAAGAAAATTGCATTACCTATGAACAGATAGAGAATGAAGATAGATTAATAGAAAGAGTTGTAGACCAACTTCAAAAAGGAAAGGTAATTGGTTGGTACCAGGGTAGATTTGAATGGGGACCCCGAGCATTAGGAAATCGCAGCATCCTGGCAGACCCTCGCCGAACGGACATGAAGGATATTGTCAACACAAAGATCAAGTTTCGTGAGCCCTTCCGCCCCTTTGCCCCCTCTATCCTCGTTGAGGAAACTGAAAAATATTTTTCATTAAATGAAGCTGCTAATCATTATCCTGCCAGGTTTATGCTCTATGTGGTAGATGTGAAAGAAGATAAACGCGATGTAATTCCGGCTATTACCCATGTTGATGGCACTGGTCGACTGCAGACTGTACATAGAAAAATAAATCCGAAATATTACCATTTAATCGAGACCTTTGGGCAAGCCACTGGTGTGCCAGTGGTTCTGAACACCTCTTTTAACCTTAGAGGTGAACCAATAGTCAATAAACCCGAAGAAGCATTTAGCTCATTCCAAAGAAGCGGGATGGATGTTTTGGTGCTCGGGAATTACATTATAAATAAGGAGAAAATAAATGCGCTTTATTGAAGGTCTAAGTAACAGAATGGGAATCGCCGGTGAGCTGATTAAATTCTTCTTACAGAATAAGTGGTGGTGGCTTACCCCGATGATATTACTCTTACTGATTTTCGGACTACTTATAGTCTTTGCCCAGAGTACGGCTGTAGCGCCCTTCATCTATACCCTTTTCTAGCTAGATTAGGTTTTTCTTTGGACACTTTTAGCAAGGAAGGTATTTCGCAGGGAAGAAACTGCGTTAAGGAATAGTAAGTTATATGAAAATTTACGTAAAAACCATAATATTTCGGGGTATTGACACGGTTTGAATTACCAATATATAATATCACTTCGATTTAATAATACAGGGAATTGGGTAGAGAAGCTTCTGTATTTTGGTCTTATTTGAAATTAAAAAGTGAAAATTTGCACAGTTTCAACTGTGTAATTTGACACAATTGGGAAGAGATTTTTCTATACAGTTTTTCGTAATTACTTCATAATGTTTAATTGTTTGATTCTAGGGTCTATTGGTATAAATATTGCACCATACCATAACGTTGATAGGGTTAAGATGGTTTATTATCAAAACACTCCAGTGTAGATAAACCTTAAAAACTGCTCACCCAAACAAATGTACATGTTATGATTTTATAGGTGGAGATTTTACTTGAGAAAAAGAATATTAGTAACCGGAGGTGCAGGATTCATCGGCTCCCATCTCTGCGAACGACTCTTAAACAATGGTAACGAGGTAATATGCGTCGATAACTTCTTCACAGGCACCAAGGATAACATCCATCACCTTCTCAAAAACCCCTACTTCGAGTTCATAAGACACGACATTTGCTTCCCGCTCTACGTCGAGGTCGATGAAATCTATAACCTCGCCTGCCCAGCTTCCCCCATCCACTACCAATTTGACCCGGTTCAAACCACTAAGGCGAATGTTCTCGGTTCCATAAACATGCTCGGGCTGGCTAAACGCCTTAAGGTCAGGATATTCCAGGCCTCAACCAGTGAGGTTTACGGGAACCCCACTGTACACCCCCAACCTGAGACATACTGGGGCAATGTAAATACTATAGGCCCAAGGGCATGCTATGACGAGGGGAAGAGGTGTGCTGAGACACTGTTCTTTGACTACTACCGCCAGCATAAGCTGAATATAAAGGTTGCAAGGATATTCAACACCTATGGACCCAGGATGCACCCGAATGATGGGCGGGTTGTAAGCAATTTTATAATTCAAGCCCTCAGGGGGGAGGAAATTACCGTATATGGTGATGGGGTTCAGACCAGGTCTTTTTGTTATATCGACGACATGATTGAGGGCATAACAAGGATGATGAATGCGCCGAATGGTTTTACAGGGCCACTTAACTTGGGAAACCCCGTGGAAGTTACTATATTGGACCTGGCTAAGAGCATAATAGAGCTAACCGGGTCTAGCTCAAGGATAACGTTTAAACCCTTACCGCAGGACGATCCTGAGAGGAGGATGCCTGACATAACCCTGGCTAAGGCTAAGCTTGGGTGGAAGCCCGAGGTAGATTTGGAAACGGGACTTAAAAACACAATTGAGTATTTTGATAATAAGTTGATTTCAAAGTAAAATAACGCCAAAAACCAATATGCCACCACAATAACCCCCCTAACCCCTAAAAATAAAATTAAATGAAACTTTTTGAAGAATTCCTATTTATGTATCAAGGAGGAAAGAGGAACTACAATGAGTCCAGTTGTTAAGAGACAGTCTGACGTTGAATTATTTCCAATTACAGCCCAGTATATTCGTCCTGCCGTTAAAGGAAAATTTATTTATATCGGTAACGAGAAGTTCTATTTACGTGGTGTAACGTATGGAACGTTTCGCCCTGATGAAGAAGGCAATCTATATCCGGACCCACAGGTTGTAAATCATGACTTTGCCAAGATGGCGGAAAATGGCATTAATGCAATCCGAACCTACACAGCACCTCCGACATGGCTTCTCGATATGGCTCAAAAACACGGACTTAGGGTAATGGTAGGTTTGTGGTGGGAACAATTTATAACATTCTTAGATGACAATAAGACTGTTCAATCCATTCAGAAAAAGATTAGAGAAGGTGTTCGTGCATATGCGGGTCATCCCGCTCTACTCTGCTACGCAATCGGTAACGAGATACCGTCATCAATAGTTCGCTGGCATGGTCATCGCCGAATTGAGCAGTTTATTGAGAAGCTATACTCGATTGTGAAAGAAGAGGATCCACAGGGTCTAGTCACCTATGTAAATTATCCAACCACGGAATACCTCCAGCTCCCCTTCCTAGATCTCGCTTACTTCAATGTATACCTTGAATCACGGGATAGGCTTGAGTCCTATCTCTACCGTCTACAAAACATTTCGGGAGAAAAGCCACTTGTTTTGGGCGAAATTGGTATTGATAGTCGTCGTAATGGGGACTTAACTCAGGCTATTGTGCTCGATTGGCAGATTAGAAGCGCCTTTTCAGCAGGCTGCGCCGGTTCATTCGTTTTCTCCTGGACTGACGAATGGCACTGTGGTGGAACTGATATAGAGGATTGGGATTTTGGTTTAACAAACCGAAATCGCATTCCAAAACCCGCTTTGACATCGGTTCGGAAGGTTTATTCCGAGGTTCCTTTCGAAAGCAGGATCAATTGGCCTAGTATTTCAGTAATAATTTGCACCTTCAATGGAAGTAAGACCGTAGGAGATGCCCTAGAAGCTCTATCAAGATTGGATTACGCAAAATACGAAGTCTTAATTGTCAATGATGGCTCTAATGATAAAACAGAGGGTATTGCAAAGGAATATGTACAAAATTTTGGATTTAAACTAATCACCACCGAGAATCGTGGGCTGAGTAACGCACGAAACACCGGATTAGAATCAGCCTCAGGAGAAATAGTGGCGTACATGGATGACGATGCCCGCCCTGACCCACAATGGTTGAGCTATCTAGCCTTATCATTCATAAATACTCGCCATGTTGGGATTGGTGGTCCAAACATAGCCTCAGAAGGTGATGGAACGGTTGCAGACTGTGTCGCTCATGCTCCAGGGAATCCCTCTCATGTCCTTATTTCCGACCAAGAAGCTGAGCATATTCCCGGATGTAACATGGCTTACCGCAGAGAAGCCCTCTTAGCTGTGGGTGGTTTTGACCCTCAATTCAAGATAGCGGGGGATGATGTAGATATCTGCTGGAGGCTAAAACAAAGGGGCTGGACACTTGGATTCAGCCCTTCAGCCACAGTATGGCATCACCGCCGCAAGTCTATACGTTCCTTCTGGAAACAGCAGCTAAACTATGGTAAAGCGGAGGCATTATTAGAGAGAAAATGGCCCGAGAAATATAATGGTTCTGGAAACTGTACATGGACGGGTAGGCTCTACGGGGATGGATTCATGAAGACGCTAGGTCTTCTAAATGGGAGGATATACCAGGGAATATGGGGGAGTGCCCCTTTTCAATCAATGTATCAGTCAACCCCTAGTAGGCTTCAATCACTCCTGTTGATACCCGAATGGTATCTCATAATATTTGCACTATTTATATTATCCTGCGTAGGTTTTTTCTGGAAGCCCATGCTGATTACATTGCCGATATTTGCCCTTGCTTTCGGTGTTCCGATTGCTCAAAGTTTGATGATTTCATCGAAAGTCCGTTTTCCAGATCGTTATAGATCGCGCTTTGATATCATAAAGATGCATGCTTTAACGGCGATGTTGTTTATTATTCAACCATTAGCTCGCCTATTTGGACGAATTAGCTATGGTCTCACTCCCTGGAGAAGACACGGACTAGATGAATTATCCCTTCCCAGGCCAAGAAGCCACTACTTCTGGATTGAAAGTTGGCAGCCGCAAGAGAAAAGGATTGAAACAATTGAACAGGAGCTCCTGAAGCAAGGAGCCGTAGTTAATAGGGGCGGCGAATACGATACATGGGATTTGGAAATTCGGGGCGGATTATTTGGAACCCTTCGGTTACTGATGGCTACTGAAGAACATGGAGGCGGAAAGCAGATGATTCGACTCCGATCTTGGCCAAGGATATCGGCCTTTGGAATCGGATTAACCTTAGTCTTAGCCATTCTTACGGTATTTGCGGCCGTTGATCAATCCTGGTACGCATACCTGATTCTGGGAGTTCTTTCAGGTGCAACAGCCATCCGTTCAATCGGTGACTGTGCCGTCGCAACAGGTTCTTATCTTATAACCATTAAGAAATCCTTCCAGGGCCTAAGATAATCATGACGAAATCCAAATACACTGATATTAAGATCTTAAGAAGACTTCTAATCGAAGCAAAGCCTTACAACATCCATTTATTCCTTATATTGATACTAGGTTTACTTGCAACCCCACTAACACTCCTCACACCTATTCCTCTTAAGATCGCCGTGGATAATATATACGGATCAAACCCACTACCGGAGATCTTAAATTCCTATATTCCTGATTTGTTTACCAGGTCTAAACTAGGCCTACTTGGATTTACTGCGATCCTACAAGTCCTAATAATTCTACTCATGCAACTACAATCGTTGGGAAGTCAGATGTTGAAAACGAGTGTTGGTGAAAAGCTAACACTTAGCTTCAGATCAAGGCTTTTCCGACATGTTCAGAGGTTATCCCTCAATTATCACGATTCAAAAGGAACCGCTGATTCTATATATAGAATTCAGTATGATGCCCCCTCCATCCAATGGATCATCATCTATGGTTTAATTCCGTTCATGTCCTCGATAATCATGTTTATTGCAATGATCTATGTGATATTAAGAATAGATTCTCAGCTTGCCCTGGTTGCTCTAACGATCTCACCCTTCTTATTCATATTCTCAAGAACCTATACTAAGCGTATGAGAGGCAGGTATAAGGATGCAAAAATACTGGAAAGCAGAGCACTGAGAGTTATACAGGAGGTACTAACCTCGGTTCGCCTGGTAAAAGCGTTTGGGAAAGAGGACTATGAGCAGGAACGATTTCTTGATCATTCAAGAAGAGGTATGATCTCACGAATCTGGCTCTCTTTTGCTGAAGGGGGATTTGGCCTGCTCGTAAATATAACAACCGCAATAGGCACTGCCCTTGTCCTTTTTATTGGCTTTAGGAACGTAATATCGGGTTCACTAACACTAGGAGAACTCCTGATGGTACTAGCATA
>Ga0184637_10000585_pt1 | contig 27103 bp, 19 predicted proteins | sample PLM3_127_b2_FD_133143 | JGI IMG/M metagenome (GOLD analysis project Ga0184637, IMG submission 133143) | Groundwater sediment microbial communities from an aquifer in East River, Colorado, USA - PLM3_127_b2 | ecosystem: Environmental > Terrestrial > Soil > Riparian zone | place: USA: East River... | reverse complement strand
TTGCCTAACTGGAGGGTGAAACATGTTGGAAGATCAGCGTCATGGCGCCGCCTACTGGATCGATCACTACGTCGTCCCCACCGCCGACACGGCACGATGGGGCACCTTCTACACGAACGTCCTTGGCGCCGTTCCGCGCTCGAACGAGGAGCGTCCGGAGCGCCCCGGACGCGCCGAGTCCACCCTTTTCACGTTCGTTGGCCTGTGTCACGTCGGCGGCTCACCGCGCAAGAATGGGCTGACGCCCGGCACAGGCCACCCGCGCTACAGCTACTTCATCCGAACCGAGGATGTCGACGAGCACTTGCGCCGTCTCGACGCGAACGGCGTGGCCCATTCCGGGCCGATCAAGACCAGTGAGGAAGGCGAAACCGGCATCGTCATCAACTTCGCCGATCCAGATGGCAACGGCTTGCAGCTCTGGGCGCCGCGCCGCCTCCCCGACGGCGCCATGCACAACGAGTCGCCGGCGAAGGTCGGGCGCATCAGCACGGCGGCATTCGAGTCGCGGGATCTCGCGAAGACCGCCGACTTCTACGGCCGCTTCTGCGGGCTCGACCCGCTGCAGAGCGCCGAAGTTGCACGAGACACAATGGTGTTCCCACTCGCGGGCGCGGGGCGCCTCGTGTTCAAGGAAGTCGAGCGACTCGGAAACCGCACGCTCGGACACGCCGTCTACCGAGCGCTTCACACCGCCCTGGTGGTGCGCGATGACGAGTTCATGCCCGCGATGGAGCAGATGTATCGCGAGCTCCCTGAGTGGGATTTCGACCCGGAGGCGCTGCCGACGCTGACGTCGGAGGAAGCCGGCGCGCTGCCCGCGCGAACCTGCATTCACGGCAGCCCGCAGGGACCCGGGTGGAAACGGACGCTCGGCCGAGGCGACAGCTTCTGCGACTGGGATACCAATGGCTCCCACTTCGTGGCCGGTGCCCCGGTCGACGGGTCGATGACGACATTCGAGCCGGTTTCGCAAAATTCATTCCTGGAGGGGCGGCTCTGAGCCGCTGCAAAGGAGCGGCTCCATCTTGGCTGCTTCCGGCCCAGCCGACTTGCTAGCGGGTGTCGGGATAGACTGGGCCAGCAGTAAACTGTTCCTCAGAAAGGAAGCGGATTGATGCGCGCTCGGCGAACTGCGTCGGTTCTCGGCCTGATCCTGACGGTGGCGATAACGAGCTGCGCGCCGTCCACCGCTGGTCCCGGCTCTGGCTCCTCCGGCCCGCAAGCTTCCCAGTCCACGCCGAAGCGGATCACGGTCGCCATGCTGGGCGAGTTGCCGTCGTTCTGGGACGACATCAACCCGAGCGGCGGCACGATCCCGGGCATGGGCCAGTTCGAGGGCCTCGCTTCGGCCGGCCTGGCTGCCCTCGACGAGAACGAGTCGATTCAGGCTCAGCTCGGCGAGGCGGTGCCCAGCACTGAGAACGGGCTCTGGAGGGTGTTTCCCGACGGCCGCATGGAGGTCACGTTCCGCATCCGCGAGGGTGCACGCTGGCACGACGGCCAGCCGTTCACCTCCGCCGACCTCCTTTTCACCGCGGAAGTCGGCCGCGACCAGGACGTCCGCGTCCTCACCGACCCCGCCTACGAGCTCATCGACAGCGTCGAGGCCATCGACGAGCGCACCGTGCTCGTCAAGTGGAAGCGTCCGTACATCTCCGCCGACCGCATGTTTGGCCTCGGGACGAGCATGTACGGCCAGCCGCTCCCGAGGCACATCCTCGAGCCGCCGTTTCGCCAGAACAAAGCCACGCTCACCGACTCGCCGTTCTGGACGACCGAGTTCATCGGCAACGGCGCATACCGGCTTCGCGAATGGGCCCCCGGCAGCCACGTCCTCCTGGACGCCGTGCCGGATTACGTGCTCGGCCGACCCAGGGTCGACCAGATCGAAGTCAAGATGATCCCTGATCCCAGCACGCTGCTGGCCAACGTGCTGGCGGGAGCCGTCGATCTCACGTTCAGTCGGTCGGTCAGCAACGAACAAGCCGTCTCGGCCCGCGAGCAGTGGCGGGATGGAAAGATGGTCCCGTACATCAGCGGCTGGACCATGATGTACCCGCAGCTGCGGGCTCCCACACCGCCAGCCCTGGCGGACGCCCAGTTCCGCCGCGCCCTCATCCAGGCGATCGATCGACAGCAGCTCGCGGAGACACTGACGGCGGGCCTGGCGCCCGTCGCGGATGCCATCATCGGGCCGACAGCCCCGGAGCATCGGTCCATCCAGTCGAGCATCGTCCGGTACAGCTACGACCCCAATCGTTCGATGCAGATCCTCGAAAGCATGGGCTTCACCCGAGATGGGGAAGGCATGTTCCGCGACGCATCCGGTCAACGTCTGACGACTGAGGTCCGCACCACCACCAACGATGCAAACCAGAAGTCGGCTTTCGCCGTGGTCGACTCCTTTCAGCGGGTAGGCGTCGGCGGGGAGCCCGTCATCATCCCCCCGCAGCGCTTGCAGGACAGGGTCTATCGCACGACGTATCCGGGCCTGGAGCTCGTGAATCAGCCGTTTGGCGCCGAAGGGTTCGAGAACCTTCTGCACAGCTCCGCCGCGCCGCTCCCCGAGCGCGACCATCGGGCACCCAACAGCAACAAGAACCGCGGCGCCTACCTGAACCCCGATTACGACGCGCTCATGGACCGCTACCGGGTGACGGTCCCGCTCGCGGAACGCTTGCAGCTCATGTCGCAGATGATCAACATCCAGACCGACCAGCAGCTCGTCATGGGCCTGTTCTATTCGGCTGACGCGATCGTCATGTCGAACAAGCTTCGGAACGTTGCGCCCGCGAACACGTTCAACGTCCAGTTGTGGGATGTGGCGTAAGACCGTGGCACGTAGCCCAGCGACCCACTAATCTGAGCCGTAAGGCTGAAAGCCGAGGGCCCAGATTAGTGAACTTAGATCAAGGACTGACCGTCCATAAGGTGGGAGGAGAGGGATGGCTGTAACCGACACGGAGCGAACCGGATCCCGCACCGGCGGCTACGACGACGTGCGCTCTTACATGGAGGCGCTCGAGTCGGCGGGCCTGCTGAAGCACGTTACCGCCGAGGTCGACTTGAAGCACGAGATCGGTGCCATTGCCGCCCGTTCGCTCGAGCAGGGCGGGCCCGCGGTCGTTTTCGACAACGTCAAGGGCTACCCCGGCATGCCGCTGGTGGTGAACCTCGTTTCGAACAACCAGCAGCTTGGCCTGGCGTTTGGAACCGAGCCGGATGAGGCGAAGATCTACGAGAAGCTCGTATTCGGCATGCGGAATCGGATCCCATCTCGCATCCGCCAGACCGGGCCCGTGAAGGAAGAGGTCCATCACGGCGACGACGTGGACCTCTACAGGTTCCCGACGCCCTGGTGGCACGAGCATGATGGCGGGCAGTTCATCGCAACGACGGCCGGCCTCATCACCCGCGACCCGGAGACGGGCAACCTGAACATGGGATCGTACCGGGCCATGATCAAGGACAAGAACACCGTGTCATGGTCTGGCGGGACGCGCAGCCGCGGCAGCTTGAGCGGCGGAGACGTGATCCTCGCCAACGAGGAGCAGGGGAAGCCCACGCCGGTCGCGATCGTCCTCGGCATGGACCCCTTCCTGAGCCTGGCGACGGGCTCGCCAGTGCCGCCGGACGAAGAGGGCCAGACGGAGTACGAGGCTGCGGGCGCCTGGCGAGGCGCCGCCACTGAGCTCGTGAAGTGCGAGACGAACGACCTCCTCGTGCCGGCAAACGCCGAGATCGTGCTCGAGGGCGAGGCGGTTCCGAACGCGCGCACCGAGGAAGGTCCGCACGGCGAGTCGACCGGCTTCTATGGTGAGAACAAGCAGGCGTTCGTCATCAAGATCAACTGCGTCACCCATCGCCGCAATCCGATTAGCTACGGCCTGATCTGCCAGCTGATCGAGGACTACCCCCGCCAGCTGTTCCGCTCGGGGTCGTTCCTCACCCGGCTGACGAAGGCGACGGGCATGGACAACATCCGCGAGGCCTACTTCCCCGAGGTCGGGCGCATGGGCATGATGATCGTCTCGGCCGCGATCCGCGACAAAGACGACCCCAAGCGCATCATGGACGCAGTCTGGGCGCTGGACCACTGGCGCTGGGTGATCGTCGTGGACGAGGATTGCGACGTGCGCAACTGGAACGACGTCATGTGGCGCGTTGTCTCGGCCGCGGACCCCGACCGCGAAGAGGTCATCTCGGGCAAGCAGCACGAACCGAGGCAGACGCCACGCACCGACGAGAACGACTACGACCCGCCGCGACGGGGCATGGGCATCGACGCAACGATGCGCTTCAAGCCCACGAATTTCCCGCCGGTCAACAAGGTGAGTCGCGAGCTGATGAACCAGGTGGCGTCTCGCTGGGGCGAGCTGGGGCTGGAGTAGAGCCAACCGCGGCCGAGGCTTCCTGAACGCGTCGCCAGGCCGCGCGTTCCTCCTCGGCGTCTGCTATCTTGCCGACCTTCCATGGTTAGTTCTCCGGCGGTTGAGGCAGTTGCGCACCATGCCAGACCGCGACTACCAGAACGTCGGCCTCCCTGGCTCGGTAAAAGAAACGATATGGCGCAACAATGACCTCTCTGTACAAACGCCCAGGGAACTCAGGGACACGACGGCCCGACTCGGGGAACTGCTCAAGCTTTCGCAAAGCCTGCTCGACACGCCGGCGGAACCCCGCCGCCGCGGTCAGACTGTCACGCCGAATGTAGGCGAGCGCGGCCCGGAACTGATCACGAGCGGTTTGCGTAAAGTCGACGCTCAGCCTGTCTCGTCCGAAAGGAACGCGTCGGCCTCAGCCATAACCTCATCCAGGCTATAGAACTTTCCCGCCGCTATATCTCTTTCCCCCTGGAGCAGCAGCTCCAGGATCTCCCGCTCGCGCGCCACACGTTCGTAGGCCTCGACGCTCAGCATGACGGCTGCGGCTCGACCCCGCTGCGTGATGACTAGCGGCTGGCCGGACGATTGCACGCGCTTGACGACGGCAGCGGCATCCTGCCGCAGGTCGGTCACGGGGATGATTTGAGGGAGTGAAGCCAAAGGGTACCTCCAAGCGTGCCCCTAAGAGTACGCTGCGACGTATCCATTGGGCAAGCCGCCTGGCAACGAATGGTGTCAGGGTATCATCGTCCCACTCACCGCGCCCGGAGGCTTCGATGGCCGCTGCCGCTCCCGTGTTCTCCGTTATCGGTCGGCCGATCCCGCGCGTCGAGGGGTACGACAAAGTCACCGGCCACGCACCCTACTACGCCGACATCGCGCCGCCCAACACGCTGTGGGCGAAGAACGTGCGCAGCCCGGTGCCTCACGCGCGCATCGTGTCGATCGACACATCCCGAGCGCTCCGAGTGCCGGGCGTCCGGGCCGTGCTCACGGCGGCTGACATCCCCTTCAAGCGCATCGGGCGGCGGCTCAAGGACACGCCGCTGCTCGCGAAGGATCGGGTGCTGCACGTCGGGGAGCGCGTGGCGGTCGTCGCGGCTGAGAGCCTGGCGGCCGCCGAGGAAGCGGCGCTGCTCGTCGAAGTCGAGTACGAAGAGCTGCCCGCCGTGTTCGATGCCCTCGCGGCGATGGAGCCGGACGCGCCCCTCCTCCACCCCGACCTCCGGTCCTACGCCGGCTTCCCGGACTACGTTCCCGAGGAGTGGCGCAACGTCCACGCCCGCGCCGAGATTATCCGCGGAGACGTCGAGGAAGGGTTCGCCAGGTCTGAACTGGTGATGGAGCACACCTTTCGCACGGGCACGATGCACCAGGGCTTCCTCGAGCCGTACGCCACCGTGGCGAACGTCGCGGACGACGGGCGCGCCGAGTTCTGGCATTCGACCAAGGCCGTCTTCCGCAACAAAGACGAGATGGCGGGAATCATCGACCTTCCGCCCGAGCAGATCCACTTTCATCAGGTGCACATGGGTGGGGACTTCGGGGGCAAAGGCGCGCCCGGTGACGCGCCCGCCGCCTACTACCTTGCCAGGATGACCGGCCGCCCCGTCAAGTTCGTTACGACGAGCTCCGAGGAGCTGACCGCCGGCACGCCGCGCCATCCATCGTTCTGCCGGATCAAGTCGGGCGTGATGCGGGACGGAACGCTCGTCGCCCGCGACGTCTTCATCGTCTACAACAGCGGCGCCTATGGCGGCTTCCGACCCAACGTGATGGACGGCATGCTGCCCGGTGGCGCTCAGGCGGGCACGCTGTATCCATGTCCCAACCTGCGGCTCGACGGCCGAATGGTCTACACGAACGAGGTCCCGCGCACCTACATGCGGTCTCCCGGGCAACCCCAGGCGGTGTATTCCGTCGAAGCGCACATGGACCTGCTGGCGCGGGAGCTCGGCTTGGACCCACTCGAGTTCCGTCTGAAGAACGCGCCCCGCAAGCCGGACGGCAGCGAGTCGCCTGCCCCGGCCATGCTGCGCGCGGCCGCCGAGGCCGTCGGCTGGGGCACGCCCAAGCGGCCGTTCGTCGGACGCGGTCTCGGCCTGGCCCAGCGCAATATGGGCGGCGGCCCCGGCTCGGCAGACCTCACGGTCAGCCCCGATGGCACCGTAACTGCGATCTCAGCCGCGCCAGACGTCGGCACCGGGACCCTGACAGTTGTCGGCGCCGTAGTCGCCGAGAGCCTGGGCATTCCGATCGAGGCCGTGCACGTGGTACATGGCGACACCGATTCGTTCCCCAATGACACCGAGGCCGGCGCCAGTCGAATGACGAACGCCGCCGGCCACGCGACGATCGCCGCGACCGACAAGCTGAAGGAGCAGCTCGCTCCGCTTGCCGCAACCATGCTGGGCGCTGAGTCCGCGACCTGGATGAACGGCGGCTGGCAAGCCACCAACGGCCGCTTCGTGTCTTTCCAGGATCTCGCGGGCGAGATGATCAGGCCAGCCGACCCCGCCGGCCACGTGAACGTCACCGTCACGGTGCCGGGCGGGACCGAGCCGGAGCGCTCGGCACAGGGAGCTGAGGTGGAGGTCGACCCGGAGACCGGCGAGGTGCACGTATTGCGGCTCTCCAGCGTGCAGGCCGTCGGCACGATCATCAACGAGACGGCGCACCAGGGCCAGATCGAAGGCTGCGTCGTCCAGGGCTACGGCTACGCGATGACCGAAGAGCTTGTTATCGAGGACGGTCGCGTCACGACGGTCCACCTGGGTGACTACAAGCTCCCCACGATGCCCGACGTGCCGCCGCTGACGACGATCAACCTGCCCTTTCACGGGGAGGGGCCCTTCGGCGCTCAAGCCGTCGGCGAGACGCCCGTCGTCCCCACGCCCGCCGCCATCGCCAACGCGGTCGCGGACGCGATTGGGGTTCCCGTGACGCAGCTTCCCTTGAGCGCGGAGCGTGTCCTGGAGCTGATCGACTCGAAGCGAGCGTAAGGCCGACCGGCCGCGACGGCGCGGCATCATACCTGGCGTGCCGTTTTCACATCAACGGCGTGACCGAATTCCCTTGAGCGCTCGTACCTCCGCTCGCACACTGTGGCGATGGACTCGGCTGCCCTCGGCCCTCGTGCTGCGATCGATCAGATCGTTCGGTGGGCTCGTGATCTTCTCCCCGACGGCCGCGCCCTGCCCGAGCCCGACTGGCGCACGCGTCACGCCTGGATCACCGCGCTGCTCTGGGCGCACGTACCGGTCGTTGTCCTGTTCGGGCTGGCTCAGGGCGAGGTCGTTGACCACGTCCTGAAGGAGTCCGCGGGGATTGCGCTGCTGGCGAGTCTGGCCTGCATCATCAGGCTAGGTCGCAAGCTCCGCGCCGTATCCGCCACCATTGGGCTGTTCATGTCGTCCGCTGTGCTGGTTCATTTGTCCGGCGGTTACATCGAGTTCCACTTCCACTATTTCATCATGGTCGCCGTGGTCGTCCTCTACCAGGAATGGACCCCGTTGTTGCTGGCGGTCGGATTTGTACTGGTTCAGCACGGAGTCATGGGCGCGATCGATCCGGCAAGTGTCTACAACCATAGCGACGGTAGGGCAAATCCCTGGAAGTGGGCTGGCATTCACGCCTTCTTCCTCGGATCCGAATGCGCGGTACTGGTCGTCGGGTGGCGGCTTTATGAGGCTGCCAGAACACGGGGACGCACGTCCTCGCGGCAGGCCGCCGATCGCGCCGACCAGCTTCTCCTGCTCCACACTGCATCCAGAGCGATCGCTCGCGAGGCCGACGACGCAGCCATCATTCAGAAAGTCGTTGAGACAGCCGCGTCCCTGAAGTTCGCAGAGACCAGCTCGTTTTACCGGTGGGAACCCGAGGCGGAGGTCCTTCGTTGCATTGCGAGCTCCGGCGACGACCATGAGCGGCCCGTTCTGCGTCCTGGGGAAGGTCTGGCTGGCCGCGTCTTCGCCGATAAGCAATCGCGCGTCGAGAGTGATCTCGTGCCACTCCACCGTGAAGGCCCAACGATGGCAAAGATTGCCGTCCCCATCATGCAAGGCGGTGCGCCACTCGGGGTGCTCGTCGTCTCCGCTAACCAGGCGTCGGCTCAGCTCACGGAGGACAATGCCCGTGTCCTATCGCTCTTCGGGGACCAGGCAGGTGCCGCGCTTTCCATGGCCGCGGCTTTCGAGCAGCAACGCATCGCGGTGTCAGAGCTCGAGCGGATAAACCGCGCGAAGAGCGAGTTCGTATCCGTCGTTTCACACGAGTTCCGCACGCCGCTGACGGGCATTCAGGGCTTTAGCGAGATGATCCGCGACGAGGACTTCACGATGGAGGAAGTGAAGGACTTCGCCGCCGACATCAATGCCGACGCAAAGCGTCTGAGCCGCATGATCACAGACGTCCTCGACCTCGATCGGATGGAGTCCGGGCGGCAAGCGCTCCACCTCGAAGCGGGCGTCGACCTTCACGAGATCGTGGACGGCGTTTTCGAGCAGATACAGCCGAATGCGCCCTACCATTCGGTCGTCCTCGGTCTCGACCCGCTCGTCCCGAACCTGACGGCGGACCGGGACGCGGTGACACAGGTCCTAACGAACCTTCTGAGCAACGCAATCAAATACTCGCCGGACGGCGGGGACGTCGTGGTACGAACGCACCGCGAAGGCGAAGCGGTTCGCGTATCGGTGCAGGACCACGGCATGGGCATTCCACCCGAGATGCTCGACGCGGTCTTCGAACGCTACACGCGCGTCGAGACAGAACAGGCGCGGCACATCCAGGGCACGGGGCTCGGTCTGCCCATCGTGCGCAAGATCGTCCAGATGCACGGGGGCCGCGTCTGGGTCGAGAGCCGGGTAGGCGAAGGCTCCACATTCCATTTCACACTACCCCTGTCGCCTGCGAGAACCAACGGCGAGCAGGTGACAATCGGAGGAGCACAGAATGGCAAAGCTAGTCTTTTGTGAGGACAACCCGACCATCCAGAAGATGATTCGCGTTGCGCTCCGGTCCACGGAGCACGACGTTTACATCAGCGACGACGGTGTGGAAGGCCTCGAGGTCATCGAACGCGAGCACCCGGACGTCATCTTCACCGACGTGCTGATGCCGCGCATGGACGGCCTGGGGCTAACCGACGCAGTGAAGAAACGGCCGGACTTGGCCCACATCCCCGTGATCCTCGTGAGTGCGTCGGCACAGCGGATCCAGTTGGAGGAAGGCCTTCGTCACGGTGCTGTGGACTACCTGACTAAGCCTTTCAGCCCGGCCGAGCTCCGGGCAAAAGTGGAGGAATACGCGCATCACCCGGAAGCCCACCAGTAATGGCACCGGGGTTCCACCGCTCCGAAGATTGCGAGTTCTGAGGTTTCTATGGCAGGCGAAAAGATCCTCTGCGTGGACGACGAGGAGCACATCCGCAAGCTCGTCGGCACGTTTTTCGAACGCCGCGGCTACCAGGTTAGGCTAGCCACGGACGGCGCGGAAGGCCTCACTGCAACGCAGGAAGAGCTGCCCGACCTCGTCATCCTCGACGTGAATATGCCGGTTATGGATGGCATCGAGCTCACTCGCCATCTGCGGGAGAGCCGGCGGACGGCGAACATTCCGATCATCATGCTCTCCGCTCAGAAGAGCGTGGACGTGGTGCTTGAGGGCTACCAGCAGGGAGCCGATGAGTACGTCGCCAAGCCTGTCGAGATGTCGATTCTCGCGGCGAAGGTCGAACGGCTCCTGGAGCGCGCGCATCCCGCGGCCACGGCGGAGACCGAGCATCGAGCTGCTTACGTCATTGCTTTTGCTCACGCGAAGGGCGGAGTCGGCGCCACGACCCTCGCGGTGAACACGTCGGTGGCGCTTGCCGATGATCAGAAGTATCAGGTAGCGCTGCTCGATCTCGATCTGGAGTTCGGCAATACGGCGATCATGTTGGATTTGCATCCTAAGAAGTCGATGGCCGACCTCGCAGGCATGAACCTCGATGAGCTGGAGGACGCGCTCTTCTGGCAGATCGCCGCCTCCCACAGCAGCGGTGTACGCCTGGTAGCCCCCGGTCCCCCTGAGGAAGCCGAGCTCGTCGATCTGGCGACGATGCAGCAGATCGCCGGTCGTTTACAGAGGAGAGTGGATTACCTGATGGTGGATATGGCTGCGAGCTTCTCGGAGCGCAACCTGGCGGCCATCGACATGGCCGACCTCGTGTGCGTGGTTACGTCTCAACACGTACCTTCGCTGAAGGTGACGAAGGATTACCTGGTCGTGCTCGACCAGATGGGCGTACCGGTCGGGCGCGTTTTGCTCCTGCTGAACCGAACTTCTGGGGGCGGGCCCGAAACCGACCAGGTCGCCAGCTTCCTCGGACGCGAGCTCGACGCGGAAATTCCCTACGCGCAGCTGTTTGACGACGCCGCGAATACGGGACTCCCGGTCGTACAGACGCACCCCGATGTTCCGAGCATCATCGAGATTCGAGGCTTTGCCGCCAGGATCCCCACGCTGGCTCCAGCGCACGAGGACCTTAGAGAGGCGCTCAGAGCAACCGCCTAGCCTCGAAGCGCGGCCGACACGGCCCAGGCTGAACCGCTCGTCCTGAGCTTGTCGAAGGACCATGGTTCGACAGGCTTACCATGAGCGGTCTGCTACCGGGCTCCCGAGCCCACCACCTCGCGGGCGCGCCGCTTCCAGTAGTCCTTCCACTCGACGTCGGCCGGCAGAACGTCGTCCAGTGCGAGCAGGTCTGGCCACTCGTTGAGCTCGACGTCCCGCACGACACCGAGCGGGTCGCGGCCCTCCTCGACGGCTTTGATGGAGTCCAGCATCAGCTTTCGCAGGTGGATGACGCCCCGGTCCGTGTAGCCGAGGTGCTCGACCGTCCGGTCATAGATCGGGCCCTCGCTCTCGGTGGCCCAGCTATCGTGGACGACGAAGTCCTTCCCCATCCCGATGAAGGTCTGGGTTGTCATCTCCTCGCGGTCCTGGAGGAACCGGTTGGCCTTGTTGCGGGTTAGACGGTAGTTGTCGGCGACGCCCGCCCGCGCTCGCCGCGTCTCTTCGGGGTCCACGGGTTGGGTACGCTGGAAGAGAATGCCGTACCGCCAGTGGTGCTCGTCGTCGATCGGCACGTGCCAGTTGACATTGTAGCCCTCGTCGCCGCGGCTGCCGACCGCGCCCGCGCTCGGCATGAAGAAGCTGCGCACCTTGACGAACTGACGATCGACCTCCACCTTGCGGATCGCGTAGAGGTGCATCCCGAAGTCCGTATCGACCGGCTCGATGCGCGGCGTCGGATCCTTCGCGTGGATGTCGTTGCGGAAGTCGTCCGGCTTGAAGAACCGATGCAAGAACGAGAGGTGCTGAGGGTCGAAGTTGCCCTCGTTTCCCTGCACGTAGTTGCACTCCTCGTAATACTTCGTGACGAAGCGGAACTCAGCGGGGCCCGTCAGAAACTCGTAGTTGGGGAACAGCGGCGGCTCCCCGGGCCCCATGTAGGCGAAGATCATCCCCGCCTGCTCGTGGCATGGGTAGGCCGTGTGCCTGATCCGCTCGTGGAATGTGCTGCCGGACGGCTCGCCCGGCTGCTCCAGGCAGCGCCCGTCAATATCGTAGAGCCAACCGTGATACAGGCAGCGTAAACCACCGTCCTCGATGCGACCGTAGCTGAGGTCCGCCCCGCGATGGGAGCAATGGATGCCCAGCAGCCCTGGCCGGCCCTGCTGATCGCGGAAGAGCGTGAGGTCCTCCCCGAGCAGTCGCACGGGGATCGGGGCACCCCCAGGCGGCAGCTCTTCGGATAGGGCAGCCGGCTGCCAGTACCGCCGATTGAACTCGCCGCCTGGGGTCCCGGGCCCCACCTGGATGAGACGCTCGTTTTCCTCTTGGGTCAACATAGTTCCTCCTGCCAGCTCGAGTTACGGCCGTAAGGCCACCAAGATGGAGCCGGCCCTTCGCTCACGGCCTGGCCGTGTCCCACTCGTGAGCGTTCCAGGCCGGGCTGGAGCTCTGGGCGCCCGGCGCCACGTTCACCAGCCGGCTTGCGATCATCGTCGGCTCGGTGTTGTAGTAGATGCCGACCGGCACGACCTGCTCGGTGGTGTGACGCATCATCTGCGCCAGGACCTGCGTGCGCTCTTGCCTGGAGATCGTGATGTAGAAGCGGTCGATCAGAGCGTCCAGCTCCGGGCTGCGGTAGCGCATCCGGTTGCTTCCTCGGTAGTTGTTGTCCGGCAGCGACGCCTCCGCCCCGTGCATGCGGGTGACCGCGTCAGGAGTCAGAGCGTTCGGCTGGCGGACCAGCTCGAACGCGGGGAAGTTGGCGCGGTATTCCCGATCGGTGGCGCGCTGCCGCGGCACGACTACCGGGTCCATCTGGATGCCGCCGCGCTGCCAGTAATCGGAGACGGAGAACATCGACTTCTCCTGGAAGTCGTCACCCCCCGTGGTTCGAATCTCGATCTCGAGCCGCTGCCCATCGGCGCCGCGGAATATGCCATCCGCTGCCTTTGCGTAGCCCAGGCTTTCTATTGCCAACGTGGCCGATCGAGGGTCATAGTCGTACTTCACGATGCTGGGCTCGATGTCCCTGTATTCAGGCTCGTTCGGGGCGACGTAGCTGTGGGCGACCGAGCTTTGCCCGAACTGGATGGCATCCACCATCGCCTGCCGATCTATGAGCTGGAGCAAGGCGCGCCTGAACCGCGCGTCAGCGACAACGGGCGGGTTCGCGTTCAGGAACTGCGGGTAAGAGGCAATCCAGCTGCTCAGGCGAACCGCCAGCTTCCCATCCCGCCACTGGTCGCGAACGCTGATACCTTGCTCCAGGGACATTCCGCGTCCGAGGTTTAGCTCCACTTCGCCAGCGAGGATGTTGGCGATAAGGGCGTTCGGGTCCTGGAGGAATCGGACCTCGATCTCGTCGATACGCGGTCGACCCAGCGCGTAGGCGTCGTTCGCAGCCAGCACCATGTGGCTGCTGCGCGTCCATTCTCGCACCTTGTACGGGCCGGTCCCGGCGAAGCCGATCGACCAGTATGGAGCCTGGGTGAAGCTCGCCTTGTCTTCGACGTACGCGACCTCGAGCAAGTGCTTGGGCAGGGGCAAAGCCAGCGAAGTCGTGAACATCGTGTCCGCCTGGATGAAGGGACGCCGCCAGTGCACGACCACTGTACGGGGGTCCATCGCCTGGACGCTCTCGACACCCGCGTAGGCCGCGTTGCCCAGCGCCGGCAGGTCACGATCCTGGCCCACCATGACCGTGAAGGCGAGATCGTCGGCCGTGAGCGGCCCGCCGTCGTGCCACTGCACGTTGGGCTTGATGCGGAACGTCGTCTCCATTCGACCGTCGGAGAGGACCCGCCACTGGCCGTTCTCCAGGCTCGGGACCACCTCCCCCAGCCGCGGCTGGAGCACACCCGATGCATCCCATTGCGAGAGGCCCGCGTTCACCAGCTCTTCCACGGCGTCCAACCCGGGGGTCCCGCCCGCGCCGGCTCGATCGATGGTGTTGCTGAGCCCCGACGGGTCGCCCATGATGGCCACCGTCATCCGCTTCGTCCCCGTCGACTGCTGCCTCAGTAGCGGACCATCCAGGCTAGGCTAACCCCCGCCGGGAGCCGCGCAACCGAGCAGGGCGACAACGAGCGCGATCAGGATGGCGCCCGCGCGCGTCATTGCAACGCCTCCTCCATGAAGGAGGTCTGCAGGAAGTCGCCCACGGGCACCGGGGGCCTCCCTTGCTGGTCGCAGACCTTGCGCATCGCCTCGTCCAGCACGCCGCGATCCACCTCGAGCCGCCAGAACGGGGCCACCTCGTCGTACGCGGCCTTCGCGACCTCGGGGCTGTCGACCCCCCACTCGCTCGAATACTTCATCAGCGTCTCGATGGTCCCCTGCACGTTCTCCATGCAGTACTGCATGCTTCGGACATACGCGCGAACGAACGCGCGGACCAATGCAGGATCCTTCGCGATGGTGTCGGGCGAGACGTAGATGCCCGCTCCCGATGGGCTCGGGGCGTAGTTCGAGGCGTGGCCCAGGTTGTGATAGCCAGCCTTCGCCGCGATGATCGACCACGGCGCGCCGAGCGTGGCCCCATCTCCGATGCCCTCGTTCAGCATCTTCCACTGCTCCTTGTGCGAGCCATCGATGCCCTGGATCGCGATCTCGGATTCCACCAGGTTGACACCGTGGATCGCCAGGATGTTTGACAGCTCCGTGACGAAGCGCTCTGCCGGACGTCCGTCGATGCTGCCCCCCGAGATGAGGATGTGTTCGAGCTGCTCGGCCGCCTCGAACTGCGGCCTTGCCATAAGCACGTGCGAGGACTCGCGGCTGGAGAGGCCGCAGATCTGCCTCACGGGGGTGCCGTCGAGGAAGGTCTTATAGGCCGCCATTCCGGAAGCGAAATCGACCTCGCCCTTGACCATCTCGTCGATGCCCGCCTGGTAACGAAGTGTCCCCTCGATACCCTGCTCGGCGAGGAAGCCCTTGTCGATGGCGACGAACAACGGCGCGAAGAACGGCGCGGGGCGCGGTGCTGAGATTACGACCTTTGTTGCCATGCGATCCTCCAAATAATTTCCGCTCGCCCTGAGCCTGTCGAAAGGGCGCGGGCTTCGACAAGCTCAGCCTGAGCGGTAGATACGCCTCTGCTGCTGCTTATTCCTTGTCCCAAGTGAAGAAGTTATGCGTCGACTCGTTGCGGACGGCCCTCGGCCCCTTCACTTCCTTGAGGGCCAGAATCGGGACTACCTCCCAGTACAGGGGCATGAGCGCGATGTCGACCATCGCTTCCTGCAAAAGCTGTCGATGCAGGCTAATCTTCTCACGCGCATCGAGGGTCACGTAGAGCCGGTCCAGGATCACGTCCACTCGCGGGTTGATATAGCCAGCCCGGTTGCGGCCGGTCCAGCGGTTCGCAGCCGTCGTGACGGCGCTCGAGTGCAGACGATCCTCGTAGAAGGCGCTCCCCGATGGGTTCGTAATCAGGGGCCCCGGGTGGGTTGACTCGAACTCCCGATCACCCAGCCGTGCTGCGGGGATGAGGAAGGGAACCACCTGCGCCCCCGCGCTCTTCCATCCATCAGCGACGATATTCATCTCCTTGTCGGTGCCCTGCCCCTGGTTGGCCCAGATCTCGACCTCGAAGCGCTCGCCACTGGGCTGATGGACGAGGATGCCGTCCGACCCCCGGGTCCAGCCAGCTTGCGCGAGGAGCTGCTGGGCGCGCGCCTGGTCGTAGGGGAACTGAGGGATGTTGGGCTCGAGGTCGCGGCGCAGGCCGTGGTTTGGCGGATACCAGCTGTCCGCGAACGGTGCGAGGCCGTGCGCCATGACCTCGACCATCGTTGGCCGATCGATCGCGTGGTACAGGCCTTGCCGCACAGTGACGTTCGGCAGCCCATTTCGCGGGCGCGCGAAGTCGGGTCGATACTGCAGCTCCAGCTGCCGGAGGCGTCCGGTCGGGTCAGCCCGGACGTAGTTGCCGGTCCCCTCCCACCGCTGCTTGACCTCCAGCGCCTGCTCGATATCGACACCGGTGGGCAGCACGACGTCCGCGGCTCCGGAGAGAACGTTGGCCACCATCGTATTGGGGTCGCCGATGAAGCGCACGAAGACAGTGTCGAGTGGCGGTCGGCCCTGGTGGTAGTCGTCGAAGCGCGCCAGCTCCATGTGAGAGCCCTGCTCCCACTTCACGAGCTTGTAAGGGCCGAGTCCGACGAAATCGGTGGTGAACCGCGTGCTGTTGCCGAAGTTCGCCTTGTCGTTCATGAACAGGTCTTCGAGGAGGTGTTTTGGTATGAGACCTCCGGGCGACGTATGGTCGGCCTCAGTCCACGTGCCAGACCAGTTGAGCCGGATGGTTTGTGGGTCGAGCGCCACCACCGATTCCATGAGCGCTCTGGCAGGCCCCCGGGTTAGGAAATCGGGGTCCTGAGCGACAGTGAACGCGAAGACGAGGTCAGCGCTGGTGAAGGAAACCCCGTCATGCCACTTGACATTGGGCCTGATGCGCCAGATCGTCTCCATCCGCCCATCGGGGAAGACGCGCCAGGTGCCCCTTTCGATTGACGGAAGCTCGGTCGCTATGAGCGGTTCATACTGCTCCAGCTCCGATTCGTAGTACAGGCCATCGTGGACGATCAGCTCGGCATTCGAGGCCCCGCCGGCCGTGGGGCTGGCCGACCCGGTGATGCTTGTGTGAAAGCTGGTCGGCTCCCTTTGAACGGCGATCGTGAGCACTTTGCGCGTTCGCGGTTGGCTCGAGTCGGCCCCGGACGAGGGACCGCTCTGGCCGACCGCCTGCGGTCCACACGCCGAGATCATCATGACCACGAAGGCTAGAGCAAGGGAACCGGCTCGCCTCGATCCAAGCGTCATTTAGTGCCCTCCAACCATGTTCAGGAGTTCAATTTCAGGCACGATATACTACCCGACGACGCGAAGCTTTCGATCCCTCAGCGCCTCGAGCGACGCACGTTTTCCGCCTGGGGCCGCACCCGCGCGCGTTGGCCGAGTTCGCCGCACGGCACCGAGCATCCCGATAGTCGCGTCTCCGCGGAGCTGCGGGGAAATTTGCTGATGCAACCGTGGCGGGCGAGCTAGGGCCCGCACTCGATCTGGAAGAAGTTCCCGCTTCGGTCACGAAGGAAGATGCTCTGGCCCTGTCGACGGAACGGCACTTTGCCGCCGTCGTACTTGAGTGACACCGCCGAGATCCTGACGCTCGCCACGTAGGCCGCGACCTCGTCGACGCTCTGGCTCGTCCGCAAAACCGCTCGCGGCGTTCCCTTGAGGAGCTCTTCAGACGGCTCGGGCAGCCGCTTGCCCGTCAGGCTTATGCCGAGGTACTGGCCTCCGAACCGGGCGAAGATCTGCGCGGCGGGCGTCGGATTGGGCTGGTGCGTCCGGAACGAGACGTAGGAGTTCCGGGTCCACGGAGCGCAGGGGTCGTCGCCCTTCGCCCACCGTCGCGCCGCCTTGGTATCTTCCGTGGTGTACCCGTAGTAGGTGTCCAGCTGACCGATGAGGGCCTTCAGGTAGAACAGCTCCCCGTGCTCGATGTCCTCGACGGGCACGTAGTAGTGGTCGACGAGCGCGCTGTCGTCGTCGGATGGAACGAGCTGGATGATGTTGCCGCTCGGGTCCTCCAGGTAGGCCGTGACTTCCCGCTCGGAGGGGTGGTCTTCGCGCCACCAGTTCACCGTGTGCCCTGCCGCCGATAGCTCGTCGGCGATCTCGCGCACTCGGCCTGGCTTTACCCGAAAGGCAGTATGGAGACCCGCATGCGCCACCGTGCGCGGCCGAGGCCGCCGAATGAACTCCACACGCTCCCGCTCTGCCTGCAGCGTAAGCGTCCGAGCGTCCTCACGCCACTCGATCGGGGCGCCACGGAAGATCACGCTGTAGAAGTCCCTGGTGGCCGCCAGATCTTTCGCCTCGAGGACGACGCCGGAGACAGCTTCGATCCGGAGCGGAGCGGCCACACCGGCCGTCTCGGGGTCGGCGAAGGCCACCGCGTTCTCGGCCGGCGTATACCCATGGCCGCCGTAGCGGGGGAGCTCGTCGGACGGGAGCGGGGCCTCGGTCGCCCGCTCCAGCTGCCGGCGATCGCGCACGACGTCAATCCCTGGGTCAGGCGGGGCCGACACGAGCTACTACCTCTTGGAGAGGACGGGGTTGTATTCCTGGTCCTCGTCCCGCCGCCAGCAGATCTCCATGAAGTTCCCGCCCGGGTCCGTGAAGTAGATCGACTCGCCGAACGGACCCCGCTCGGGGTGCATCACCGGCCCCTCGAACTGTAGGCCGATCTCCTGCGCCCGCTCGACGATCTCGTCGAAGCGCGTGCGGCTGATGGCGAAGCCGATCCGGGAGCCGTCCTCGCCCTTCATGCCGTCCGGCATCGGGATGTCCTCGCCGTGAGGGAACAGCACGAACAGGTATCCCGCCAGCACGTTACAGGGATGCGGCGCTCCGCGGCCCGCGCGCACGTCCTCTGTCACGGCACTGACCGTGTTGCAGTGCCTGGCGCCCAGTACGTTGACGTAGAACTCCTCGCCCTTGCGGACGTCCGGCACGCTGCGCCCGGTGTGGTTGAGGCTCTCGATGTTGGCCATGGCCGCTCCTCCTTTGGTATGCGTGCGTCAGACAGTTGCGCCAACCGGCTGGGATGCTTTGCCGTTCCGCGTCTTCTCGTTTCGTGGCAGCACCGCTGCCTGCTGCGGCTCGAAGCACGATCGGTGGATCACCTGGCTCGTATCGACGAGCACGTGCCCCTCGGGACTGAAGCTGATCGAGTAGAGGCGCAGCGCGTCGATATCCGGCTGGCCGCCCGTCGCGTTGCCGTGGCGATCGAACGTCGCGTGGTGGTACGGGCACTGGAAGCGCCAGTGGTCGCGGTTGTAAATGATCCGCCCATTCATGTGGGTGCACCAGCGGCTCATCGCGAGAAAGCCCTCTTTCACGCGCACCAGGAAGACGTCCGCGTCCTTGAAGAGCTTGACGTCGCCAACTCGGTACTGGTCGGACGGGCCGCAGTCCAGGACTCCGACGTTCGGCAGGATGACCTCGGAGGCCTCGGGCGCGTCGCAGCAGATCTCGAGCGCGTGGTCGTCCGGATCGCGGAGATTGATGTTGAACTCACCCTGGGCCAGGAACTGGGCGCGGTCGACCCACACGTCGATGCCATACTCCTTCACGCGCTCCAAAACGATGCGGTACTGGTTGGGCGTCATCGTGAAGGCGTGGTGTACGGCGTTCGTTCCAGGCCGGCGCGGTATTACGTTTTTGTCCTCGATCAGGACCATCAACTGACCGGTGTTCATCTTCAGGACCGAGTGTGGCCGCTTCTCAGCCATCAGGCCCCGCCCGAGGATGTCCATGCCCATGAAATGGTTGTACCAGCGCTCACTCCGGTCGAGATCGGTCACGCCGAGGACGAGGTGGCTGATCCGCTCGACCAGCGTGGCCTCAGCGTCGGAGACGGCTCCCGGCGTGAAGCCGTGCCCTCCGTACTTCGGGAGCGCGTCGGAGGCGCTCGGCGCCTCGGTTGCCTTCTCGATCTGGCGCCGACTCAGGTTGCTCATCGGCGACCCATCGGACTCGGACGTTGTCTGCTGCGCCATCGGTTCTCCTCCTGAAGGTGCCCCCGCGACCCACAATTCTGAGCCGCGAGGCTGCAAGCCGAGCGCTCAGGATTGTGAACTTAGATCCCAGAGCGGCTGGCAACTATATAGCACACACGACCGGACGCTACCGCACGTCCCATTCGGCGACGTTCCACGTCGCGGTCGTCTTCGGTGCGGTGTTCCGTTTCACCCCGGTCACGCCGTCACGGAACAGGGTGATCTGGACGTTGAAGTACAGGGGCAGAGCGGGAACGTCCTCCGACTCGATCCGTGCGAGGTCACGGAAGAGCCGCCGCTGATCTCCGGGATCAATGGCAACGTTGAGCGCGTTAGCCACTCGGTCTCGCTCGGCGTTCTGGTAGCAGCCGCGATTGTTGCCCACCCAGCGGTTCGCCTCCGTCGAGCAGGCAGGCCCATGGTGACGCTGCACCCAGTACTGGAAGTTGATCGGGAAGGTCGTTGTCATCGTGCCGGGGAACGACGCGACGTACTGCCGATCCTGAGCTTCCCCGGGGGACAGGACGACCTGGTCGGCTCCGATGCCGATCGCCTTCCAGTTGTCGGCGATGATCGCCACTTCCTGCTCGTAACCGGGAGTCGTCCACTCCGCCACGTTGGCTCGCGAGCCCGCCGAGGTGAGCCACGTTCCGTCCGGACCCCGGCGCCAGCCAGCCTCCGTCAGAAGCTCCTGGGCTCGCCTTTGGTCGAAGTCGAACACCGCCACAGCGTCGCTCACCAACTCCCACCGGAAGTCCTCCGCGGGCATGTACGAGTGCGAGATGGGAGCAGTACCGTCGAAGAGCGTATCGACGATGGACTTCCTGTCTATGGCGTGGAGCAGAGCGCGCCGCACCCGGATGTCGAGAAGGTCGCGCGGATTCGCGAAGTCCGGCCGGAATTGAATCGCCATCGTGCGCCAGTGCACGGATTGTGGGATGACAATCGGTTGCTTCCCGCTGCGCTCCCACTCGCTCTTTACGAACATCGCCTGTTGGAAGTCGATGGCCTGCGGGATGACTCCGTCGAGCGTTCCAGCCAGCAGGTTGGCCACCGCCGTCGGCGCGCTGGGGATGAACTTCACCGTGAGATCGTCGATCTTCGCTCGCCCGGCGTAGAAGCCGTCATAGGCACGGAGCGACATGTGGCTGCCGAGCACCCAGTCGACCACGCGATAGGGGCCGACTCCCACGAACTCGCGCGTCCAGTAGGGCAGCTGCTCGAACCGCTCCTTGTCCGTTCGGTACGTGCTTTCGAGCAGATGGACCGGCAGCGGGCCGAGGTCGTCCTCGGTGATAGCGTTCGCGAATGGGTAGGTCTGGCTCCACTCGATGATGAGGCTGAAGTCGTCGGGCGTGTCGATCCGGGAGATGTACGGCGCCACCTTTCCCTGGGAGATGGGCAGCTCGGGGTCGACCGTGACCGTGTGGGCGAACACGAAATCTCGGGCCGTCAGCAGCGTACCGTCGTGCCAGGTCACATCACTCCGCAAGCGATATGTCGTTTGCATGGTGCCGTCCGGGCGGACCACCCAGGTCCCATTCTCCTGGGCCGGCAGCTCAACCGCCAACTGCGGAAAGACGAGCCCACGATCGTCGAGCGTGGCTAGCTTCTGGTGGACTGCGCCCTGCACGTCGCCGCCGAGGTTAGGCTGGTTCCCCAGGCCTAACGAGGTGATGATCACTTTTGGCTCGCCCTGGAGCGCAAAGGCGAGGCTCTTCGGCGCGGCGGGGGCGCCCGGCGGCTGCTGTCCGGCGCCCGGGCGCGAGGAGGGAGATGGGGCGCAGGAGGCGAGAAGCACCCCGAGCGCGATCAGCGTGGTCGTAGATGTAAGACGTCTCATCCTTTCACCTCCTCGGCAGGCGCCGACTCAAAGCGCCCAAGCTCGGACAGAGCCGCTTCAACGTAGCTGTGGTCGATCACCCGGTCGAGCGATATCGGCTGGAGAAGACGCTCGTCCTCCAGCCACTTCAGGTCGGTAGCTATGGCCTCAACGCTAAGGAACCCGTTCGGATCCAGCGCCGTCGGAACCATGTCCCTCGCGACCGCCTGCCGGGGGTACCCTGACTGCGCGGCCAGCACGTCCACGATCACCTCGCGGTCGATGTCCTGCTCGAACGCCCGGTAGTAATCGCGGGCACCCTGCAAGTAGGCGAGCACGTAGCGGCGGGCATTGTCCGGGCGTTGCGACCAGAAGCGGTGGCCGAACATGACGGCGAACTGTTGCCGACCCGGCTGTACCTCGTACTCGTGCTTCCACACGACGAAGGCGCCGGAGTCCCGCCCCTCGATGATGCTCGATAGTCGGCCCACGGTGGAGGCGTCGATTTCCCCGTTCGCCAGCGCTTTGTGCCGCGCGTCGCCGAAGTCGGTGATGACGACCTGAACATCGTCGAACGTCAGATTGCCGCGACGCAGCGCGGAGGCGAAGGTAAGCCAGTCGTGGTCGCCCCGGTCGGGGCTGATGCCGAGCCGCTTGCCCCGCAGGTCCGAATAGTCCTTCAGGAGCCCGCGCTCGACGAGCTCGGGTCGCGCGACGATGGCACCACTGCCCCGCCCGGGTGCCTGGCGACCCTGGTCGGCCACGAGCATCATCGGACGATCTGGATTCCAGAGACTGAAGAAATAGAAGCCGGGACCGAGCGGCGTGACGTCGAGCTCGTCCTTCGCCAGGAGCTCGATGCCCGTGCGGCCGACGACCTCGGTGATCGATACATCGAGTCCCTGCGCGGCGAAGTAGCCCCGACCGAGCCCAACGAGCGTCGGCCCCGCATAGAGCCGCCCGGTCCCCCCGATAACGCCGAGCTTGATTGCGGGCATTGTCAAGCCCCCACCCGTGTTGGTAGCACATTTGACCCTGCCGGCGTCGCCTCGTCAATCTCGATCGAGCGGATGATGATGATGGCACCGCCATGGAGATCAGCATTTCACCCGCTGGGGCCAGAGGCTACTGAAGGCGAACCGACGTGGGCCCAGATAACCCACCAGAGGTAGGGCCTGCCTCTCAGGCTTTGAGCAATCCCTCGTGCCCCAGCGCCCGTTCGAGCGCCGGCTGCATCTTCATCTCGCGGAACTCGGCGATGGCGAAATCGAGGTGATCGAGCGCTTCCGCCCGCAAGCCCTCAGCCGTCGGCCCGTCAGCCTTCGGCCCTCCGCCACGCCGTCGGCGGCTGGGACGACTGACGGCTGATTGCTGCAAGCTATCAGCTTCGTTAAGGAGCAGCTCGGCGAGGTGCAGGCGAATGAGCGCGATCTCCGGCCGGAAGCGGACCTTCGCGCAGACCTCGAGCGCCTGGCCATAGTAAGCGCGGGCCTCGTCCGGCTTCCCGAGGAGCGCCGAGGCCTCGCCGAGCAGCCGGCCGACGCTGCCACCCAGGGCAAATGTACCCACAACGTGGAGCCGGTCGGCCAGCGGAGCCACCCGCCGTGCGAGGGCCCGAACCGTAGCGAGGTCTCCGCCGAGGATCGCGACTTCCAATAGGTTCAGGAGAATCGACCACGAGCTCTCGTCTTCGTCGGATCCGACGTCGCCGAAGCGCTCGCGGATGGAATGCGCCTCCTCGTGCCGGCCTAGGTAGGCGAGGATGACGGCCCGCCCGGCCTGAGCGGGACGGTTGTTCACCACTTGCTCCCACGCGGTCAATGCGTCCGGATCTCCGCGCCCTACGGCGAATCTCTGTCGAACGGGCGCTAGAAGCGAACCAGGGCTGACGCCCAGCTCCTGCGCCTGGGCGTGGAGCGATTCCCAGCGCGCAATCGCCTCCTCCACGCGCCCGTCGAGGAAGGCCAGCTGCGCGGGCGGGTCCATTGCATGGACCGTTAGACTCGTGTCGCGCGTACGGTCGGCGAGCTGGGCAAGCTCGCGCCATAGCATCTCGGCGCCAGTGCGGTCACCGCAGTCCAGCAGGACGCTCCCGGCCGAGTCGAGACACATGCCGAGACCTCTGGCTCCGATCCCTTCGCGCGGCCGGTCCCGGACTTCTCGCGCTAGACACTCCAGGAGCGGGCGGTCGCGTAGCGCGTTCAGGCGCGCGAGCCCCCACCCCGCCGCCGCGAAGACGAGCGCATCCTCGCCGCGATCCAGCGCATGGTCGGCGGCTCGACGGAGGTACACGTGGCCCGCGGCCGGCCCGGCGGCCTGCATCTCCGCTGAGCCAAGATACAGGTCAGCGTGGATCCGCTCCGGCGTGCCCGCCTGCGCATGATGGTCGGCCCGGTGCGCCCATTCGGCGAACTGGTCGCGGAAGAAAGATGGTGCTCCTCCGTGCGCCCGCAGGAGCGCTTCGAGCGCCATGATCGCGACCTGCGCCGCGCGGCCATGGTCCTCCAGGGAGTCCGCGATGGCGAAGGCCTCCTCGGCGACCGTCGATGCAAGCTTTGCTGGATCCTCTAGCGGCAGCATCGCCTCGGCCTGGCTGAGCAGGAGACCGCAGCGCCTGGATTTGTCGTCGGGGTCGAGGATCTCCTGCGTGCGGAGCGCCTGCTCCAGATGGCGGACGGCCTCGCCGTAAGCGAAGACCTGTATCGCTCGCTGCGCGGCCAGCTCGCAGTAGCGCAGCGCTTTCTCTAGGTCGCCGGGCTCGGTGCTCTGGACGAAGTGCTCGGCCAGCTCCGCGGCGTGCTCCGCCAGCCGACGGCCGTATACCTCCTCCAGAGCCTTGCCCACCTGCTGGTGGAGACGGATCCGGCGCGGGATGAAGATCTCTTCGTACAGCGTCTGACGGAAGAAGGCGTGGGTGAAGCGAAAGGCCACCACGCCCAGCGCCTGGCGCTGCTCCACGACCGCTCGTTCGGTCGCCTCCTCCAGCGCCCCGTACAGCTCCTCCTCCGGCAAGCTCGCCACTCGCTGCAATGCGTCCAGCCGGAATTCCCGTCCGATCACCGCCGCGACGGACAGCACCTGGTTCGTCTTCTCGCTCGGCCGGCTCAAGCGCTTGCCCACCACGTCCCGCAGACCTTCGGGGATGCCCGCCTCCGCGTCTGTGAGGAGATAGCGCCCGCCCTCACGGACGACGATCCCCTCCTCCACGAGGTAACGGAGCACCTCCTGCACAAACAGGGGGTTGCCCTCCGTCTGGCGGTGGATGGCCTCCGCGCGGCTCCACGGTACGTCCTGCCCGCGGACGATGGACATCATCCGCTGCACCTCGTCGACCGTTAGCCCACGCAGGGGGACGCGCAGAAAGCTGCCCGACCGTCGTAGCTCGGCCAGGGCCCCGGAAAGCGGATGGCTCCGGTCGACCTCGACATCGCGATAGGTGCCGACCATCAGCAGACGGGTTCCCTGCAGGTTGCGCGAGAGGTGAAGAAGGAGGTCGATGGTGCCGCGGTCGGCGTCGTGCAGGTCTTCGAGGATGACCAGGAGCGGCTGAACCGTTGAGGCGTTCCGCAGAAAGCCGCTCACCGCTTGCAGCAGCCGCCAGCGGTCATCTTCCGGATCGCCGGCTGGTCGCAGCTCGACGTGCAGCCTGTCCCTGATCTCCGAGACGAGCCGCGCCACCTCAGCGGCTCCGCTGCCCAGATCTTTGCGCAGGTCGTCCGGCTCCCGTGTCAGCACGTACGAGCGCATCGCCTCGACGAAGGGCAGGTAGGGTAGCGAGAGCGAGCCCTCTTCATAGCAATGCCCGACCAAAGCCCGCCCGCCCCGCACCGCGACATACGTCGCCAGTTGCTCGCACACTGAGGTCTTGCCTATCCCTGGCTCGCCAACCACCATCGCCAGTGATCCCTGCCCAGAGAGCGCCACGTCGAACGCCGCCTGCAACTGGCGGAGCTCCTGCTCGCGACCGACGAATGTGCGTCCGTAGAGAGGGTCGTGGACCTGTGGCACGTCGGTCGGCCCTGGAGCCGCTGCAGGCGTCACCCCGCTGGTGATGGAGGCCAGCGCTTCGCGCACTTCGGCCGCCGATGCGGGCCGCTTCCCCGCGTCCTTCTCGAGGGGGCGGAGGATCAACGTCTCCAACGCGGGTGGCAGGTCGGGTCGGTGCCAGGACGGGGAGACAGGCGGCGCGTTCAGATGCTGGCTGATAATGGCCACGCTCTCATCGCCGACAAACGGCGGTCGGCCGCAGACCATCTCGTAGAGCATCGCCCCCAGCGAGTAAAGGTCCGAGCGCGGGGTCACTTCACCTCCCATCGCCTGCTCGGGGGGCATGTACGACATCGTGCCCACCATCATCCCGGCCTGGGTCAGACGGCTCCGGTCCAGTGCCACTGCGAGACCAAAGTCGCCCAGCTTCGCCGTGCCGTCCGCGGTAAGCCAGACGTTCCCGGGCTTCAGATCTCGATGCACGATTCCCTTGGAATGGGCGTACTCCAGCGCCTGGCAGACTTGGTCCCCGATTCGCAGCATGGCTTGCAGTGGGACGCGATGATCGGGCGCCTCCTCGATGAGGGCCTCGACATCGCCGCCGCCCATGAGCTGAGTAACGAGATACGGCTGATCCGCCTCCTCTCCGATGTCGTAGACGGGGACGATTTGCGGGTGGTCGCCCAGCTTGCCCATGGCCTGTGCCTCTCGCCGGATCCGGGCCTCACCTTCGGCATTGAGCCCATCCGTCTTGATTAGGGCGAACGCCACGTCGCGGTCTAGCTTCGTATCGTGCGCAAGGTAGACACGTTTCTTGCCGCCCTCGCCCAGAAACTTCTCGACCTCGTAGCGGCCCCCACAAAAGAACGTAGGTTGAGCGAGGGCCTCGAGGGAGGGTGGGACGGAGCTCGCAGCTCCGAGCGCGGGTTGTGGGCCTGCGGCTGCATAGGCGCGTTCGGCCGCAGCCAGGTAGGCGGCAGCGTCCTGGTTCTCGGGATCGAGTGCTAGAACTTGACGGGCGCGCCCACGGACCAACTCCCAGTCGGAGTCGGCTACGGCGTCCTCCGCCTCGGTGAGCAAGCGGTCAATATGCCGTTGAACGCGCTCCGTCGCCATGAATCGATGGCCTCATTCCTGCTGAGCACCCGCCAGTTGTTGAGTGCGGCTCTCAGGGCAACCAGCCTTCTGGGAACGCAAACCCCTAGGGTGAGCTGGTGAAACGGAGTGTAGCCATCACGTGAGCCACTGTAAACGGTTGCGCCGCGCTGGCCCGCGTCCTTGGCGCGATCTCGCTTCCTTCGAATGCAATGCCGCGGTGTCGGCGTCATCCTTTCCAGCACCTACCTCAGGTGGGGAAGGTCTCAGTTCACCTCGTCATAGTCGTTGGTCTGGCCCCTTGCGTTGGTCCCGGTCACCGCGGCGTGGCCTCCAATAGGCAGTAGGGCGATTCCGACGGAACGACGGTCTGCAAGTCGAAGTCTGCCGCTGCCAGCAGCGCGCGGTACCCCGCCTCCGTGCGCTCTCTTCCTCCGATTGCCAGCATGACGAGATCGCTGAGTACGGCGAGGGAGAGCTCGTTGGGGGCCGGCAGGACTCTCTCAACCAAAAGCAATCTGCCGTTCGCGGTCATCGCCCGCCGACAGCTCTGCAGGATCTGAATGGCGGGCTCGTCCTCCCAGTCGTGGATGACGGTGCTGAGGATGTAGATATCGCCGCCGACTGGCACCTCCTGGAAGAAGTCGCCGCCGACGACCCCGCATCGCTCGGCGACCCCGGCC